>Ga0316207_10002042_pt1 | contig 22021 bp, 19 predicted proteins | sample 6weekpyrite_MG_FD_204943 | JGI IMG/M metagenome (GOLD analysis project Ga0316207, IMG submission 204943) | Microbial mat bacterial communities from mineral coupon in-situ incubated in ocean water Damariscotta River, Maine, United States -... | ecosystem: Environmental > Aquatic > Marine >...
TAATGTGTTCATGTTGCCCCACATCGGCAGCGCCACCTTTGATACAAGGGACGCCATGGGATTCAGGGCGCTCGATAATATTGATGCCTATTTCAGGGGCGATGAACCCCGGGACCGGCTGGTTTAGCAGTCAGCTTTTTGCCAGTGGGTGGCCGGTTTCGACCAGCGATTTCAGGCGGTCTTCGAGAATGTGGGTATAAATCTGCGTCGTTGAAATATCGGCATGACCGAGCATTTTCTGCAATGATCTTAGATCCGCGCCGTGGGCCAGCAAGTGACTGGCAAAGGAATGCCTGAGCACATGGGGCGACACTTTTTTTGCGTCCAGCCCGGCGTCACGGGCCAATTGTTTTAACAATTGGCCAAATCGGGCGCGGGTCAAATGGCCATCTTTGCCCCGGGACGGGAACAGAAAACCGGGACCAGGGTTTGATCCGGCGTGACAGCGTGCAAGATAGTCCTGAATGGCGATAACGGCCGGTTCGCTTAAGGGAACCATGCGTTCCTTGTCGCCTTTGCCACGGATGATCAAAAACCGGTTGTCCCGGCTGATGGCACCAAAAGGCAAAGCTACCAGTTCGCTGACACGCAGGCCCGTTGCATAGAGAATTTCCAGCAAAGCCAACAGGCGCAAGCCTTTTTCCGTGGTGTCTTCGGCTGCCGTTTTCAACAGATCATCAACTTCGGTTTCACTCAGGTATTTCGGCAGCGTCCGCCCCATTCGCGGGCTGTCGATGGCGGCCGTGGGATCGTCGTCGCGAATGCGTTCACTGTAAAGGTATTTAAAAAATGAACGCATCGACGATAACCGGCGCGCCTGTGTCGAGGCTTTCAGGCCCAGATTGGACAGTCTTTTAAGATAGCCCTGAATATGGGATTTGCCGGCGTCTTCGATGGCCCGTTTGCGGGGCCGTAAAAAATCCTGAAAATCACTGAGGTCGCGGCGATATGATTGAAGCGTGTTCGGGCTGGCCCCCAATTCCGAAGCCATCATATCCAGAAACCCGTGCAGATGGCGGGACATGTGACGTTCATTGTCCGCCGCCCTTGCCATGGTTTACAAACCCCAGGCGAGGGTCGCTTCGATGGCCAGTTTGCGGGCTTCGGTTTTTAGACCGATGCGGGACATATTCTTGATAATCTGACCCAGTATATAAGGGTCGGCCTTGGCCGGGCCCTGTTCGCCGATGGCCAGCAAGGCCAGCATGATGGCTTCGCCGGCACCTTTGGCGACGGGGGGCGGGGAGGCCGTCCCGTCGGTCCCGGTTTCGGCCTTAACGGGCGGAGGCAAAACCGCCGTTACCAGCGATGGAACTGAAGGGGCCGGTGCCGCGATGACCGTTTGCTCAAGGGTGGCTGTCTGTGCCGGTGTCGCTGTCAGTTTCGTTGTGATTTCATTCAAAGCATAAAGTATTGCCGGATTGGGTATGCGGCTGTCATGAAGACCGGTGCCGGTAACAAGGTCAAGCCATGCTTCTGATGGCAACGGCTCGCCCAGGGCGTCAAACAGGGCATAGAATTGTATCGCCTGATCCTGAAACTTTTCCGCGCCCGCACGGTCTTTGTTTTTGGCGGGCTGCATCGCCTGTTTCCAGCCGGCAAGAATATTTTTATCCGCCATGGTATCGTCTTTGAACCCGATCAGATCGGCCACAGGCAGCAACAGGTCCAAATCTTTTTTGGCCTGATTGTCAAACGTAGCGGCTGATTTCAAAACCCGGTACCATATCGAAGCGGTTTCAAAATCGCCGGTGAACAACAAGGCGCGCACCACTTCGGGGGCAAACCAGATGAGGTCCCGGGAGGGCGGAAGCTGTTTCAAAAGCGGCAGGAAAACCCTCACCGTTGATGGATATCTGCCCTCTTCGCGGGCCAGTTGAAAAGCCCGGGCGACGGCTTCGGCCTGGGCCGTGGGAATGGTCTGGATCAATGCCGAATGGAATAACAGCGCGCGGATTGTCGGGCCGAATTCAACATCGGCGCGGGACAATGGATTGGCAAGGTCCTGGTCGGAAAATTCAACGCTGTTATATAGCTGGCGCAAGGCTTCGACGCTTAAGGTGCCGGTGGCTTCGGCCCGTTCGGCGGCCTCAAGGCGCAGGCCTTTGGAGGCATTGGGGCTCATGGCGATGGCCCGTAAAATACCGGGGTTGTCGGTGTTGGCCGTATCCACGGGCAACCGGGCCTTGGCGGCGCGGGCCATGGCCAACTGCAAGGGGGTGGGGTTTGGCATGGTTTCGATAACCGGTGCCTCGCCGCTGCTGAAACTGTCGATCAATTGATAAAACAGATCGTCAACGATGTTGGCTTCCTGCATCAGGGATGCGCTCAGTTGGGCTTTGTCAATATCACCGGATAAAATCTGGCAGAATGTAAAAAGTTTTTGCCAGAAATCGGCGTCGGTTTTTTGAATCTGTTCAGAAGCCAGGGCACAGGCGCGGGCATTGTCGGTTGCCAGCAACAAGGCGTTGGCTTCAAGCTGGATCAGGCTGTCATCCTGAATTTTGCCGCGTGTCAGTTCCAGCAAGTCCATCACGCTTTGGCGTTCGCCCATGGCCGCCAGCGTTTTTATGCGCAGACGGATCAGGTTGCCCGGCTTGCCATTTCCCGCCGGTGCAATGGCCGTGGTCAACAACAGACGGCGCATGATATCGCGCACGGTTGGTGAGGCGGCGTTGACAGGCAACAGGGTGATGAGTTTTTCTGCGCTGGTGCGCTTGACCCCTTGCCACATATCGGCCCCGAACCCGCCGTCGGCATCGCTTAACGTGCCGCCGGAATCCGGGTTGATTTCCTGTAAGCTGTTGACTTCAATGGAACCGGCTTTGGGCATGGTTTCCGGCAAAGGCTTTGCTGTTTGCGGGGGCTGTGCCGGGAGCTGTTTCGGGGGCTGGATAACGCTTGGTGTCAATGGCTGGGGACGGACCGGTTTGTCCGTATCAGGCGCTGCGGGCGGTGCCAGACGCAAGGGTGCGTTTTGCTGCGCTGCCACCTGAAATGAAAAGCTGCTGAAGCCGATGATAATGGCAACGCCCAACCGTAAAGCGGACAGGACACGGGATTTTTCAGTCATGTTTGTCCGTTTCCCTGTTGCCGGGTTGAATTCAGAATATGTGTTATCATGGAAAACGTTCATTGGGCAGAACCTTTTCTATCGTCGTCACAGGAGCAGGTATTTTCCACGTTGTCAGGAAAACGGCACCGCCAACAATGAATACAATAAGTATAAGCAGGACCAGTCGGGACAGGTTTTTCATATTTTCTTTGGGCCTTTTGTTATTCCGGTGTTTTATGTTGTACGGGGTGTTGCAAGGGATGGCAACAACGTCTGTATGAATGATGCGGGAACTTTCTTTATATAACAACTTTTGTTATGGGTTGTTGATAAATTTTACTCGCTGGATTAGAAACAGGACAATACGGTCTGCTTTGGCAGCTTTATGCGCCAAGTGTGGCAATTTTCGGGCGTTGTCAGGTCCACCCATGACAGTTCGGCACAATAGGTGTTTGTTGTCCGGGTCTATCGGAGATATATTTAACGGATGAATAAATGCACGCCTGAAACAGTGACTGCAAAAACACGATCCACATTACCGGAAAGCGCGGGTCCGGAAATGGATCGTCCTGTTGTTCTGGTCGGTTTGATGGGGGTGGGGAAAACTTCGGTCGGGCGCAGGTTGTCGAAACTTCTGGGCATGGTGTTTGTTGACGCCGATGATGAAATTGTCAAGGCGGCGGGGTGTTCCATTGATGATATTTTTAAAATTTATGGCGAAGCCGCATTCCGCGATGTGGAAAAACGTGTGATTGAACGTTTGCTGATGGATCAAAATCTGGTTCTGGCCACCGGGGGCGGGGCGTTTATGGATGCTTCGACGCGGGATCTGATCAAAAATGTGGCCGTTTCCGTGTGGCTTGGCGCCGATGTCGGTGTACTGTCCGAACGCACCGGCAGGCGTGGCGGGCGGCCATTGCTGGAAAACGGCAACCGCGAACAGATCCTTGAAAACCTTTTGCGTGAACGGGAACCGTTTTACCGTCAGGCCGACATTCATGTTGATAGCGGTGATGACACCCTGGACGGCACTGCCCAACGTATCCGTTCTGCTCTGGAACAGTGGAAAAAAAATCATAACGAAGGCAAGGTTTGATGAACGATAAAGCTCAACCCCCCGCATCGATTCTGCCGCAAGCTCTTGATCTCGATCTGGGTGAACGCAGTTACCGTATTGATATCGGGGACGGTCTGTTGTCCCGTGCCGGAACGCTTTTGGAAAAACATATAACCCAGGACCGGGTGTTCGTGGTCACGGATGAAAATGTTCACCGTCATCATTGGGAGGTACTTGAACAGGCGTTGCGTAAATCCGGGTTTGAAACCAAACTCCGGGTTCTGCCCGCCGGCGAGGGGACAAAAAGTTTCAGCCAGTTGCAGGCCCTGACCGATTGGCTGCTGGGATCAGGCGTTGACCGTAAATCAACGGTGATCGCCTTTGGCGGCGGGGTGATCGGTGATCTGGTCGGGTTTGCCGCCGCCATTACCATGCGCGGCATTGATTTTATCCAGATCCCGACCACATTGTTATCGCAAGTGGATAGCTCGGTTGGCGGCAAGACCGGCATCAATACCGAGTTCGGTAAAAATCTGGTCGGGGCGTTCCATCAACCGAAGCATGTTCTGATTGATGTGGCGACGCTGGATACCTTGCCAAAACGGCAAATTCTGTCGGGCTATGCCGAAGTGGTGAAATACGCCCTGATCGGGGATGATGATTTTTTCAACTGGTGCGATGAACATGGCCCGGCTTTGATCGAAGGCGACAAACAGGCCCGTCAATACGCCATTTACAAAAGCTGTGAACACAAAGCCCGTGTTGTCGCCGCCGATGAACGTGAACAGGGCAAACGCGCGCTGTTGAATTTGGGTCATACATTTGGCCACGCTTTCGAAGCCGAAACCGGGTATGGCGAGGCGCTGTTCCATGGTGAAGCCGTAGCCATCGGCACGGTGATGGCGTTTGATCTGTCCTGCCGTTTGGGTTTTTGTGCAAAAGACGATCTGGAACGGGTGCAGGCGCATTTCAAAAAAACCGGGCTTCGGGTGTCGCTTGAAGGTCTGGTTGATGAGAGCTGGTCGGTGCAAAAATTGCTTGAACACATGGGCCGGGATAAAAAAACCGAAGCCGGGGTTTTGCATTTTGTGCTGGTCAAAGGTATCGGGGACGGGTTTCTTTATTCTGCTGTTCCGGACGATGTTTTACGGGCTATACTGTCAGACGCCCTGAACGTTCCGTCCCCTTGTTAACAGGCAAAAGGATTGAGACCGGACCATCATGTTGACAACGCTCGTTATTGTTTTTGCACTGATTTTGTTATCGGCATTTTTTTCTGGTTCGGAAACCGCCTTGACCGCCGTTTCCAGACCCTACATGCATCAACTGGAACAAAACGGCGATAAACGCGCCGTCCGCGTCAATGCTTTGCACGCCCACAAGGATCAGTTCATCAGCACGATTCTGTTCGGCAACAATCTGGTCAATATTCTGGCGTCGGCCTTGACCACCAGCCTGATGATTCAAATCTATGGTGAAGCGGGCGTTGCCTATGCGACCCTGATTATGACTACGCTGATTTTGGTATTTGCGGAAATTTTACCCAAAACCTATGCCCTTCGCCGCGCCAATCAGGTCGCATTGCTTTTTGCCCCGGTTATACAAGGGCTGGTTTGGCTGTCCCGGCCTTTCACCTTTGTCATTCATATTTTCATACGCGGGTTGCTGATGCTGTTTGGTGTGCGCTTTGAACGGGGTGAAGCCTTGGCCCTGTCCGATGATGAATTGCGCGGGGCTATTGAATTGCTGGAAGGCGACGGTGATGAAACCGAAGCCAGACAGGAACGGGAAATGCTCCGCAGCGTGCTTGATCTGGCCGAAGTGCAAGTGGGTGAAATCCTTATTCACCGCAAAAACGTGATGGCCGTCAATATTGACCAAAGCCCTGAAGACATCGTTCAACAGGTACTCGACAGCCCCTATACCCGGCTGCCGTTGTGGCAGGGGACGCCGGAAAATGTCATTGGCGTGCTCCATGCCAAGGCATTGCTGCGTGAAGTCCGGTCCCTGAAAGACGACTTGACGAAGCTGGATGTGAAATCACTGGCCGCCGAACCCTGGTTCATCCCGGAACAAACCCTGTTGCTCGGGCAATTACAGGAATTTCGCAGAAGGCGTGAACATTTTGCCCTGGTCGTCGATGAATACGGTGCCTTGATGGGCGTGGTGACGCTGGAAGACATCCTCGAAGAAATTGTCGGCGAAATCGACGATGAACATGATGTGTTGGTTCAGGGCGTGCGCAAACTGCCGGACGGGCAGTATTTAATCGATGGTTCCGTGACCATCCGTGATCTTAACCGTGAATTTGGCTGGGGCCTTCCTGACGAAGAAGCGGCTACCATTGCCGGTTTTATCCTGCATCAGTCCAGACGCATCCCCGAAGTCGGACAACGGTTCCGGTTTTTTGATTTTGAATTTGAAATTGCCGGGCGGGAACGCCATCAAATCACCCAGATCCGCGTCCGCCCGCTTGCAACGGCAGACCCCGGGGAAGAGTTGCCCGGGGAATAGTTACCAGACAAGCAGGCCGGGTGAACATCAAACCCGTATCATTGATTCTGAAAATAGGGTATATTAAAGACGACTGGAAGTGACATGTGCGTGTTGCTCACTATTCAGGCATGCAGGGAAGCATTATTTTCGTGAATAAAATCAGGAGCTTGGCAGATCATGCAGAGAAAAATAATTCCGGATATTGTAAAACGTAAAAACATAGCGGCGGTCTCGGGCGAAGATACGGTTATCAAGGCGGCAAAAATGCTGGCCGATGCCAATATTGCCGCTTTGATTGTGCTGGATGATGATGCCATGATCACGGGCATTCTGACCGAACGGGATTTGACACAGCGCGTACTGGCCAAAGGGCTGGATGCCAATACAACATTGTGCGAAACCGTGATGACCGCCAATCCCGATACCCTTGATCCGGACAGTTCGGCCGGGGATGCGCTGGAATTGATGCAAAGCCGGGGGTATCGGCATCTTCCCGTGTCCGAAGACGGTAAATGTGTCGGTATGGTTTCGATCCGGGATTTATACGCCGCCGCCAAGGAAACGCTGGAAGAAAACATCCGCGAAACCGAGGCCTTCGTTTTTGGTGACCGCTACGGTGCCTGATCCTGCTTGATCAGTCGCCTTTGTAAAATTGCGGCCATTCGCGTTTGACGATGGGGCCGTCGTTGCGAAAAGCGTGACAGGTATCAATCAGTTGCGGGCGGCTGCCGCTGCTTCCGGAATTACGGACCTTTTTCGCCGGGATCACGGTTTGGTAGGTGGTTTCCGCCAACGGTCCGGCCAGCAAGCTGGTCAGGTGGGTACAGCCTTTGGTGCGCCCGAAGCGGGACATTATTTCCCGTCGCCAGCCCGGGCCAACGGTTAGTCCGACAAGGGAACTGAAATCTCCGGCAACATCGCCGCACATGGTGAACGGGTGGGCGTCCGATGCGGCTTCGACATTCTTGATGGTTAATTGATCATCGACGGTCAGGCGGATCAGCATTTTATGGATTGGCTCCCCGGCGGCAATGCCGCCGCGGTCGATGTTATCGAACGTATAGGTTTTGGTGTCTTTTAACTGGGCTTCAATATCCCACAGGCCGTCTTCGCGGTGATAACCGCGGCAAATAATTTCCCGGGTATGTATCAGTTTCCGTGGCTCGGCTTTGGATAGCGGCATGACGTTCCCTGTCGAATGAAAATAAATAGGTTGCTGTCTGTTTTATCAGCCTTTATGTGAAACGCAATGACATACAGGACAGCCCACCGTCAAGTTTGGCGGCTTCGGATATATCTATCTCAACGACGTTATATCCATGATCCCGCAACATTTTGGCCGTTTCCGGATACCCGCTTGCCAACAACACCCGGTCATTGACGCGGATGGCGTTGGCGGCGTCTTCTTCGCCATCCGGCACGGTCAATATACGGTAGCTTTCAAAGGCACCGCTTTTGGCGAGCCTTTTTGTGCTCAATACGGTGTTTTTATCCAGCACGGCGCAATCCGTTTTGAAATGCAGAACATCATCGGGCGTTTCGACAATTCGCACCGGACGGGCTTCGCTTGCGGCGATTTCCCGGATGGCCATGGCCCCGGCTTCTGTGGTGCGGTGTGAAAGACCGATCAGGATTTCTTTCGCCAAAACCAGTATATCGCCGCCTTCGACAAAGGCGGGTGCCTTCACCGACGCCACATGGCTGAAGCGGGATTGAAGTTCACCGGTCAGGTGCGCCACTTCGCCCCGCCTGCTTTCTGCCCCGGGGCAAAGCCGGATGGCCAGGTCCGGCAGGCACAATGCGTCGTCTTCGATAAAGACCGCATCCGGATATTCATCCAGTGGCGGCAATACGTCGACAATAAGCCCGGCGTCTGTCAAGGCGCCGGCATAGGCCGCGTGCTGGGATAAAAATATTTGATAGTCGGGCGCACCCCGGTCAACGGCACGCAAACCGTCAACACATCTGGTGGATGGCGTTCTGAGAAGTGCTTTGGTGAAATGACAGGGTGAAAATGATGCGTTCATATGGGGTTCACTTGTTTTCAGGGTAAGATCAAAACGGCTGCAAGGGTCAACCCATAACAAAAATTCTTAAAAAAACAAATTATTTGTAAATCATGGGTGATTAGTGATAAAAATTCACGGATTAACATAGCGTAGCAAGAAAGCCTGATTTTGATGGATAAACAGAGTGAAATGGCGGTGTTCGTGCGGGTTGTTGACGAAGCCAGTTTTTCTTCCGCCGCCCGGGCATTGAAACTGACGCCGTCGGCCATCAGCAAACTGATTGTCCGTCTGGAAGACAGGTTGGGGGCGCGGTTGCTGAACCGGACCACCAGAAGGCTCAGTCTGACCGGCGAAGGCCGCGCCTATTATGAACGGTGCCGCCCGATTTTGGCTGACATCGAAGACGCGGAACGGGCCGTGCTTGATTTGAATTCCGCGCCCAAGGGCTTGCTTAAAATCAACGCGTCCACGGCTTTTGCCCAATACCATGTGGAGCCGTTAATTCCTTCGTTTCTGGAAATGTATCCGGATTTGAAAATCCAGCTGACCATGTCGGACAGTCTGGTTAATCTGGTCGAAGAAGAAGTCGATGTGGTGATCCGGATCGCCAAATTGCCGGACAGCACCCTGATTGCCCGCAAACTGGCGCCAGCCAAGCGGATGGTGGCAGCGGCGCCGTCCTATATTGAAAAACACGGTATGCCGAACACACCCGACGACTTGATCCATCACAACTGTTTGACGCTCAGTTTTGAAACCGGATTGAACCAATGGGAGTTTAAAGGTGAAAACGGACCGAAACGCTACCGGGTTGACGGTAATTTCGAATCCAACAACGCGACGGCACTGCACGATGCGGCCTTGTCCGGATTGGGTCTTATCCGGGCTGCGAATTTTATTATTGGCCCGGACATACAGGCCGGGCGCCTGATTCCGGTGCTCAGTGATTATGAAACCGAAGGCGAAAGCAATATTTACGCCATCTATCCGCAAAACCGTCATTTGTCTCCCAAGGTTCGCGCCTTCGTCGATTTGTTGTGTGACAAGTTTTTACCGGTTCCGCCGTGGGAAAAACCGGGGTTTCGTCGCCGGATTTATCACGCCGGATAAATCGCATGACAAAGTAAAGTCTTTGCCGGGTAGATTAATTTCCGTTTTCATTCTATAATTTACGAATATGAAAATGATAATTCCCTGACGGTAAAGGACCAGACCATGACGACCACGCTGATAATGACATTTACGGCATCCGATCAACCGGGTGTGGTCGAACGCATATCCGCCGCCGTTGCGGATAATGGCGGTAACTGGATGGAAAGCCGGATGGCCCATTTGGCGGAAAAATTTGCCGGTGTCATTCTCATCGGCGTTGCTGACAAGCAACTGGAAAATATGGAAAAATCCTTGCTGTCGCTGGAAAGCGGAGATTTTCATGTGCGCCTTGAACGGGCCCGGGATGTGGTGACGCCCGCCAAAAAACGCATGGAAATTGATGTTTTTGGTTTCGATCATCCGGGTATCGTTCATGAATTGACCCGCTATCTGGCAAGCCACGGTTTCAGCGTCGAAGAAATGGAAACCACTGTCGAAGACGCCCCGGTTTCAGGCGGCACCCATTTCCGCGCCAAAGTGATTATTTCCGGTGACGCTGCCATGGATGATGACGCCCTGGCCGATGCCTTGCAAACGCTGGGTAATGCTCTGGAGGTCGATATCGATCTGGTGGAACCAGTTTAGGGTCTTTGTTTATTCCTTGACGTCGGCGGCGACCTGCATGCGGATGATTTTGTCCGGATCATCAACGCTGCCATTGTTGTTTTCATCGCCGCGTTTGATTCGTGATACGTATTTCATGCCTTCGCTGACTTTGCCCCAAACGGTATATTTGCCGTCCAGCCAGGGCGATTTGGCAAAGACAATGAAAAATTGCGAACTGGCGCTGTCCGGGTTGGCGGAACGGGCCATGGAAACGGTGCCGCGAACGTGGGGTTCACCGGAAAATTCGGCTTTGATATTCTGATCCGACCCGCCGGTGCCGTCGCCGTTGGGATCCCCCGTTTGTGCCATGAAACCGGCGATAACGCGGTGAAAGGTCAGGCCATCATAAAAGCCTTCGCGCACCAATTGTTTGATCCGTGCCACATGTTTGGGGGCCAGATCGGGGCGCATTTCAATGACCACGCGACCATCTTTCAAATCCATATAAAGCGTGTTTTCAGGGTCCGCCGTCTGCGCGTTTGTCGTCGTCATGGTCAGTAATCCAAATAAAAATGCGGCCAAAAAGCCAAGGTTCAAGGGTGATTTCATGGGATATCTTTCAAGGCGGGTTTAGATGTATGGATTTAAATTCAGTCAAAAAGTTTGTCGATTTCGTCCTGGGCCATGCCCTGTCCTTCGAGTGCCGGGCCACGTAACAAGGCTTCGTCAGCAGTTTTTTCCTGATCCGGCGTGACGTCAACTTTTTCCAGTTCATCGCGGCCCCATAAAGCCGTTAACGAGTCAACCCGGTCGGCCACATAGGCCAATGATCTGACCAGTTTTGTCACCCGTTGTCCGGTAATATCCTGAAACGAACAGGCTTCAAAAACGTCATTGCAGTTATTGGTGATGGTATCCAGTAATTTTATCTGTTCCGGGTCTGTGATATTTTCGGATAATTTGAAAACCGCGTCGCTTGTGCTTTCCATGGCATTCATGATGGTGTTGGAGGCTTCTTCGGTGGCGCTGACGATGGCGTCCAGTTGATCGTTCATGTTGTCCAGGTGGTGGTCTTCATCGGCCGGGCGGTCCATGGCGGCGATTTCTTTACGCATGCGCTCGACATAAAGCATCAGCCCGTCGACTTCTTTTTTCAGCATTGTGACGTGTTCTTCGGCCATGAAACCAATCCTGCTGTTTTTGTACACCTGCTGTCTTTGTAGAATTGCATTACAAAGATGAATGCCCCAAAATGGATGCTTCCGGTTATGTTTCCATGGTAGCGAAAAAAAAAGCCCTGCCAAGATTTTTTTGCTGAAACTGTATAAAATGAACCATATTACCGGGTTTTGAAAAATTGTTGCAAAAGCGTTCGCGCCGCGGTGGACGGGCTGATTTTGTTGTTTTCAACATCGCGGGTTATTTGTTCCAGCAACTGTGATGTGGCGCTGTCCTGTTTCAGGGCTGAGATCAACAGAGCCTCGATTTCCTGCCACATTTTACCGAGGGCCTGATGGCCGCGTTTGCGTGTCAGCGCGCCCGATTTTTTTTGGCCTTGATAAAATTCTTCAATGGCTTGCCAGATTTCATCAAAGCCACGGCTTTCAAGGGACGAACACTGTAGAACCCGTGGTTTCCAGTCATCAGCATGGGTGCGCAACATGGACAAGGCAGAGCGGTATTCGCTCCGGGTCCGCCGGGCCGATTTTAACAATTCGCCGTCGGCCTTGTTGACGATCAATAAATCGGCCAATTCGACGATGCCTTTTTTGATGCCCTGTAATTCATCGCCGGTACCGGGGCTGATCAGCAATAAAAACATGTCAACAAGTTCGGCAACGGCGGTTTCTGACTGACCGACGCCAACGGTTTCGATAACAATCACATCAAATCCTGCAGCTTCGCATAAATGCATAGCTTCCATGGTTTTTTTGGCAACACCGCCCAGGGTGCCGCCCGATGGCGATGGCCGGATGAAAGCGTTATCGTGCTTTGATAAATTTTCCATGCGGGTTTTATCGCCCAATATGGCACCGCCGCTTTTCGGGCTTGACGGGTCGACGGCCAAAACGGCGACGGAAAGACCCCGATTAATTGCGGACAAGCCAAATGTTTCAATGAATGTGGATTTGCCAACCCCGGGGACGCCGGATATGCCAAGGCGCATGGCTTGCCCGGTGTTTTCCAGCAACAGGTCCTGTAATTGCGCCGATTGCTGTTGGTGATCGGCCCGACTGGACTCGATCAGCGTGATCCCCCGTGCCAACGCGCGGCGGTCCCCATCAATGATGCGTCTCCCCAACCGGGCAACAAAATCATCGGCAGACGTCATTTTTTGTTGCCGGGATCAAAATCCGGGTCCATGGTTTTCATGGCGATAACGAACAGTTTTTCCCGTTGTTCGTCGGATAACTCGTCCAGCATATGTTCTTTGGAACGGCGCAGGTTCAATGCGTTTTCAATCAAGGCCCGGCGTTCCGGCGGCATGTTTTTGCGGGCTTCCATTTCCTGTTCGGCGGCTTCCAGTGTTTGCCGGATCAAGGCGTGGGTGTCTTCCGCCGTCATGGTTTCATTGTTTTGCCGTGCTGCCGGTTGCTGTGTCTTCGGCGCGGATGCCGGCGGGGCCGTTGCCGCGTCATCGGCCAGCAACGATTTTTCCGGCTGTTTTGCTGGTGCCGGTTTGTTGCCATTGTTCAGGCTGTCACGGGCTTTTTTATCCATGACAATGGACAGCAAGGCGTTGGTAACGAATTTTTTGATCATGAATTTTTCTGTTTCTTTGAATTCTGTGTCTTTGAATACGTTGTCCTGAAAGTAACCGATATGACAATAAAATGAAATTGTTAAAATGAGTATGGGTCCTGGATTGAAACTTCCGGACAAGGTGAGTACAGTCGGTTTATGATGAAAAGATCAAGACGCGCAAAAATTCTCGCCACTTTGGGCCCGGCATCGTCGTCGCCTGAAATGATTGATGCCCTGTTTCAGGCCGGGGCCGATGTGTTCCGCCTCAATTTCAGTCACGGCGAACATAAAGAGCATAAAAAACGTTTTGACACCATCCGCGCGCTGGAAAAAAAATATAACCGCCCGGTCGCCGTCCTGCTGGATTTACAGGGACCCAAATTACGGGTCGGCAATTTTGCAGACGGCTCGGTCGAATTGGAAAACGGACAGGCTTTTCGCCTTGATCTGGATAACAGAGACGGTGATCAAACCCGCGTTCAGTTGCCGCATCCGGAAATTTTTAAAGCCCTTGAAAAAGATGCGGATTTATTACTGGATGATGGCCGCATTCGTTTGCGGGTAACCGACCATGCCGATGATTTTGCCGAAACCGAAGTCATGAACGGTGGTGTTTTGTCCAATCATAAGGGCGTCAATGTTCCCAGTGTTCTGTTGAACCTGTCGGCGTTGACGGACAAAGACGCCGAAGATTTGCGGTTTGGTCTGAAACTGGGCGTTGATTGGGTGGCGTTATCGTTTGTGCAACGGCCTGAAGATATCGCCGAGGTCAAAAAAATCACCGGGTCCAAAGCCTGGGTCATGGCTAAACTTGAAAAACCGCAAGCCTTGCAAAAACTGGAAGAAATCGTTGAATTGTCGGACGGGATTATGGTGGCGCGCGGTGATCTTGGCGTTGAAATGCCGCCCGAAGAGGTGCCGATTTTACAAAAGCGTATTCTCAGGACTTGTCGCGAAGCCGGAAAACCGGTGGTGGTGGCAACGCAAATGCTGGAATCGATGATTACCGCGCCGACCCCGACCCGGGCCGAAGCCTCCGACGTGGCGACCGCTATTTATGACGGTGCCGACGCGGTGATGTTGTCGGCGGAAACGGCCGTTGGCGAATACGCTGTTGAAGCCGTGACCATCATGGACCGTATCATGCAACGGGTGGAACGGGACCCGGCTTACCGGGCCGGGCTGGATCATGCCCGCCATGCTCCCGAAGCCACTGCTGCCGATGCCATTACCGCCGCCGCGACACAGGTGGCAACGACGATTTCTGCTGCCGCCATTGTCACCTTTACGGCAACCGGATCAACTACGTTACGGTGCGCGCGAGAACGGCCCACGGCGCCGATTTTGGGATTGACCCCGCGCACGGAAACCGCCCGCCGTCTTGTTCTGGTCTGGGGCGTTCACGCGGTGATGACACCGGATTGCAAAGCCTTTCGGGATATGGTGGTGCGTTCCATCAAGGTCGCCAAGGAAGAAAACGTCGCTGTCCCCGGAGATGCGCTGGCGATAACCGCAGGTGTTCCCTTCGGCACCCCGGGGGCCACCAATATTTTACGCATTGCCTGGGTCGAATGAACGCCGCCGTTGACGCCGGAGCAAGGCGCGAGCAATTAAAAGGCAGCCTGTTCGCGGCGGCCGCTTTTTCCATGTGGGGCGTGTTTCCGCTTTATTTCAAATTGGTGGCTGTTGTTCCGGCACTTGAAATTCTCGCTCACCGGATTGTCTGGTCCGCTGTTTTTGTCATGGTGCTGTTGACATTGTGGCGGCGCTGGAAATCGGTCTTTAGCATTTTCCGCCATAAAAAATATCTGGGCGCATTGTTGTTATCGGCATCGTTGGTGTCGTTGAACTGGGGCGTGTTTATCTGGGCGGTGAACAATGGCTATTTATTGCAAACCAGCATTGGCTATTACATCAATCCGCTGGTGAATGTGTTGCTGGGTGTTGTCTTTCTGCAGGAACGTTTGAGCCGGGCGGGTTGGCTGGCGGTGACGCTGGCGACGCTGGCGGTGCTCAATATGATTGTTAATCTGGGCCAATTTCCGTGGATATCCCTGACTGTTGCCATCAGTTTCGGGTTTTACGGGTTGGTCCGGAAAAAAGTCAACGTCGATGCCCTGTCCGGATTGTTCGTGGAAACGGCACTGATTTCACCGCTGGCACTGGGTTATATTGTTTATCTGGGATGGAGCGGGGGCGGCTCGTTTCTGCAATACGGCGGGGGGTTTGATTTAACCTTGATGGCTTCCGGACTGGTCACGGCCAGTCCGCTGATTTGCTTTGCCGCGGCGGCGCATAAACTGAATTTATCGACCCTTGGATTTTTTCAGTACATCGCCCCGACCGGACATTTTTTACTGGCGGTTTTTTATTATGGTGAAGATTTCACGGCCTTGCACCTGATCACCTTTGCCCTGATCTGGGCCGGTGTGATGATCTACAGTTTCGATGCTGCCCGGCGTTACCGCACCGCTTGATCTATCAGGGTTTCTATGCTGCCCGTTTTCTGGCCGCCAATGTATAGTAAAAAACAGCGATGGAAATCAGCAGGGTTGACAGGGCGACCGGCTCTGAAAAACGTTCATTCAAAATAAAAATACCAATCAGAATATTTATGATCGGTATGAAATTCAGGATCATGCCGGATGTTGCCAAAGTTGTTCTTTGGGCACCAAAGCCATAAAGAATTAAAGGCGGCGCAGCGATTAAACCGGCACCGATCAATAAAAGCGGTTCAAGTGGCTTTTCCCAGCCATTGCTTGTCAATGCACTGCCAAACAATGACATCATGGTGATTGCGGGAATAACCATAAAAAAGGTTTCATAGATGAAACTTTGCCGTGAAGAGATGGTTATCAATTTTTTAACACTGGCGTAACAGGCAAAAGACATGCCCATGGCAAAAGCGATAAACGGAAACTCTCCGAGATCGTAAATCAACAGCCCGATGCTGATAAGCAAAATGACAGAAACCAGTATTTTTGTTCTGGTGATGGATTCCCGGAAAAGAATACAGCCCAGAATAATCTGGAATACAGGGGCAAAGTACATCCCGATCCCGCCTTCGACAACACGGTTGATTTCGACCGCATATATGCTTATGCCCCAGTTGAAACTTAATAGTATTGAAGCCAAACCCAGCAGTATGATTTGTTTCCCGTTGATGGCCTTTGGCAAAAAGTGACCATCAATGATACGTAACAGAATGACACCGAATAAAAGTGACCAGATGATCCGGTTGCCAAGAATATCAAGGGCATTCGTAAAATTGAGCAGGCTCCAATACAACGGGAAACAGCCCCAAATGACAGCCGATGCGACGAGCGCAATAACGCCGCCCTGTTGGTGTGAGCTTTGGGTCATGATTTTGGCTGGATACTATTTATAAACGTATAAAAGCAAATATTTATTGCATGAATAGTATGGCGAATGGTCCGTTGTCAACGTTCGGTTCTTGCCCCGGATTATTCCGCCGCTTTGGCCGGGGCGGGGGCGTTCATCATATCCAGCAATCCGGCCTGTTTTTTATAAAAATCGTCAACGGCTTTCTGTTTGACCGGGCCAAAACCGCGAATGGATAACGGCAATGCGGCGATTTCAACGGCGGTTGCATAATTATCCGCATTCAGGTTTTCCAGCACCGTATCTACAGTGGCTTCAAAATCCTTGATCAGTTTGCGTTCCATTTTTCTTTCATGGGAAAGGGCAAAAATATCGAACGCTGTGCCGCGCAGGAATTTAAGTTTCGCCAATCCCCGGAGCACCGGCATTACCCACGGACCATAGGTGGATTTTTTTGGCCGTTCGCCGGGGCCCATTTGCCACGTCAATAAAGGAGAGGCGAAATGAAACCGGATTTTATAGCCGTCATCGAATGTTTTTTTAAGGGCACTTTCGAAACGGCCACCGGTGTAAAGTCGGGCCACTTCGTATTCGTCTTTATAGGCCAGCAGTTTGAAATATGATCTGCTGATGGCATCATAAAGATCCGTTTTGCCGGGCATGATGTTTTGTTCCGCATCGCGGACACGGTTCAAAAGGCGGCTGTATTTATCGGCAAGGTCCCGGTTTTGATAGGCCGTCAAATCGGCGGTCCGGCGCAGGACAAAGTTTTCTGGATCGGGCAGATCATTCTTTGTCGTCACAATGCCCGACAGTTCCGCCACGGTTTTCAGATCATGGGCGGCGCGCCGACCCCAGAGAAAAGCCTGTTTATTGAAATCAACGGAAACGCCGTTTAGTTCAATGGCCCGCAGTACGGCGGCTGCGGAAACAGGCAGCAAACCTTTTTGCAGGGCGAAGCCAACGAGGAACATGTTGGCGGCTATCGTATTCCCCAGCAACCCCAAAGCCATGGCGGTGGCTTCGATAAAATCCACGTTGCCTTTACCGGCGGCTTTTTCAATGCTGTTATGAAGGGCCTGATCGGGGAACACAACATCCGCATCGCGGGTGAAATCGGAGGTCATGGTTTTGTGGGTATTGACGACGGCTTTGGACAAGGTGGTGCGCAACTTGCCCAGCGTTTCCGAACTGCCCGACGATATCAAATCACAGCCCAGCAACAGGCTGGCATCACCGGCGGCGACGCGAACGGCGTGCAAATCTTCCTGTTTTTCGGCAATGCGCACGTGGGAAAAAACCGCGCCGTTTTTTTGTGCCAGTCCGGCGATATCAAGAACGGTAATCCCCTTGCCTTCCAAATGCGCCGCCATGGCCAGCACCGCGCCGATGGTGACAACGCCGGTGCCGCCGATGCCGTTGATGATAATGGAATAAGGTTTTGCGCAATCGGCGGTAACGGGTTCGGGAAGTTCCGGGAACGGGGTTTTCACAACCCGGCCTTTTGGCTTTTTGACATCAACGCCTTCGATGCTGACGAAGCTCGGGCAAAAGCCGTTGACGCAGGTGTAATCCTTGTTGCATGACGATTGATCAATGGCGCGCTTGCGCCCCAGTTCGGTCTCGACCGGGATGATCGAGACACAGTTGGATTGCTCTCCGCAATCGCCGCAGCCTTCACAGACTTCCGGATTGATAAAAATCCGCCGCATGGGATCGGGGTAAAGACCGCGTTTGCGGCGACGGCGTTTTTCCGCAGCACAGGTCTGATCATAAATCATGACGCTGACGCCTTTGACCTGGCGGATATCTTTTTGCAGTTGATCGAAATCATCACGGTGATGGAACGTCACTCCCGGCGCGAAATGGCTGCCGATGGGGTACTTGTCCGGTTCATCGGAGATGACCATGATGCGCTTGACGCCTTCGGCGTGGACTTGCTGGCTGATGATCGCCACATCCAGCGGTCCGTCCATGGTTTGCCCGCCGGTCATGGCAACGGCGTCGTTGTATAGAATTTTATAGGTGATGTTGACGTTCGCGGACACGGCGGCGCGGATTGCCAGAATACCTGAATGAAAATAAGTGCCGTCACCCAGATTGACAAAAGTGTGTTCGGTTTTTGTGAACGGGGCCTGACCGATCCAGTTAACGCCTTCGCCGCCCATGTGGGTAAATGTGGATGTATCGCGGTCCATCCAGATGGTCATGTAATGGCAGCCGATACCGGCGGTGGCGCGGGAGCCTTCGGGGACTTTGGTCGATGTGTTGTGCGGACAGCCGGAACAATAATAAGGGATGCGCTGGATGGTGGTTTTGCGTGCCTCCAGGGCTTTTTCCTTGCGATCGAAAAAAGCCAGTTGCCGGTCAATACTGTCGCTTTGATGGAACCGTTTGATGCGCGCCGCGATGACGCGGGCAATGCGGGCCGGGGTCAGTTCACCGGCGGACGGTAAAATCCAGTCGCCGTTTTCATCGAATTTACCGACCACTTGCGGGCGCACGTCTTCGCGCCAGTTGTAAAGCTGTTCTTTCAACTGGTTTTCCATGACCGCGCGTTTTTCCTCGATCACCAGAATTTCTTCCAACCCGTCTGCAAATTCACGCACCCCTTCGCGTTCCAGCGGCCACGGCATCCCGACTTTGTATAACCGGATGCCGATTTTCCGGGCGGTGTCTTCGTCAATGCCCAGATCGGACAGGGCCTGCAACGTATCGAGATAGGATTTGCCGGTGGAAACAATACCAAACCGGGCTTTCGGGGGATCAATGGTGACGCGGTTCAAATCATTGGCGCGGGCGAAAGCCAATGCCGCATAGATTTTCTTGCCCTGTAATCTCAGTTCCTGTTCCGCCGGTGGGTCCGGCCAGCGGATGTGCAGGCCGTCTTCGGGGATTTCGAAATCGTCCGGGATTTTGATCTGAATACGGTCCGGATCGACGATGACGGCGGCGGAACTGTCCACATTGTCGGTGATGCATTTCATCCCGACCCAGCACCCGGAATAACGTGACATGGCCCAGCCCAGCAAACCGAAATCAATCACTTCCTGAACATTGACCGGGTTCAGAACCGGAATGTTGGCATCAATCAGGGCGTGTTCGCTCTGGCTCGGAACGGTCGATGATTTACAGGCCGGATCGTCACCGGCCAATAACAACACTCCGCCATGGGGCGACGTACCCGCCGAATTAGCATGGCGGAAAACATCACCGGAACGGTCAACGCCCGGGCCTTTGCCGTACCACATGCCGAAAACACCATCGAATTTGGCGCCTTCATACATGTTGACCTGTTGCGATCCCCATAACGCCGTGGCGGCCAGATCTTCGTTGACGGCGGGATGGAATTTGACGTTGTGTTCATCAAGGATATCGCTGGCACGGTGAAATTCGCGGTCAACCCCGCCCAAGGGTGAGCCGCGGTAGCCGGTGACGTAGCCCGCTGTGTTCAACCCGGCTTTGCGGTCACGTTGTTGTTGCATCAATGTCAGGCGGACAAGGGCCTGTATGCCGTTTAAATAGACCCGGCCTTTTTGCAGACGGTATTTGTCATCAAGGGTGACGTCCGCCAAAACAGGTGCGGTTGATGATAATTCAGCGTGGTGGTTCGTCTTGGCCATGTTTCCTGTCCTGTCTTCCTGTCCTGTATGCCTATCCTGTAAGTACGTGGTTTTCTTTTTTTTGATCCTGATTTTTTTTAAATAGGTAAGTATTACTGACATATATTTCTTGAAAAGTGAAGAAATATTTTTTCTGAAAAGCGCATCAATTCAGCAAAAGATTTTATATGAAAAATTGCAAACTTGAAAGTGGGCCTTGCAGAACAGATAAATTCCCTATAGGCCATGGATGTCAGGATTAAGGATCAACAAAAACCATGAGCGTTCTCGTTACAGGTGCCGCAGGCTTTATCGGCTTTCATACCGCCAAAACGTTGCTTGACGGCGGAGACAAGGTGATCGGCCTTGATATCGTCAATGATTATTACGATGTCGCCTTGAAAGAAGCCCGTCTTGATCAACTCACCTGTCAGGATGGATTTACCTTTGAACGCCTTGACGTCGCCGATATGGATGCGGTCGCGGACGTGATGACGCGCCATCCGGATATTGAGCGCATTGTCCATTTGGCGGCACAGCCGGGCGTGCGCTATTCCATTGAAAATCCGCTGGCGTATTTACACAGCAATGTTCAGGGCCAGCTTGTTCTGATGCAGGCGGCGTTGAAATTAAAGCGGCTGAAGCATTTCGTCTTTGCCTCCACTTCGTCCATTTATGGCACCAACACCACCTATCCGTTTTCCGTCAATGACAGAACCGACACACCCATATCGGTTTATGCGGCAACCAAAAAAGCCGCCGAAGCGTTATCCCACGCCTATGCCCACATGTACCGTTTCCCCATGACCGGATTACGGTTTTTTACCGTTTACGGGCCGTGGGGGCGGCCGGATATGGCGGCGATGACGTTTATCCGCAAAATCATCGCCGGTGAAAAAATCGACGTTTACAACAACGGCGAAATGGCCCGCGATTTTACCTATATCGATGATATTGTTCAGGGAGTCATTGCCTGTCTTGGCAAACCGCCCGTGGATGACGGCAAAACCGCGCCTATCCGGGTTTACAATATCGGCAACAATAAAACCGAGCCGTTGATGAAATACATCCACCTGATCGAGGATGCCTTGGGTATGAAAGCCGATATCAACTTCATGCCCATGCAAACCGGTGACGTCAAAGAAACTTTTGCCGATATCAGCGAAACCACACGCGATTTCGGATTCCAGCCGACCACACCGATCGCCGTTGGCATCCCGCGTCTGGTGTCGTGGTACCGGGATTTTTACAAGGTTTAAAGCGATGCGTTTGCTGCCATCGGTGACCGGCGGGGATACGGTCCGTTACCTGTTGTTGTTGGGGTTGCTGGCGATGATCTGGAGCTCGTCCTTCATGATGATGAAGGTCGGCGTTGCCAGCATCCCGCCCGTTACCTTGACCGCTTCCCGGCTGATCATCGGCGGGTTGGTGTTGTGGGTCATCATGGTCTGGCGCGGGGATAAACTGTCGTTTGATAAAAACGTCATTCGCTTTTGTTTTCTGATCGGTTTTTTCGGCAACGCTTTCCCGTTTTTTCTCATCAGCTGGGGGGTCGAGCGCATCAACAGCGGCTTGGCGGCGATTTTAATGGCGGTGATGCCGTTGGCAACGGTGATATTGGCGCATTTTTTTGCCCGCGGTGAAAGCCTGAGTAAAAGTCAGGTGTTTGGTATTGTCATTGGTTTCAGCGGTGTCGTCGTTCTGGTCGGACCGGAAGCCTTCAAGGAACTGGGCGGCGATCTGTGGCGGCAACTTGCGGTGGCGGGCGGTGCGGTCAGTTACGCGGTGGCGGCTATTTTCGCCCGTAATGCGCCCAATACGCCATTGGTGCCGCGCGCGGTCTGGGTGATGGTGGCGGGATCGTTGATGATGTTGCCGTTGGTTTTTATTCTTGATCAGCCGTGGTTGATGCAGCCTGATTTTTCCGCCATTGCCGCCACGGTTTATTTAGGGGTTCTGCCCACGGGGCTGGCAACGGTTTTGTTTTTTAAAATCATCCATGCCAAAGGCGCCGGGT
>Ga0316207_10002043_pt1 | contig 22006 bp, 6 predicted proteins | sample 6weekpyrite_MG_FD_204943 | JGI IMG/M metagenome (GOLD analysis project Ga0316207, IMG submission 204943) | Microbial mat bacterial communities from mineral coupon in-situ incubated in ocean water Damariscotta River, Maine, United States -... | ecosystem: Environmental > Aquatic > Marine >...
ATATTGAAATCGATAATGCCATTGATAATAAGTTTACCGCTAAAGCCATTGATAAAATCGCACAACGAAAACTAGCTATTATAAAAAACTACGATCAAGCGTTAAAAATAGCTTTTGATGGTGAAAAGAATCTCGCGATCAGAAAACATTATGAGAAAAAATATGGCACAAAGGATCTTGAGAAAATAAAAGAAAAATTGATACTAGAAGAAATACGCAAGGACCTCTTGGTATATGAGAACTTAAAAAAGCGTTACCCTGGGTTGTCTGATGAGAAGATAGTGGATGAAATAATTTATTGAAGAAATACAGGAGAGAATATTAATTCGAATTGTTGGATCGTGAGAGTACACTACCAATTATATCCGTAACCAGAAATAGATGTCCCTGGCGTACTTAATTATTCTTAATATAAACTTTTTTACGATTTGCAGATTATACAGGCTAAATATTAATCAATCCACGTTTTGAAGCGTGCATAACAGCTTCAGTTCTAGAGTTAATACCAAGTTTGGAATAAATTCTTTTTATATGACAGGCGACAGTGTTAGGGCTTATAGATAGCATTGATGCAATTTCTTTTCGCTGATATGACTTTGCAATCAATAAGAGTACTTCTTGTTCTCTATCAGATAATTTTGTATCTTCATGTTCTTCTTCGTATAAAGGCTGTTTGAAAAAGCGCAATATTTTCTTAGCGATCACTGGCGAAATAGGAGGCTCATCTTTAAGAATACCTCGCAGATTATCAATTATTTGTTCCTTAGATTGATCCTTCAACAAATAGCCTTCAGCGCCTGCTTGTAGCGAAAGCATAATATGTTCATCGTCATTATATATAGTAGCCATGACACAATAAACTTGGGTTTGTCGATGTTTAATTAGCTTTAACAGGTCTATACCTGATCCGTCAGGTAGATTGATGTCTATTATTGCAAGATCGATGCTTTGATTGGTAAAGATATTTTGTGCCTGTTCGCAAGTCGCAGCTTGAAATAATTCAGTTGGAATGAGAGCTTCTTTTACAGCACTTGCTATCCATTCACGAGTTTCTTTATGATCCTCTATGATGAGTACAGATGTTATATTTGGCATAGCATTTCTCTAATAGATTATACGAATTGAAGCGCAAACAGAAAACTGTGTCTCGCCATTTGTTTGATACTCACTAGACAATTTCCAGAGTATCTTTCCATTAATTTCATTTAAGCGTGTTTTGATGTTATTCAAACCCTTACCGGAAACCCAGCTTGAAGGGGGTGTTTTGACGCCATTATGGCAACATTCTAATAACAAACAATTGTCACTATACTGTATTGTAACATTCACGATACTGGCTTTAGAATGTTTCAAAATATTAGTTAGTATCTCATCGCTAATGCGAAGTAAATTAAATTTTTCACGAGAGTTGCAAACAATACTTGTTGGAATAAAATCTTGGTTCCATTCAAGGCTAATATTTGTCATATCTAGTCTGGAAGAATATTCATCTTCAATGTCCGCTAAAATACTGTTTAGTGGATGTAGTTTAGAGTCGTCTAAACTATATATTGTACTACGTAGAGCGTTAAAAGCACTGCGGGCTTGAATTTCTAATGGCTTTTCGTGACACCCATGAACTAACGTCAGTAGTTTAGCGCCAACATCATCGTGCAGGTCACGCATTATTCTGGTTCTTTCGAGTTGACTGGCAGAATTTTTTTCCTCGTTTAGCTCAAGAACCTTATTAACAAGAGGAATTAATCCATTTAAAAGAGTTATGTCGCTAGAATCAAACAATTTACGACCGTTGTCTCGATAACACATTTCTAATGTAGAGTCTTCCCCTATAGCAGGTAATTTAACAGATAGACCATTGTTTGCTATCTTTGGGCTAGAGGATATATGTTCTAGTATGTTTATGGTCGAAGGTTGGAATATTTCTTCGAGTAGATTTATATATCGTTCATTGTTAGTTTGTTTTGAAGAGGTTGTCGATAGTAACGATTTTAAAATTAGTGGAACAAAGTCTTCCAGTTTTTGATTATGGTGTCCTAAGAAACCTTTAAAAAGTCTCTGCCGAATTGGGAAATATATCCAGCCTACGATAACTACAGAGATACCTAGCGTAATTGTATGATCCAGCTGCATCGCATAAATCAATACAATATCAGTGGCGATAACCAGTAAACCACCGATAAACCAGCTCCAGATATTAAGCCATAATTGTTTGATAGCGAACAATTTATAACGCAAAACACCAACTACTAGCCCTAAATAGAGAAAGAATGTGAATATAAACAAACTGGCAACCGGTAGATAGCTAATCTGATCTAATGTCATCGGAATATAGAAAAAAATCAAAGACGAAGTAATACTGATGAAGAACGATAATAATATCCAGGATAGCGCAGCACGCTCTAAAGGAAGCGATGAAGTCAAGCGCCATTGAATAAGAGAAAAGATTACCATAATAAGAAAAGTGATAAAAAGGGGTAGAAAATAAGTATGAATAGGCAGGTCTAACCATTGGGTGCTTTCATTAATCAATAATACAATTGCTACGCTATAAAAAACTTTGGTTGCTGGAAAAGAGCTAATTCGTTTTGGATAGTGCCAAAAAAAGATAAGGATGGAAAAAACGAAGATATTTACACCAATGTGATTAATGGTCATAAGAATACGAAAAGTTTCAGGTGCCATTGCAAGTTCACGTGATGTATAGATTGCAAATGAAACTGCGATAAGAAAAAAACCAAACCCAGAAAACGCTAATGTACGAGCTGGGATATTAGATTGGCGGGAGCCCCACACACTAATTCCTATTAAGAAGCTTAGTGTTCCCAATGAAATAATAAGCCAAAAATTGGCAGGTATGGCTTGGAATGACCAATTTGTTGAAGGAGTAACAGAGTATCTCCCGTTTTCAGTAATAATATAGAACTTATCACTATTGATTAATCGCCATAAATTTTCTTGTTCGAGAAAAAACTGATTGGTGTCTTGAAACTTCCCAAAAAAATCGGGATCTGGAATTGATGTAAATTTAGAGACGGGGATTAAGCCAATTTCATCATTTTCAAATCCACGAACGACTTCTAGGCGACCGGTTGAATTAATGTTTTCTTCTGATACATGGACACTTAAACCTGACGGGGATTCCCAGCCTTCAAATTGAAAATTAAGCTGAGGTGCACTAAGTAATATATATAGAGCCGCTCCAATTAAAACACAGCAAAAAGAGCTGGCAATGAATAAAAAGGTTGTAGGAGCGAAAGTCAGGCTTTGCTTGATGGTGCCAATATGTGTAGCTAAAGTATTAGATGTATTCATTATTATTCTAATTATTAACGATGTCTTAAGAATTGCTATTGTCACTCGTTCTAGATGAATCAGTATCTTAAGGAAGAGCCATTGTTTAAAGTGGCTTATTTCAAAACAATTAACCCATATGGGTGATATTACATCATTTTCAATAATTGTAGAATATATTTCGAAGGTTAATTGGGCGGGTCGAAACACTGTTTTTTTAAAGTTTGATAAACTTTGTTAGAAATTATTCAATCGAAACTATTAGTTTTCACCTACATATCTCTTTCGATATGCTTATATAAAGTAGCGTCAAATGGATGCAGGTAGCTTTATAGATGTATTACAACAAATTACACAAAGTGTATCTTCCTATAATTAAATTAGATAGATTATTCAAAAGTATAGCGTGGGTTGCTTGATTGACAGGTGTACTGTTGAAGAATAGCCAATTCTTAATGCTCGCCATCATTTTTAACTTGCAAGTACATTACTAACAGTTTTAAAGAATATTACCCGTCAATTGAAAGTTGCAAAGGGATAATTCCTTATTTGAAAAGGAAATTGTCATCACCCATTTGGGTTATATTTCATATTTACATATAAACCTATAATGAATTTTTATTGATGCGCTAAAAGTTTTGAAGATATCGGTGTTAGTGTTGCAGAGATTGATTAGTAGTATTTGCATAAAAATATACAACATCGTTCGAAAAACGAAATAACAATAACGGTAGTAACAAGGGTAATAGTATGAAAAAAATTATGAGTCCAATAATGGTGGTGTTAGCTAACTGCCTTCTTTTCTTAACTGTGTCGTGTTCAGATCACAATGGTGCTGAATCTTCAGTTGTAAATAAGGAAATTGCGAGTAACAAACCTGGGGAAGTGCAGTTTTATCTTACGCCCATAAATATAGATGATCGAGATTTAGAAAGAACAGATTTTGGAGTATTGCCAAATGGTAATTTGGTGTTTTCAATAAAAGATGTTCTGAAGTCTAACGGAGGTTTTATAAAGACTAATATACTATATAATTCTTCGATGAAAAATAGATTGCAATCAACACTTGGGACATGGTCGTTAAATCACTTTGGTGAAATGGATGTAACTCCAGATTTTGATTTATTAAAAATTAAATCATCTCTGTATAGTAACTCCGAAAGTGCATGTGTTGTCGGGTGGGATCAAATTTCAGAGTTAAGCTATAGATCTTTATTAAGTAGTGCAAAATCAGTGTTTAATCGAAGTACTGGGCTTTGTGATATTGTTGATAATAATGAAGTTGTGTTGTCTTTGGTTGTCTATAGCACTAAAAATGACTTTAATAAATCTAATATTCATACAGTTACGAAAGCGAATGGGACAACTTATTTATTTACCAAAGAAAAGTATAATCGTTGGAAGTCAGTTACAGCAGATAATGTCGGCCTGGAAAGAGTACAGCAGGGTTGGAAATTTATATCCGAGAAAGATCAAATCGAATATTATGATAATAAAGGACGATTGCTTTCTTTAGAGTTGGGTTCTAAGATATTGGAGATGGAATATGATAAACAGAATAGACTGATAAAAATTGTAGAGCCTAATGTTGACAGTGTAGAATTAAGTTATAGTGCTGAAGGCTTAATTGCAGAAATGACTAGTGCCTCTACAGCTACTACTCTTAGGTTTAGTTATACGGACAATCGACAACTTGCAGCGATTTCAACTCCGAAAAATGGTCAGGAAGAAGAACTGATGTATTTTGAATATGACGATAATGGACTGCTAAATACAATGATGCAAGGTAAGAGTGCGGTTTTAACATTTACCTATGATTATTTGGAGCGTGTGGTAGATATTTCAGACGCTGAAGTTACTACGAATTATTCTTACTTTCCGACTAGCGTCATATTATCGGATGGGAAAGGTAGTGATATGAGTACTGAATATGTTCTAAAAGGCTCAATTCAGTTACCGGTGGCTCAAGAATATAAAGGATATAAACAAAAAGGGACTTATGATGAAAAAGGGCGTTTGGTTTCTATTACAGGAGGAATTCCAGCTGATATAAATCACGAAACAACAAGAGCTACTGGTCCTTTGGTTAAAAATTCAAACTTCAAGATGAGCTACAACTCTAAGGGGGCTTTGCGTACGGCAACCATGGAAGACCCGGAAACAGGAGAGAGAAAGTCAAAGACCTATCGATATGACAGTTCTTTCAAAAAACCAACTGGCATTTTCGATGAGAATGGAATTACCTATCTTGCTTATAACAAAAAAGGATTAATCACTAAACGGACAAGGATTGTTAATATTGCACCCTATGATGCTAAATATCTTGAAGCTGCATCTCCTGATGAAGTCGTTCAGTTGGTTGGTGTTAAAGCAAAAAATACTAAATACAAATATGACGATAACTGGCGACTTAGTGCTGTAACTGATGAAAAGGGAGGCATAACACGTTTTGAGTATAATGCAAAAGGTAAAAAGATAGCTACCATACGACCAGATGGATCCCGAATAGAAAAGGAAAATTATGATCAAAACTCTGTTGTTTCACGAAAAATGAACTCTCGAGCAGCAACCGTCGCAGGCAATTATATCAATGCGCGGTCTTCAAATACTCAAGTCGTTTTTGTTGGAGGCGGAGGTGATGGTGCATGGCCTAATGGGACTACAATTGTGCAAAATTATGAGTCAGCATTTGAATCCAATTATGCCAGCAAAAGTCAGTTTTATTCCCACTGGGATATTGGAACCATAATGGGGATTAGTGGCAATTCTGATCCTTTTAACAAAACAGGTGATCCTTTGATTGTAGTTGGGCACAGTTGGGGAGGGGATAGTGCAGTGGAGGCATCTAAACAAACCGACGCAAGTCATGATGTAGAATTACTCGTTACTATTGACCCTGTCGGGACAGCAGACTGGAATGATGGATCTCAATACTGGATAGAGGTTTATATTAATCCACCACCACGATGGACACAGGTATTCACTGGTTGGGCGAGTTGTGGCTGGTTTTGTTATTACCCTACCTGGGGGCTGATAGATAATTGGACGAGTGGAGATGTTACCGCTTGGATGGGTGGAAAGGGGACGTATTCGACTTATGATCCAGGTAATGCTAACCCAGACAAATTATTAGAATATGATGGTCATCATGAGTGGTTTAGCACGATGATTAATAACATGGAGCGAGACTACTCACAATATCGTTTTGGTTTAACAAATTAAACTATTATGCAACATCAACAGAGGGTTTGCCTTATGAGCAAGCCCACTGTTGTAGTAGTGAGACGAAAGTATGAAGCATTATTTTTTATACATTTCTTTTATATTAGTATTTTTGTTTGGTTCCGGGTGTGACACAAAAACAGTTAATATAACCTTACAAAGGCAAGGTGAGGTTACTATTTTGAGTACTAATGCTCTGGATAAGAGCTTTGAAAATTCAACAAAAATACTGGAACATAGAGAAAATTATATAGACTTCGATAATGACAATTTTCTTCGCGTTGATGTTCGATCAACACATGAACTTCGACATAACGAAGGCGATGAGAATATATCCTCATTAGAATTAGAGGGTACTATTTACCGGTGCGAATCGCATAAGAATAGTGAAAGTGCAGCTGCAAAATATCGACTAACACCAAGCAGTCCTGAGGACGAGTTCTTTTATTACAGTTATTTATTTTACATTCCATTTATCAAGTCTAAAGATATAGGTGAGATTCTGACAAGTCCACCACAAGATCTTTGTTTCTCTATCTCAGCTGACAAACCTAACAAGGATCCATATAAAAACGGGTACACAAAATATAGAAGTAACTATTTAAAGATTGGTGCTGACGAATTACAAATTATGGTGATTGATTAAATGGTAATTTATCTTCTAATTTTTCTGGCTTAATAGTTACTTAAGTTTTCTTAATGTTCTAGATATGAGTCAATTATTCAATTTTTAAAGAAGGATTATAAAATGTAGACATGTGGTACTTTATGTGCGAGCATAAAAGAATCTTTTCCAAAATAAAAATGAAAAGATGATCTAAATAAAAAAAACAATAATTACTAAATACCATTCAAATGATTGGCGCTTAGAAAAGGGTTAAAAAATACATAATAATTAAGAAGCCTTTTTAGGAAGACTTCCTGTAGTAACAATAATAATACTAATGAAGGGAAAATCGAGAATGTCAATTGTCTTGTTTTAGTCAATAATATATTTCTTGTAAAAACGCGCTGTTTAATAAAATGTTAAGTTATTTTATTAAGAAAACGTTTTAGTAAGAAAACAATTGGCTAAAGAAATAATTTTTATCCAATCAAAATATTAGAGTCTAAAGCATCTGGTAAAAATCAGCGAGCTATTGCCTTTCTTTATCTCTGTAGTATTCAAAAAATATTGGATTATATAAAATTCGAATACCCGTTATTCGTTTTTAAGTTTTAGTTGAACGAAGCAGAATATCAGTCAAAATTGTGAAGGATAGTAAGAGCATGTCTAAAGAAAATAGAACCATTAAAAACCTATTATGGAGAAGCTGTGGCTTACAGTTTTCTACTTTTTTGATACTGGTTTTCGGGCTAAACGGTTATTCATATTCAGCTACATCTGAAGCTCAACCTTGGACTTTTGAGGGTGAATCTTGCTGGGAACAGATTGAGCCGACTTTACAAGGTTATAATGATAAAGATTCAGATGGCCTTGATGATAACTTAGAAAATTGTTTAGCGGAAAAACACGCTCCCGTATTACAACTTAATTTGAATTCTAAGTATAATCGTCCAGCGAGTGTAGAATGGTATTTACCAGGAACACGATTGCGATTTAATCACTGGAACCTCTGTAATGATGACAGAGATTCAATCTATGCTCCTTCCTTCGACACTCTGATTACTCAAAGACATCAGAAAGCGCGTAATTTAGTATTGGGTTGCGACCACACGGGGGATAGAATAAGTTCGAGTGTGTTAAATCCTCCATCTTATGACGGCGAGCATCATTTTTTCTTAGAGATTGTTGATAGTGTGTATCGGAGCAAAGAAGATACTAGATTGGCCAACAATACCATCCCAGAAAAAGATTGGAAAACCTACGTCCATTCAAGGCCATCCACTAAAGGAATAGATTTAGAATACTGGTATTTTTTTCCATACAATGATCCCTATGGACCCCTTAATCATGAGGGTGATTGGGAAAATATTGTTGTACGGTTAGACGCTAATCTCAAAATATATGAGGTGATATTTGTCGCGCATGGTGATGAAGTAGCAAGAAAACCAAATAAAATAGAATGGTTAGATGGAAAAATTGGTGAGCGTCCAATTGCATATATCGCAGATGGTTCTCATGGAACTTATGAATCAAAGGCGGTATGTGATAAGAAGGAGAAGATAGCTCCTAGGGTAGAAGGGCTTTACGTTCCGCTAGACACTGCTGATAGTTGCGTAGAAAACGAAAGTTACCGTTGGTTCACATGGGCGGGGGGCAAAGGAGAAAGGGCCGGCTTTCAGGGGGCAGGATTAGTACAACTAGGAGAGTTACATGCTCCATTAAATGGCCAAACTTGGATTGGTTATTCCGGACGATGGGGAGAAATAGGAGAACGCACCGATCGTACATTTGGGCTTATTATTGATGCATTGGATAGAAAGAATCCAGGAAACACTGGTCCTACTTCACCTTATACTGGAGATTCGTGGATGTTGGATTCCCCTGTGTGGTTGATTAATAGACATTTAGATAATCCTAAACACGCTATACCTGATGATCATATGCATTATAGAGACACGGCACATACGAATTACGGTGATTTGGATAAAGATGGAATTCCAAATGGTTATGAAATCGCAAATAATCTCAAATATGATATTGCTGATTCAGCATCAGATTTTGACAAAGATGGCTTATCAAACTTTTATGAGTTCGCATCGGGCTGGAAAGATCAAAACTATACAATTGACGCGGATGGAAATTTTCGTGATTCTGCGGGACAGAGAATGGTTTATAATAGTGAGTTTTATGACTTTAAAGCATCCATTAAGCCATATAAATATGATACGGATGGTGATGGCATGTGGGACGGGGATGAAATTCGATACGGATTTGATCCTATTGTTCCAGATGCAGAGTTACATGTGAATTTAGCAGTCAAGATTGATTTAGCCTCCCTTCGTGCGGATATAGACAACGACGGTATCGAAGACCTTTTTGATACTGATCTTGATCAGGACGGAGTAAATGATGCGGTTGATTTGTGCTTAGATACACCGGTCGGTAAAGGTGTTGGTACCAATGGCTGTAACAGTGTGCCATTGATATGGGGAACACCAGAGGTTTTAGCAAAAGAAGGTTTTCTTTATTTATTTGCACCCTCGGCTTCTGATCCGGATAGAGATGATCTAACATTTTCAATAACAAATAAGCCATCCTGGATTACTTTTGATAGTACTTTTGGATATATGTATGGAACTCCAGGTCCTGATACGGCTGGTGAATACAGCGATATAACGATTACTGTGACTGATAACGAAGGGCTTTCAGCAGAAAATCCTTTAGTTTTTTCAATTTTAGTGACTGCACCACCTACTTATCCAATAAATATGAGTGCAGTAGGTGTAAGTGATAGTCAAATAAACATTACGTGGGATGAGTCGACAGATGCTTCTGGTAATCCAGCAGCAGGATATGAAGTATTTTTAGGGGACGAGATTGAACCAATAGGGACGTCAACTTCACCTGGTTATACAGCAACTGGTCTTATTCAAGATAAAGTTTACAGCTTTAGAGTTCGCGCGTTTGATAACTCAGTTCCTAGAATTGAATCTCTTCTCTCTGAAAGTGTTGCCGCGAAAACACTTAAAGCAACTAATACTCTTGTATCTAAGTCATATCGGGTTTCGAATGGCAACGATGATGCGGAAGAGAGAGCAAATGGCTCCATGTATCTTGATAGTAGTGATTTAGAATTGTCCGATGATGGTTCAAATAGTCAAAAGATTGGTATTCGTTTTACTAATATACAGATTCCAAAAGGCGCGACAATACAAAGTGCTCATTTAGAATTCATGGTAGATGAATATAGTTCTGGGTCTGCGAGCATTACTATAAAAGGTGAAACAACAGCGGGTGCTGCTCAATTTAGTTCAGTTACCAATAATATTAGTACTCGTCCTTTAACAGCTGCGAGTGTAGATTGGAACAACATTGCAACATGGGACACGCTGGGTGTTTGGAAGGATAGTCCGGACATTAGTAACGTGATCCAAGAAATAGTTAACTTAGATAACTGGACTCCTGGACATGCTCTCGCTCTTATTATCTCAGGCAGTGGCACACGTACGGCAGAATCATATAGTGGTAATCCAAATGGTGCTGCAACATTAGTATTAAAATATATAGATGGGCCTTCGATTGATCTTGATTCACCAAGTGCACCGTCTAATCTTAGTGCCATGGCGATAAATGATTCTCAGATTGATTTAAATTGGACGGGCTCAACTGATGATGATAGTGGTGTAGCTGGTTACCATGTTTATCGTGACGGCGGAACTATCCCAATAGCAACTGTAAAAGCAACCGGTTATTCTGATGTTGGTGTTATCCCTGGAACCGCATTCGATTATGTAGTGACAGCTTTTGATTACGCTTCGCCATCAAATGAGTCAGTCGCCTCAAATATAGCAACTGCTACTACACCTGGTGTTCCAGAAGATACAGGCAGCTCAGAACCCGTACCGGGAGATGTAGAGGCACCAAGTGTACCGACAAATCTTAGAGCTACACCAATAAATGATACACAAGTAGATGTTAGGTGGGATGGTTCAGTTGATATAGGTGGAGGCATGGTAGCAGGGTATAACTTATATCGTGATGGGTTGCTAATTGCCACCATTACTACAGGCGCAAGTTATTATGATACTGGATTGGAGCCATCTACTAAATATTCATATACAGTGTCTGCGTTTGATAACGCTTCCCCCGCAAATATTTCAGATGTGACGATGCCGACTGAAGTTACGACTTTAGCCAAATTTGTTGAGGTTAATAATCTCATAGCGCACTGGAGTATGGATCAATCTGATATAACATCTTCAGGTCGAATTGCCGACCTTTCCGGAAATGGCAACGATTTACATATGGTTGGCGTAAACCTTGGCAGTGGAGATGGCATCGCTGGAGATGCATTAAATCTAAATGGTAATGGTTTAGCTCAAACAATCGATAATGTTGCTATGACAGAACAGTTAACCGTAAGTGCATGGGTATATCAAACTGACCCACTTGCTAGCACTTGGAATATGATTGTGCACCAACAAAAAGGAATTGCTGGAGAAGATTACTTTTTTCTAGCAGGCCGAAATGATGAGATAACCTGGTATGTTAAAACCGATGAGGCAGGCAACAACACTAACTACAGAACTGGATCTTTGATTCCTCAGGGCCAGTGGGTTCATCTAGCCGGTGTGTATGATGGATCAACTGTTCGAGTGTATCGAGACGGTGTTGAAGTTGGATCTGGTGAAGCACATACAGGTACTTTTTCTGCCAATAAACTCATCACGGTTGGTGGAGCCATTGATAACGGCATCATAACTGAGTATTTCACGGGCATGATCGACGAAGTTAGAATTTATGATCGACCATTCAGTGCACAGGAAATAGCAAACTTGGCTGATTCTAGTAAGATTGTGCCTCCGGTGGGTGACATTGAAGCGCCGAATGCTCCGATTGTTTCGGCTGTTGCAGCAAGTTCAAGTCAAATTAACTTAAGTTGGACCGAGTCTATTGATATTGGTGGCGGCAGTGTTGCAGGCTACGAAGTTTTCCTCGGCGACAACTTGAATCCAATTGCTCGAGTGACTGCAACGCGTCATTCAGTAACGGGATTAATTCCAGAGAAAGTTTATAGTTTTTCAGTCCGGGCGTTTGACAATGCTTCGCCACGAAATGACTCGACCAAGTCAGATTACGCGACAGCTATGACATTTGCAGTAACGAATAATCCAATACCTGATAATGAATCGCCAAGTACTCCGCAGAATTTGCAAGCTTTCATCATAGATGACACTCAAATCGAACTGCGTTGGAATGGTTCTGTGGATATTGGTGGTGGCAATATCGCTGGTTATAATATTTATCGAGATGGTGTGTTGCTGGCAACAGTCCCTGATGGTATGCCTTATTTGGATACTGGACTGACGCCTGTAACGTCATATGTTTATACCGTCGAAGCTTTTGATGACGCAACACCAGCGAATACCTCTCTTGAGTCGGCACCAGCATTCGGTACAACCCTAGCAACTCCAATCGTGTCCAACAATTTATTAGTTAATCCAGGGTTTGAAACAGGAGATAAATCGGGGTGGAGTGGGTCCGGTTATACGGTGGTCAATAATATCCATAGCGGTTCCTATGGATTACGCATAAATGGCGTAGTAGATAGTTGGCCTAGCATCAGACAAACCGTGCCGGTCATTGACACGAATACCTATCGATTCTCCGGTTGGTTGAAAGTCTGGGATAGAACGACTGGGAAATACATGATTGAAATCCGTTGGTTCAGAGCGGATGGGACAGAAGTCTCAGGTACTCGACATAAAGTTGGAGGCCAGGTTGGTTACAATACCAGTTATATTGAGTTGACTGATGATGTTGTGCCGCCGATTGGTGCTGTCAATGCAGAGTTTCGTTTGCAAGCAAACGTAGCTAATGGTTCAGCGGTTTATGATGATCTCAGTGTTATCGATATTACAGCTAGTGAACCGGGTGATACTTTGGCACCGGATGTAACAACGGGTGTAATAGCAACCGTAGTGAGTGATTCCCAGATCGATCTCAGTTGGAGCGCGGCTGTTGATAATGGTGGTGGTAATGTTGCGGGTTATGACATTTATTTAGGTGATTTAGTGAATCCGATGGCGAGCGTTGCAACTACAAGTCATTCTGTCACTGGGTTAGATCCGGACACTGTTTACAGTTTTACAGTTGTCGCGTTTGATAATGCCTCACCAAGGAATGAATCAGCTAAATCTGCTTCCGTGGCAGCGAAGACATCTATCGCGCCAGGTACAATTATTTCTCAAACCTATCAAGTAGCCAACGGCAACGACGATGCAGAAGAAGGTGCAAGTGGTTCTATGTATCTCACTAGCAGCGACCTGGAATTAGTTGAAGATGGTTCTACTAATAGTCAACTAGTGGGTATGCGATTTACTAGCATGATGATTCCAAAGGGTGCGACCATTGCTAATGCATACCTAGAGTTTCAGGTTGATGAAAAAAGCTACTCTGACACAAACTTAACCATACGCGGTGAAGCATTAGCAGGTGCGACTAGTTTTAGTACCGTAGCAAATAATATAAGTAGTCGGACGCTTACAACAGCGAATGTTGCTTGGAACAGTATTCCTGGATGGGATACGATAGGTGTTTTAAATCAAAGTCCAGATATTAGTTCGGTGATCCAGGAAATCGTAGACTTGAACGATTGGAGCAGTGGACAAGCTATGGTTATTGTTATTTCTGGTAGCGGGCACCGAGTGGCGGAATCATATAATGGTGATGTTAATGGTGCGCCCAAGTTGATTGTAGAATACATTGATGAAGGACCAACTGGTGATGCAGATGCACCAAGTATCCCGCTAAATTTAACGGCGGTGGCCTTTAATGATACGCAAATCGATCTAACCTGGGATGGTTCGGTAGATATCGGTGGTGGCACGGTAGCGGGTTACAAAATCTATCGCGATGGCGTGTTGATCGATACGGTACCCAATGGCTTGCCTTACTCAGATACTGATCTGACGCCTAACACTGCATATGTTTATACGGTGTTGGCCTTTGATAATGCCCCGGTGCCAAATGAATCATTAGAGTCCGATGTGGCGAGTGCAACGACACTTGCTACGCCAGTCGTATCTAATAATTTGTTAAGCAACCCTGGTTTTGAAACGGGAGACGAGTCAAGTTGGACTACATCGGGTTACATCGTCACAGGTAAAATACATACGGGTGGCTATGCATTACGTTTAGATGGCGTTGTTACCACTTGGCCAAGCGTTAGACAAACGGTAGATGTTGTTGAAGGCAATACATATCGTGTCTCTGGTTGGATGAATGTGATAAACAAAACAACTGGGTCGTACATGATTGAAATACGTTGGTATAGAGCCGACGGAACGGAAATGTCACCTGAACGGGTTAAAGTTGGCGGTGGTTCCATAGGTTACAACACCAGTTATATTGAGCGAGTTAGTGAAGTCGTTGCCCCTGTAGGCGCAACGGGATTAATGGTTCGTTTACAAGCGAATAAAGCCGACGGTTCTGTAATATATGATGATCTTAGTGTTATCGATATTACAGCAGGAACACCAGGTGATACGCTTGCTCCTGATGCACCGACTGGATTAACGGCGACGACAATCAGCGAAAGCCAAATTGATTTGAGCTGGGACGCTTCTGTCGATAATGGCGGTGGTACCGTAGCGGGATACTTGGTGTATCAAGGGGATGCCACCAATTCAATTGCCGATATCAGCACCACGAGCTTATCGGTCACGGGACTGAATCCGGATCAGATGTACAGTTATACCGTGAAAGCCTATGACAATGCGTCTCCACGCAATGTCTCAGGCGCGTCGAATACGGCGGCGGCAATCACAACACCCACACAAGATGTGGATGCACCGAGCATTCCGCAAAATCTATCCGCCGTGGCCTTTAACGATACCCGCATCGATCTCACCTGGGATGGTTCCGTGGATATTGGTGGTGGCACAGTGGCGGGTTATAAGATTTATCGCGATGGCGTATTGTTAGATACAGTACCTAATGGCTTGCCGTACTCGGATACTGGTCTGACGCCTAATACCGCGTATGTTTATACGGTGTCGGCATTTGATAATGCACCAGTACCAAATGAATCACTAGACTCAAATGTAGCAAATGCTACGACACTCACTACGCCAGTTGAGTCAAATAACTTGTTGGTAAATCCAGGATTTGAAACGGGTGACAAAACGGGTTGGTCAGGCAGTGGTTGGATTGCTACGAGCAACATGCACTCTGGCACTTATGCATTAAGATTTAATGCTAATCCAACAGCTTATACTAATAGTACACAGAAGGTTATGGTGAGCGCTGGTGCGAGTTACCAGGTGTCTGCTTGGTTGAAAATAGTAAACAAAACCACTGGTAGCTACTCTTTCCAAATTCGCTGGTATGATGTTTCAGGTTCTCGAATCCAAACTGATGTCATTGCTTCTATGTCTTCCAATACAGCTTATGTCTTCAAAACTGCTGACTTGGCTGCGCCTGCTGGAGCGATAGAAGGTGAGATTCGTGTACAAGGCAACTTAGCGGATGGTAGTGTCATTATAGATGACCTAAGTATTATAGATGTAACAACTGCTACACCAGGCGATACGCTTGCCCCAGATGTACCGACTGGATTAACGGCGACGACGATCAGTGAAAGCCAAATTAATCTGGCTTGGAATGCGGCTACAGATAATGGTGGCGGGTCAGTAGCGGGCTATCTGGTTTACCAAGGCGATGCCACCAATCCGATTGCGGATATCAGTGCGACAAGTTTACCGGTAACAGGATTGAATCCGGATCAGATGTACAGTTATACCGTGAAAGCCTATGACAATGCGTCACCACGCAATGTCTCGGGTGCATCGAATACTGCCGCGGCCATTACGACACCCACACAAGATGTGGATGCACCAAGCATTCCGCAAAACCTATACGCAGTCGCCTACAGTGACACACAAATTGATTTGACTTGGAATGGATCAGTAGATCTCGGTGGAGGTATAGTTGCCGGTTATCATGTTTATCGCAACGGTAGTTCTACACCGATTAAAACGGTAACCAATGGTGCGAGTTATTCGGATAAGGGATTAACACAAAATACATCGTATGTTTACACTGTTTCAGCATTTGATAATGCACCAAGCGCTAACGAATCACTGCAGTCAACCTCAGCAAATGCAACAACGTTAACGCCAGTGGTGATCACCGACAATTTAGTTGTAAACCCAGGATTTGAAACCGGGGATAAATCTGCTTGGATAAGCTCGGGTACGGTGGTTTCATCCAATCAACACTCAGGCACTTATGCGCTTAAGCTAACGGGCAATCCCGATAGTTGGCCGAGCATAAGACAAGAAGTCCCGGTTGTTGAGGGTAACTCCTATGAATTTAGGGGTTGGTTGAAAGTGAATGATAGAACAGCGGGATCATATGCGGTTCAAGCGCGTTGGTATACCGATACCGGTGCTGAGCTTTCCAGTGACCGATTAAATATTGGTTCGGTGAGTTACAATACTGATTATATTGAGTTGACAAAAACCTTGGTTGCACCGGCTAACGCAGTTAGCGGCATGATTCGATTGCAAGCGAATACTGCAGATGGTTTCGCTCACTATGATGATTTGAGCATTGTGGATGTTACACCGCCTGCACCTGAAGATACGCTTGCGCCAAATGTTCCAACTGGATTAATGGCGACGACGATCAGTGAAAGCCAGATTGATTTGGCTTGGAATGCCTCAACAGATAATGGTGGCGGGTCAGTTGCAGGTTATTTGGTGTATCAAGGGGACGCGACTAATCCAATTGCAGAAATCAGTGCGACGAGTTTATCGGTAACAGGATTGAGCCCCAATCAAAATTATAGCTATAAAATTGCAGCGTTCGATAACGCCTCACCACGTAATGTGTCGGCAAAATCTAGCGCAGCTGCTGCAATAACTTTAGCGACACAAGATGTAACACCACCGCCTGCACCAACAGGCTTGGCTGCAAACGCGGTAAGTGAAACGCAGATAAATCTAAGTTGGACTCGATCGGTTGACGATACTAATCGTGTTGCGGTGGCCTACAGAGTCTATCGTGATGGCAATAACACACCTATAGATGAAATACCTGGTACGAGTTATTCTGATATTAGCCTTCAGCCAAATACCAGCTATGTTTATACAGTTAAAGCGGTTGACGATTCATCAAATGTGTCCTTGGACTCTACATCAGCTAATGCAACTACTTTAGCTGCTCCAGTTGAGGATCCAGGTTATTGCGCAGCAACTTCTGATGCTAGAGGAAGTTATCCCGACCTAGCGTTTATACAGAGTGTAGGATTGCTAGATGGTACAAATTGGCACTCCTCTAGTGATGATGGAGCTTACGGCGATCATACACTTCTAGCCCCATTTAGTATGAGGTTAGGAAACTACACCAGCCTACAGTTTGTCGCACGCCAATCACTTAGTGGGTATAACTATTATTGGAAAGTTTGGATTGACTATAATAAGGACAGTGTTTTTGATGCGAATGAATTGGCCTACCAAAGAGATAATTATAATGGTCACCCTGTGAAAAACTTTCTTATACCTGCAACTGCATTAGCCGGTGAAACAAGAATGCGAGTCATTATCAGTGGCGATCCGATCGCAGGCCCTTGTGGGGTATTACCGTTTGGTGAGATAGAAGATCACACGGTGAACCTTCAATAGTCGGTTAGAAAGGTATTTTTTACCTTAGTAAATTGTTATATAGATGTTAGTTAGATAGCAATGTAACTTCTTTAGTTACATTGCTATCTTGTTTAAGGTCTAGTTCAGTACTTATTATTCGTGTCATTTCTTCTGAATAATTCCACGCTATATTCCCTAACGAGCCAACCATTGATTCAGTATTGAGTTGTTGTCTATAAACCTATTAAAATTCTGATTACCTATTGAAGTTCTATCCTAAAAATGGTCGATATCACGTATGTTTTTCGGTTATTTATCTAAAGTTATCAAAGTAATCTTCAATGTTAATTTGCTGTGCAAATATCAACCGGCTTGGTTAATGTTGATATTCGGCAGTCTATAAAGCCTGGTTTTTTTTAAAAATTGGATTATTTGATTTCCCATTCAATAAAACGAGTCTAGGTCGGTATGGAAAATGGATATAAAACAAATATTTTGTAGGTTTAGAGAGGCCAAAATGGTCTTATCCCTGACAATAGTCAGATATTTGTAGAATATTAATAATCCAGTTAAGTAGAAGTTTTGCAGAAGTTAAATTAGCGGAGTAGCTTAGGTGAGCAATTCAAATGATCAACATGAATCTGTATCAAATGATGAACTGTTAGTCGAACAAGCAAAGCGTATACGCGCTTTGCATGAGATTATTTCTCGCCCTGATTTATCATTTGACCAACAAATTGATGAAACATTACGATTAGGCTGTAAATTACTGGGTACAGAAGTAGGTAAGCTTGGTAAGCAAGATCCAGAAAATAACGCCTCAGAATTTTTAAATACTATTGTACTTAGTGATTTGCCCGCGCGTCGTGGTGTTGTGCTCCCACTTGATAAGACCTATTGCGATATAACGTTTAATTCACCTGAAGCGCTTGTCATTAGTAACGTTGAAAAATCTGAATTTAAAGACCACCCTGCTGTCGATTTTCTCGGAATACATTCTTACATTGGATGCAGTATCAATGTGCATGGTGAAAAATTTGGTACAGTCAATTTCTCCAATCGACAAGCCGTAGAAAAGCCATTCACTGAGGCAGATAAAGATCTGGTAAATTTAATTGGAAGCTGGATTAGTGTCATGATGGAGCGTCAGCTTGAAGCTGAGGAATTAAAAGAATCAAAAGACGCTGCAGAAAGAGCAAACCAAGCAAAGAGTTCTTTTCTTGCAAATATGAGTCATGAAATCCGTACACCTTTAACCGCTATTATTGGATTTGCTGATACTGCCTTACATGAAGGTAAAACAATGGATCAGCGTCTAGATTCATTGAAGAAAATAAAAAGAAGTGGCGATCACTTACTGCATTTGATTAATGATATTTTGGATTTGTCAAAAGTTGAAGCAGGTGAAATGGATATAGAGAAAACATCAGTCAATGTTTTTCGTGTTATTTCAGATATAGAAAATATAGTTCGAGAACAAGCGTCGAATAAAGGTTTGGAATTCAGTATTAGCTATCAGTTTCCATTGCCAGAGAAAATCCATAGTGATTCTCTCCGGCTGAAACAAATTTTACTAAATTTGTGTAACAACGCCATCAAATTTACAGAACAAGGTAAGGTAGATATCAATGTTGAATATTCTGATGATGATTCTGAACTAGAATTTAAAGTCAATGATACTGGGATAGGCTTATCACAGCAGCAAATAGAAAAAATATTTTTGCCTTTTAAACAGGCAGACTCTACCACTTCACGACGTTTTGGTGGGACGGGTTTAGGTTTGTCACTATCGAAAAGGCTATCTGGTTTGCTGGGTGGTGAGTTGCATGCGACCAGTGAGGTTGGTGTTGGATCTAATTTCCACCTTAAATTAAAACTTGGCGAAGAAGATACAAAAGTTACCAACTTTATTACTGATGAGACGCAGTTAGAAAATCATAATGATCACTCTCATTTTGTGATGGATAAAGAATTGTTGTCTGGCAATATTTTGCTAGCAGAAGATGATGAATTAAACCAAGAATTAATAAGTATGTATCTTGAGGATATGGGGGCCAATGTTACTATCGCGGAGAATGGCCAAGTAGCATTAGATAGCATTGCAGTGAAAGAATTTGATTTAATCTATATGGACATGCAAATGCCGGTGTTATCAGGGTACGATACCGTAATACAACTCCGTAAAGATAATTGCATGTTGCCCATTGTTATGCTCACTGCAAATGCCACACTAGAAGATAGAAATATGTGTCGTGATGCTGGATGTAACGACTTTGTGACAAAGCCCATTGATGAAGACAGGTTGTATGAAGTCACTGCAAAATATTTAAAACCCGAGGGTTAGATGACACAAGCCAGGATTTTGAGGCTTGAGTTGCCGGGACCTTTGCGACATGTCATACGATACTTCCTTGACACTGTTGATTAATCATAATCAACTAGAAAATATACCAACCATTTTAATACCAAATGCGCTATCCATCAGGTAGAAAACACCCTGCACTGGAAAGCATTCAGGGGAATATTTGCAAAACCTTCCTGAGAGTTTACTGAAAACGGCTGAGTATCTTTAGGCAATGCATGTTCTGAGGTGTTTGTGTCATCAGACCAGAACCAGGGCAGGTGAAATTCAGGGAAACCCTCGTTGCCACAATTCGCAACTACAATTACTTGTCCCTTGCTGCCCAGGGAAAGATTATTCGTACGACAAAAGGCAAAAACTCGGGCCCCTTGGTTTTCGTTGATCTGGGGGTGAAAATAAAAGAAAGTAATTTCGTTTCTTTTTAAAGCGGAATGCGATCTTCTTAGCGTAATGAGTTCTTTGATTTGCTCTTTAAGTTTATCTCGTCCCACCTGGGATTGTCTGTGCCAGTTTATGGGGTCGGACATTTTCAGGCGCCAGTCGGAATGATCCAGGTCATGGCAATCGGCAAACTCTTCATCGGCAAGAAGCATTGGAATCCCAACTGATGTACACAAAAGGGTATATGCACTCTTAACGCGGTTTAAGGCATCCTGGTGAGCGAGTTTAATGACCTCTGTTTGATTCTCTAAATTATCAACAAAATATCGAACAGCGTTCACATTGCCGTCCGACAAATTTTTTTCCCGCAGAATATGGCTAAAACAATAATTAAAAAAGCGTTGCTCATGTATGGCTTCTACATCATGAGAGGTTATATAGTTTATGGCTTGTGCCATATCCTCAAAACCAGTACTAAACTGTTTTCTGTAATCATCCCAGGTGCTCCAGCCTGCAATAGAAGCCTGGATGCGTTCACTGCGAGATGGTTCTCCCCATTGGGTATTCAATTCGTTGGTTAATAAACGCCTTAGTTCGTCGCGGAAGGAAAAATTCCACATGCTGTCGACGACTTTTTTCCCATTAGGGTTGGTACTTTGGTTTTTGACAATTTGAGAACGACGCCAGGAGTCTTCGGCAATGACAAAAAATGGTTTTCCGGGGAATAAGGTGCTGTTGGTGTTGTGGGCTTTTTCTGTAAATGTCTGGATGAAGTCCCAGTTATCGATACCGCGAAATTCGTCTATACGGAAACCATCAATATGATAGTTCTGTATCCAGAAATCGGCCATGGCAAAATGAAATTCTCTCGCATGAAAACGGCCATCGGATGAAGGATCCCGATATTTGAATAGCCTCGCGCCATAGTCTTCGCCTCGACCGGGTTCTTCCTCTCTGCTATTGAGGAAGAATTTATTTTCCGCCAAGTGTTCTAGAGGACAATCTCTCGCATGGTTCATCACTATATCCAGAATTACTCGAATTCCTCTCTGGTGACATTGCTTTATGAGGAGTTTTAAATCAACAGGCTGACCCATGTCTATGTCAGGTGCAAAAAAGAAGCGAGTACCGTATCCCCAATTGAGCGTATCGGCTGAGTCCTGAATGGGTAATAACTCAATCGCGTTAATGCCAAGGTCTTGCAGTTGATTCAGATGCTCAAAAATCACTTTATCAAACGTACCCAATCCAACTTGCCTAAGTTGCGCGGTTTCTCCAGGAGGGGTGCTCATCCATCTTAGGGGCATTTCATAAATAATCAGCTCATGATTTTCGGGCAGGCATGCGTTTTCGGTGAACTCATCGTCCCAGGAAAATGGCAAAGGGACTCGTTTTTGATTTTTGATTCTGAAAACACCGCGATAACCACCAAAGCGAGTGATTTCTTCGGCAAAAGGGTCTGCTACTGGTTTCTCTGTCTGGCCATTAACAACG
>Ga0316207_10002044_pt1 | contig 21996 bp, 18 predicted proteins | sample 6weekpyrite_MG_FD_204943 | JGI IMG/M metagenome (GOLD analysis project Ga0316207, IMG submission 204943) | Microbial mat bacterial communities from mineral coupon in-situ incubated in ocean water Damariscotta River, Maine, United States -... | ecosystem: Environmental > Aquatic > Marine >...
GTATATCAATGAATTTTGTTATCGATTTAATCGAAGGTTTTGGGAAGCAGAAATTCCAGCACGACTACTTGGTGCCTGCGCTAATCATTTACCCGTAAAATCGTGCTGAGAATTGTTTAGAGGCATGAAAATTAAATTAAATATTGGGAAAATATTTATCACCCTCTTGAGATCGATACGCCTGCAGACTGCTCTACAAAATGCTGATAGAATGAATAACACTAATGTAGATACCATGACCATGGAAAATCTTATACATTTTCAATAGAAGCGGAATTTTTCTATAACCTCGTTATATTTTTTTGTTAAAATTAACATATGAAGTATCGCGGATTCAACTCTGAAGTGCAACCGCCCACACTAGAAAAAAGAGCCAGCTACCTATATGCTCAGGCCTTTTCTCTTGGCGGAGCAAACACCAATGAGTACATACAAGCAGCTGACATACGAACAAAGATGCCACATTTATCAACTAAATAAAATAGATTGGAGCCAAAAAGCGATTGCTGATGAAATTGGGGTTCACAAATCAACAATATGCCGATAACTTAAACGAAATACTGGGCACCGTGGTTATCGCCATAAGCAAGCGCAAGAAAATGCCGAGCAACGAAGAAGAAACGCCAAAAAAATGGTGAAAATGACAAGCCATCTCATTTCCCTAATAGAAGAAAAAATTATCCTCGACTGGAGCCCAGAACAGGTATCAGGTTGGTTACTGGAGGAAAACGACATACTTATTAGTCACGAATCAATCTATCAACACATATGGCAAGATAAACGTGAAGGTGGCACATTACACTCGCATTTAAGACGACAAGGAAAGAAATACCAGTCTCGTGGCAATAATGGAAAAACAAGCCGTGGTGCAATTAAAAACCCTGTTAGTATCGATGAAAGGCCTGATATAGTCGATAAAAAAGGTCGATTTGGTGATTGGGAAATTGATACGGTTATCGGTAAAAACCATCAAGGCGCACTTGTTACGCTTGTAGAACGCAAGACACTCTATACAGCGATATTCCGGGTTTGTGGTAAAACAGCAGAACTTGTTACTAATGCGACGATAAAGCTCCTTCAGCCATTCAAAAACCTGTCATATAGCATTACCGCTGATTATGGAAAAGAATTTGCTTTTCATGAAAGAATATCGAAGATGTTAGATATTGATTTTTATTTTGCGCATCCATATTGCTCATGGGAACGCGGATTAAATGAAAATACCAATGGATTAATTCGACAGTATTTTCCTAAACAGACAAATTCTAAAAATATTACGAATAAATCAGTTGAAGAGGTAATGGAAAAATTGAATAATCGACCACGAAAGACACTTGGTTATAAAACACCACAAGAAATGCTAAATCAGCAATTCGAGATGTGAACTGAACTTTAAATCTTGCGGTTGCACTTAATGTTTGAATCTAAGTATGTATTTATTATTTTGTTAGCTTTATTACCAATTTCTGTTTATGGGAAGACTAAAGGCGGTTGTTATATTTCAGCACTGACAGGAATGGATAATGATTCAGTATTTTACAAAGGCGCGGAATTTGGTTGCGAGGGATCAAGAGCTAAAGACAATTGGCTTGGAGGATATCTAGGTACAATAATTCTAGATTCAAATGAACGTGGTAAGGATGTTGAAGGATTTAATATTGGTGTTCGAAAAAACTTTACACTTAATTTCGCCAAAGGCTACAAGCCACTAATGCCTTATGTTGGCTTTGGTGGTATTGTTACAATAAATAGCGAGAAGATAAATGAAAGTGGTGATGAGTATACTAAAGTAAATGATATCGCCATTTATTCATTTTCTGCAAACACAGGCATTAAAGTTCCAATTTCTCGTTATATAAATATAATCCCAAATATGAGATATGTAGTGCCCATTCGGATAGGTGACAGTTCAGTTTTTGTATTTGGAGTTTCATTACATATTGGCAGAGGAAAATAAACATAACAGAAGCTATCATGTTTCCCCCGCGGCGTTCGTTTGTGTTAGATAACACAAACCTCTCTCTGCCCTGGCTGGCAACTTACCGCTGATGTTACGTGGATGTATGTTATGAGGGAGCAAATGGAATTCTATAACGACCGATTGAAAGTAGATGAATATGAGAAAATGTGTGATGAGTATGACGGCACAAAATTATATAAAGTAATCGATAAATATCTCACTAAAGGCTCTACTTTGTTGGAGTTAGGTAGTGGGCCTGGAAACGATATTCAATATTTTCAAAGCAAATATAAAGTTACTGGATCTGACTTATCTGATGAATTCCTTTTAAGGTGTAGAAAAAGATTTAGTGATATTCCATTTATGAAATTAGATGCCGTATTAATAGAAACGAAGGAAGTATTCGATTGCATATTCTCAAATAAAGTATTACACCACTTAGATCGAAGGAACCTGGAAAAATCGTTAATTCGGCAACAACAAGTAATTAAGCCTAACGGAATATTCGCGCATACATTTTGGTTAGGAGATAAAGAATTTACAATGGAGGGAATGTTGTTCGTATTTTATGATCGAGATGAGTTGCTTAGTTTGGTTTCCAAATATTTTACTATTCGAAAAACCTATGACTATGAAGAGTTCGAGGAAGGTGACTCAATACTAATAGTGGCTGAGAATGATAGAACCGCAAAAAAAACAAATAGAGAATTAAATAAAAGCTAAACAATATGAGTAGTAGGAAGCTCAAATTAAGTTCGTAATATGTTTGGGGAACAGTCTTCTGACAATGGCAATTGAGAGGGATGCAATGTTTCGTTTGTAGCTGGGTGCCACACAGCCTCACCCCGCAACGGCAAGCTCTTCACTGCTGGCACTAGATGATTTTTTTGTTCTTTTTCGTCACAAAACTTTGACACAAATATAATCCTCATTGTAATTTCGGTTGAGGAATGTATCCTATGAACTAGCATCCAACAATCAGGTAAACGTCGTTGTTGGCTGGCTACCCATAACGTTATCTACAAAATGGAAGTGAGTTATGAGTTTATGGTCAAATATTGAAATTACAGCTGATGATTCCGAAATTATTGAAATAGATCAATTTGAGGAAACTCTTGGAAATATTTCGGATAATGTCCAAAATATTCGTGAACTTATTAGAAGATTCGAGGTATGTCACTTTAAATACAAGTCACATTTAAAACATATAACGGAATCTATTTTCACCCTAAGTCCAAATATAGAGCCAATCACTATTGGAGCAAATCATATCAGTAAAGGAAAAGATGTTCTGAAGAATGATAATACAGGGAAAAGTAGATTAGGACAGCAGTATCTATATTCACTAATGGATTGGCTTGGTGATTATCTCCACGAAAAATCAGAATACTTTAATAATGAGCTCAACCAACAAATAGCAAAATGGTTAGGCGATAAACATCAAGATAAAGAAAGAATAGTTCGCCTATTAGTTGCAAGATTGATGTGGGATTGGAAATCATATGAAGAATATCTGGAAGGAGAAAGATATAAAGAACTCGAACTTCAAGCATCTAGAATGGATATATGTCATTATGCCTTCCCTAAACATTTAGAATTATTGTTGCAAGGAATTGGTAAAATGGAACCCATCAATAATTTTGAAGGATGCGGCTCCTTCAATTCCGAAATTAAAACTTACGTTGAAGAACAATTTTCAGTATTATGCGACTATTTAAAATCCAATATCAAAAATAGTAATTCTGAAAATAATGAACAAATAAAAATATGGTTAATTGCAAGTTTAGCAAAAACGTTGAAGGAACAAGTAGGGTTAAAAACGCCCTTGCCAAAGCTAAATAGGTAATAAATAGAATACTGGCTTTCAGCTTGTTAGACCCTGTAAGACCATAAATATTCTAATCTAGAATAACGAAAAAATTCATATTTAACGGATAGAATTCACATTAATATGGAAAACAATATTTATTGAGTTTTGATCTTTATCAGTAATCAACATTGAATAAAAAGCTCGAACTGAAAAATGATTAGAACGAGCTTTATGCTAATCCACCTTAACACACATTCACTTTTCACTGTTTAGATTTACCAAAACCAACTAAACCTAATAATCCCAACCCTATGAGTGCCATTGCAGATGGTTCAGGTACCGATGCCACTTCCGCTTGTGTAAATACTGCGCGCAAATCCGCTACGTTAATATTTTTCTCTAACGTACTAAAATTATTAGTAAAGACGCCATTTTGCACAAATCCAGTTAGCGCCATTGTGTATTCCACATCGTCCACTAAGAATGTGTCAGATGCCGATGAATTACCAAAATTTACCAAATCATTTGCACACTCGGGTTGGGGGCTACATGCGTTGGGGGTTTCGTCATGAAAAAAAGAAAAGGAAAAAGGGCCTTCGTTTCGATTTACTCCATCAATGGAGATGTTTGTTGATACATTTAATTCTGCCCAATCGATACTGCCGCCGGAAGCGTAAATAGGAAAATTGTAATGGGTAAACTCGCCCAAACTAAATTCTTCGTTTAACTCAACTAAAAATGAATCGGTAGATGCTGTGTCGAACCGGTATCCGCTCTGCTCATCGTCAAGAGGCGTACCCCATCGAATTTCATTTGTACCAACTCCGCTAACACTCGAGCTACCCGATACATTTGTCCACGTGGCATCTATATCATCAATGCTTATAACACTGGCATTCGCCAGACTGCAGACCGATAGCATTGAATATGTTAGTAAGCTTGTTTTTAATAATTTCTTTTTCATGGTTTCTCCATTACTATTTTTATTTGATATGTATTATTGTTCTAGTAAAGAAATGATCTCTCAAATAGAACAATGCTCAAATAAAGGGAGACGCCCACTATCTAATTATTTGACCGCTAATTTACTCTTATTATTAATACACATAGAATAAACACTATTGAAAAAGACAATTTATAAACATCGAACGACTGGGGTGAAAACAACATCCTTATTGTTCAAGGATATGTTGCTAACTTTAGCTAGGGAACCTCTGATTAAGTCATCTAGCGAGTGTTAGCTTCGTTATATTGAAACTCATACCCAAAGGGCACACTGAAATGCTCATTTACTCGAGTAAACTCGACAACTGCTCCTGCGTTGTTCTATCTTCGCCCATCCTTGGGCTCGTGTGCTTTTTTGTGCCGGTGGGTATTCGTTTCAGTATGCCTTGTTCCCATCTCACTATCTAACATAATCAGAGATTCCCTAGATTTTTTGTACTGTGATTTAGAGAAGAAAAATTATGATGTGGTTTTTATAGCGTGTAATTCAAGCTGAAAGCAATACCAAAAAATGCATCACTTTCTTCTGTTAAGTCAAGATCTTTAAATATATGATATTTTGCACCTAACTGCGTTGTAATTTTTCCACTACCCCAACTGTTGGTCAGACCCATTTCAATACTTGCACCCCACATTTCTGTATTAACGGTATTACTTGTTTTATTAAGTTCATCTTTATCGGTGCGTTGGTTATCTGCGTACAAAGCCGCAAGGGTTGCATAACCCGCTATTGCAGATCGATTGCCAAAGGTCTCAGCCCACCAAGAATTCTTGATAATATAAAAACCCGAAATGCCTAAAAGCATCGTATCCGTATTTCTGTCAATGGAAAACGGTAAAACCTTCGTCGGTTCTAAAGTCGTTACCAAATCCACGTTATAATCATAATTAAGTCGCTTATATCCCAACAATAAGCTTAGTTTTGGCATGATTTGATAACCTAAGTATACTTCCCAATCTGTGCGATCTACCTCTAACGTTGTAACGTTTTTTGTAAACTGAGTGCCATTATTGGAATCTGGGAAACTGAATGACTCAAATGTGTATTTACCTGTAGAATAATTTCCACCGAGTCGCCACCTTTGTTTTCGTACGCTCAAACTCGGTCCTAAAATTAAACCAAAATTAGATGTTCTGCCATCCATGAATTCTGCGCTATTGTTAATGGCATACTTGGAAAACCAAGATTTTAGTCCGAGCGTAACGTGATAAGTACTCTCACTAGCACTCGCTTCACTCAAGGAAAGAAAACACAATAAAAAGATAAGAGGAAAAACTTTTTTATTATTCATATTGATGGTTGTTAGAAACTGGGCATTAAGTTAGTAAAATCTTCCATCACGGCTTTTTCAGTTTGATCACTTTTTGCCGCAACATCAGAACTATTAGCTTTCTTGGAATTTGCCGCAGAATTTGATCCGCGCTGTGGAAATTCAGTTGATTTTACCCTGGGCGATGCTTGACTATGGGCAATTCGCTGAAAAACGAATTCTCCGCCATCGTGACCAACGCCAAATATTGCACCGTACTCGGGTGTTTGCACCACATTTGCAGCGACCGAACGTTGTATTTCCAATGCAAGCTCGGATGCAGAAAATAGTTTTCGATCAGCATCAAGTAATCTTTTTAGTAAATAATATGTGTAAGGTGAATGACCAGAATTATTGTAATTGTCATCCACAAATTCAACCCCCCCGGATGACAATAATTGTGCGCTCTTTTTACTTGAAATTTTTTCATAATATAAACTAACTTCCTGAAAGTCATCTCCGATTCTAGCAATCTCATTTGATATGTTTCGAGATTGCGATCGACTTTTTGCCCTGAATAAAGAACCACTAAAACAAGAATCTGATATTACCAACGTATTATTTGCATTTAATGCCAAAGATCGAATCTTGTCTCTTATTGTTGAGTTACTTATAAAGGTTGAATCATCTTCCCCTTCCGCGTCCACTGGTACCCAATAACCCAGATTGTTTATCTCATCATAGTGCCCATGCCCTGCGTAATAAATTAACACTCGATCGCCGGGATTAACACGCTTTGATAATTGATTAAAACCGTTTAATATTTCTCGGCGACTGGCATTTAATAATAATTCTACCGACACAAAACCGTATTGCGAACGTAATATGTCTTGGATACTTTTGGCATCAGTTATCGGTGTACTTAACGGTTCCCACAAACCCGCTGGATCAGAATATTGGCTGTTTCCAATAACCAAGGCGTGATAACTTCCTGAGTCGGGCTTTGAAGCGTAGGCGGAAAAATTTAGTCCACGACTATTTTTGTCATTCGCGGTGCTAACTATAGAAAACGTCATAAAAACAAGTAGGCAAAAAATCACATTGATAGTTTGCAAGCCAGTATTTTTTACGATTTTTATTTGGATACGCCTCATTCTCTTTTCTCTAGCCTTCCATCTAACGCTTATCACGTTTGTATGATTCAGACACCTGATTTAAATTTATTTGATAAAACAATTGCTTTTATTGTAATTGCAATCAAATTAACCTCAGGCAAATTATATTGTGTTTTTCGGGTTTACCTTGTTTTGGCATTCTATTAAATTTGAATTATGGTTGAACCGGTCAATTACCAGCCAACCCACTGCCATTATAAACTGAGTGCCCAATAATTCGTACGCTATTTCAGCAATCGCATGTTATGGTATTCACTTGTTAGTGCTATTACATCATAATTGCGGTCGCGTAAAATCGATATTTGAATATGATTTGCTCTTGCGTCGCTGAATAACACAAGCGTTGATATTTTAACCTATCGCTCTCAAGGTAATCCATAGAATTGTTACCTGGGCAGCGGTATTAAGTCTGACTTAGTTTATTAATCATCTCAAATCGCGATCAATTACAAAAAAAATTAAAATATTTCAATTGTTGGCGTCTCTCCCAAATACAACACAGATTATTCGACGTAAGCAAACGTGAAATTCAGTTTAAGCGTTTGCCCCGTTTATTAATCAATCTATGACGATTAACCAGCAAAATAAGTAAAAACGGAGTAATAGGATGAAAGCATTATTTTTGGGCATTGGTGTCAGCGTATTATTAGCAGCCTGCGGTGGAGGCGGCAATTCTAATAATGATGAAAACAAACGAAGTTCATGGCAAATTCTCGCGGACGCAGGAAAAAACATTAAGGCTGCACCAGATGAAGCTTTAACACTCACCGTGAAAGCTATCGAAACTGAGCAAAATGCAAAACTCAAATTTAATTGGTCGGTGGTCGACCGGCCCGATGGAAGTCTGGCAGAACCCGCCCCCTTCGATGCCATAAATCCACGATTTAAACCAGATATCAGTGGAGATTATCGGCTAAAACTGGAAGTCTTTGTCAAAGATAATCCAGCAATCAAAGAAGAATCTTTTCTCGCTATTCAAGCTGATCCCAATAATTTGGGCTCAAATATTTTGGTGGATGCCGGCCCTGATCAGCTGGTTGCAACGGATGGTAATGTGCAAATCAATTACAGCACCAAATCTGTCATTAACAACAATGACGTAACCTATATTTGGCGCTCAGATAATGAAAATCCTACTAACAATAGTTTAGCCAACCAACTTAAAACAATTGTAGATATTGAATCCGCAGAATTTAAACCGCTAGTGTTCGACGCGACAGTGGCAGGAAATTATCTATATACTTTAGTCGTGCGTGACAATTTGACCGGCAGAGAATTTGAAGATGATGTAAACATAAAAGTTAATGGCTCCAACAGCATACCCGTTGCACATGCCGGGGAAAATATCCAAACAAAGATAAGTCAACAAATTTCACTAAATGGTGCTAAAAGTTATGATGCTGATGAAAACACCGAATTAACTTATGAATGGTTTTTTTCGAGTGTCCCTGAAGATAGTGCTATTAACATAGAAAATGCAGATCAACCAAATGCACAATTTAATCCTGATGTTGCAGGTACCTATGTCGCTGTGTTGAAAGTTAGCGATGGAAAGACCAAAACAGACAGCAGCATAAATTCTGAATATGATACCGTAATTATTGAAGTTGCAGAAACCAATGAAGCACCCGTAGTTGAAATATTAACTTCAAGTTCGGGGCAATTGACCAATAATGATATTACCCTGTTTGGAGATCGTAGCTTTGATCCCAATGGAGACACATTACGCTATACCTGGTCATTGCTGGAAAAACCAAACACTAGCCAAGCGTCAATCGCTAATCCCGAAGAAACCAATACCGTTTTTACACCCGATGTCGCCGGTACTTATCGCGTTCAACTAAGTATCGCAGATGGAAATACAACTGAGTCAAAAGAGACGACCATCAATATACAAAGTCTTCCGCCTTCAGTAAGCATTGTAAAACCAGACAATAAAATTCAAGTCGCTGAAAATCATATTATTAATTTTCAAGCAAATATTAGTGATCCTGATAATTCAATGAGTGAACTTAGTATTAACTGGAAGATAAAAGATGGTGGCAACTTAAGCACCGAAAATCAATTCTCAGAAATATTGAGCTTAGGAGAACATGAAATCGTGTTATCGGTTGATGATAATGATGGGAATGTAATTCAACGACATATTGTGGTTAATGTCGTCGAAGAAACATCACTACCCATTAAGTTTTTTGGGATATGGGAAGGGAATGGAAGACAACCCTCTAATCCTCAAGTAACTTGGGATTATATTGCAGACTTTACTAATTTCCCTTATGTTTTTTCATCACCTTCTCTAAGTTGCACAGGAGAATTAACATTACTTGAAAGTAATATAAATCGACTATATTTAGGTAGAAAATTAACCCAAGGATTTGGCTCTTGCATTGACAACAGCTACGTTGAATTAAAATGGAATGATGGCGATCTTGACATAACCTGGTATGAGCGTGATGGCTCACCTCATTCAATTGGCGAAGCTTCTGAAAAAGAGATTGAAAACACTGCACCGCAAGTTTCAGTCTCCTCGCCAACAACTCTGCAAATTTTCAGTAGCGGCGAGACTATTACTTTTCAAGGATCAGCTAATGATGAGGAAGATGGTAGTCTGAGTGGCACTCAACTCGTCTGGACAACAAACCTCGATAATACTGAGATTGGTACAGGTGAACAATTTGATACGACACTTGCAGACGGAAATCACGTAATAACGTTAACCGCAACTGATAGTGAAAATTTAACAGGCAATACAAGTATCAACATCTGTATTGGCGAAAGTTGTGAACCTACCATTTTAATTGAGGAAGGATTCGAAAATGGATTAGGAAATTGGGAAGTCTCGAATGGCGTTTGGGAAGCCGGCATTCCAACCAATGGACCGCCAACCTTACCACAACAATTGGGAAAACAAGTCGCGGCAACTAACCTAAGCGGTAACTACCCCACTACAGCCAGTAGTAGACTTATTTCACCAGAAATAATGTTACCAAATACATCCGAAAATGAAACAATAATCATAGACTTCGCACATTGGTACTCAAATCCCATTAGCAATAACGACGACGATCTTTTTGTTCACGTTTCGTATTTCGATGAAAACCAAGACCAATGGTCAGACTGGGGTTCTGAGATAGCATCGTTTAAGCAAGATAGTCAAGTCTGGTCACGTAAGGTGATAGATATTAGTGAATTCATGGGTAAGAAAGTTCGCATTTCCTTTCAAGTACATGCTGACGGTGATATATATTCTGGGCTCGGCTGGTATTTAGACGATATTTCGGTTCGTAAATTAGAAGCGAATTTCGCATTTGATTTCGAATCTGACTGGCAAGGCTGGGGAACTTCTGGCGGACTTTGGGAAAGAGGTTTTCCGAGTAGTGGTCCAATGAAAACGCATAACGGAGCAAGCGCTGGCAATTTTAATCTCATGGGTACTGTGCTCGACGGAGACTACAAACGAGAATCTCACGGAAGTCGTTTGGAAAGCCCAACAATTACATTGCCCAATGTAGCATCAAATGAAGTACTCGAAGTAAGATTTTGGCATTGGTTCTCTATACCTGCATCGAACAACGATGATTTTGCCCATTTTCAAATTCAACGATTCGTTAATGGTGAGTGGACTGACTGGCAAGCTTACCCCAATAAGAAATTTGATCACGATTCAGGAGTCTGGAGTCGCCAATCTGTGGACATAACCGCACTCGAAGGAGAAACGGTTCGCTTAGGATTTTGGCTAGAAATCGATGGCGACATTTATTCAGGAGCTGGCTGGTTTATCGATGATGTTTCCGTTGAAAAATTTGTTCCAACCTTTGATGGTACGTTTGAAAACGGCATGTCAGACTGGAGCGTTGAAGGTGGTATTTGGGAAATCGGAATGCCCAATGAAGATGATAATATTCCCAATACAAATAATGGTAATAATATCGCTGGTACCATACTCAGCGGACTTTATAATAGGGAGACATTACTCGGTAAACTAATATCACCTATTGTGACCTTGCCAACGAATAACCCGCAATTACAATTTACTCAATGGGTCAACATTCCAACTTCTAATAATGATGACTTCGGTCAAGTAGAAATATCGATTTACAATAATGGGGCCTGGCAAGACTGGCAGGTCTTAAAAACAGGAATCGATGATGTTTCAGTGGATTGGGAATCCGAGTCTGTGGATTTATCTAATTTTGCGGGTTTTCAAGCACGAATCGCATTTGTGCTGAATACGGACGGCGATACCTATCTGGGCTTAGGCTGGTATATCGACGATGTAAAAATTGTTGAAGCGGAAAATCCCTAATTGTTAATTAATACTGCACACAAACTTTTGTGTGCAGTATTTACATTTTCAAGAAAACGTTGCAAATGATAAAAACTCTATTTTTCTTTTTATTACTTACACTTTATTTTGAAAGCTTCGCCATTAGTGCCGACGATGATAGAAATACCATCGAATATTGGCAACCTTTCATTGTTGAGCAAGCTTCGAATAGTAACGCTGCTATCGCTCATAAAGTTTTCAATCGATTGCTTTTGGGTTGGGATGATACGAGAATCAGACCCGACTTATATGTCATTAACATTGACCGAGGACCAATGGCCGCGGCACTACCTGATCGAAGCATATTGATCAGCCTAAAAGCCATTGAGATTGCATTAGATGAAAAAACGCAGAGTGGATTAGACAAGCTCGCCTTCGTTCTCTCCCATGAACTTGCACACCAAAAAGCAGACGACTTTTGGCACACTGAATTAATGCGTTTAGTCGGCAATCTATCCCGTGACAAACGCAATCAAATCATGGGCCGTTTGACAGATTTGGGTAAAAATGAACACAGCCTGGAAGAGCGAGAAGCGCAAGCAGATCGAGTTGGTCTGGGTATCATGATTACCGCCGGATATGACCCTCACTCTCTCGTTAGAGATAATAATTTCTTTGAAAAATGGATTGAGAGTGTGTGGGGTTCGTTCAAATGCCAGCAACAAAATAATATAATTTCGGAAATATGCAACGAAGCACAGGCTCGCGATGCGCGATTAAAACTCCATTTTCAAGATTATGTTTCCCGATCTGCGTTTTTTGAACTGGGAATCCATGCCATGTTAGCCGCAGACTTGGTAGCGGCACGAAATTATTTTGAAGCCTTTGCTAAAGAGTTCTCCAGCCCTGCAGCGCACTTCAATATTGGCCTCAGTTATCTTAGCGAGGCATTAGCCTTACAACAATGGTTACATGAACAGTCTGAACCCATTGGATACCTCTTCAAACCACCAATAATTATCGAGCAACTTGAACATTCTGCAGTTATGAACTCATTTGTTGGGAATTTACGTGGCGGAAAACGTAACAAAAAACGCTATATTAAACGTTACAAACGAAAAATGTTGGATACATTACATCGAGCCAGTATGGCCTTCGAAACAACAATTCGATTAGCACCCGAAAATCGCAACGCTTATGTACTGCTAACTTATAGTCAACTAATTCGGGGCAACTTTTATAAGGCACTAGGCATAATCAAAGAAGAATACGCAGCACGCTTTGGCGAAGATATTTGGGTAACGCTACTAACTCAACTCAGTTTTGCTGCCGCGGGTAAGGCATCCGAGGCCATGGTTGAATTAGATAAGTTGAAAAATCGGCCTGACGTTTCCGCCTTACCTGAGGACGATGTTTTTAAGCAAGCGTTACTCTCTAATATGAATGCAATTACTGGAACGGAAGTTGATTCAACGCTATCTGTGGCCACTACTGACGAAAAAGACAACGCGAAATTTTACGCCCGGCAAATTAACCAAAACGTGAGCAAACACCTCATCGGTGATACACTTAATGAGGAATTGATTAATAACAAAAACAATTTGGTTGATGCATTAGCCTATCGAGGAAAAGCAGTAAAAACTATCCGAACCCCTGGTGGTGCCAACTTCATTGTCGATGAAAATGGAACTATCATCGCGGCTTGGCAAAAATACGGCACTACCACCCAATCATCTGGCATTAATATCGGTTCTCGGCAAAGTGCAATTCTCAAACACTACGGAGTTAGTAGCCGAAAAATTAAAAGCAATGTTGGAGAATATTTAATTTACGATGAACAAAGAATTGCGTTCTGGATGGAAGATAAAATAGTTAATGGCTGGTTTATCTTTTAATTGATTCCTTTTAGAGTACCCTACTCCTCTGATATCGATAACCCTACCCTCCCACATGCGCTTGGTGTTGATAGTCCAGCCATCGATTCAGCATCCAGTTCGACATGTCTCAGCGCAGATCAACGTGGTTTATATCGAAACAGAGGTCAAGCGCTTTGCGATATTGGTGCATTCGAATTGGTAGCTGAGAATCCTATCCTGCCAGGTGCTATTCAATTCACTAAGGAAGAAATAACTGTCGGCGAATATGTCAATAAAATTTACATCGATATCACCTGGCCTGGCAAAGGTCAAGGTAAAATATTTTTAGATATTCGCACCAAATTTGGAACCTCCGGTACTACTGGATACGTACATAAAGTTGAGTCATGATTATGGGTCGATGGAGACACAGAAACTAAACAATTTGAGGTAGAGATTAATAATCCGGCAAATAGGCCAGTGCATGCAAAGCTAAGATGAGGTTGATGGCGTATACACTCAAGATAGCAAAAAAAATCACTCAAGATAAATGTAACATTTATCTCGTGTTTCAAAATAATTTCGAATTAATAAACTAAATGGTAAACTTATGAAACTACATACATTATTCTTTTCAAGCTTAATTGCCTCTTTAACCTTTCTTTCTGGCTGCTCAGAAGACACAGATTCTGAAGATATTGAAACATCCGGAATCTATGCAGCGATGAACATAGACGTAGATTCTGACACTCAATCAACTATTGATGTTGAGTTAAGAGTTGGTGGATCTGGCTCTCGCACTTATGTTAATTTAACCTCAGGAGATACACTAACTGCAACACTTAACGACAGTGAAACTATAACGCTTTCGAAAAAATCAGTAGCGCTTGATGACAAGATCAGTTACCGAGGAACTTTTACTGGTACAACAGCCGGTACCGAGAACTCAATCATTAAAGTTTCTTTTAACCGGCCATCAAAAACCAGTGCGCCCAATTCTAACATTACCATTCCAGCACCTATCACAGAATTCACCAGTGATGTTAACACTTTTGATCGAAGTCAAGATAGTCTTGTACTTTCCTGGGACGCAGCGGGAAATAATGATGATTTAAAACTAACGTATCAAGGAGGATGTATTATTGATGGTAGCAATACAGTAGTGGACACCGGAAGTTATACCATCAACGCAGGCACAATTAAGAATGCCCTTGTTTTGGATCCTGCCGAAAGCTGCTCAATTGACTTTTATATATCGCGCGCAACAACTGGTGAAATAGATCCTGCCTATGGTGAGGGCGGTTATATAAAGATTCGACAAATTCGTAGCATAGCTGTTACATCGGCACCGTAAGAAATTTAAACGCGAGTACATGAATTTACATTACTGATAGTTATATCAGCTTACTGCTGAGTCGGGTGAATTGAATACCCTGGATTTTTATTCACATTGAAAATCCGAGTGTGAGATTCTACCCAACTCACTCTTTATTTAACATCATGCCATCTATCACCCATTCGCAAACCTCCCTCATAGAGGTGTGCTGCATTTCACTGTTCAAAAGGTAATAGCGTGTCAGAATAATCTCATTTATAAGTTTCGTTTAAATGGAGAAAGACAATGACCGCAAAAAAACAAACTCTACTAGCCATAATTCTTACAATGATGACATTTCATGTGTCAGCGCTCACTAAACAACCATATGTAGATCTTAAAGAGAGTACGGCAAGTATCAAGATAGCATTTCAAAATCAACAGGCATTTAGCTATTCACCACAAAATCGGGAACGTATCGGACGGAACCTGAAAATCACGAAAAAAATCAATTACTACGGAACGAGCTCAAGATATCAGGTGAGATTTGACGGGGAGATTTTACCTATCGATTCAGAAAACGAAAGCTACACGTATGTCACACTGCCGAACTCAGCAGGACTTGGAAATCTACAAATTTATCAAGATGATGATCTTATTGAAAATGTCGACTATGAATTGTATGCCTTACCATTTGACTTGTTGGAGAATGAAGATGGAAGCTATTCTGAAACCAACGCTTATCTCATGAGTGTAGTGGCAAAGTATGTGTTTTATGAAAAAAATTATTTTGCGACGCAAGAGGAGTTTGAATCTCACTTCATTGATTTAATGCGATCCTATGGCATGCAATTCATTAGCTTTGTAAAAGATGATCGATCCTCTACCGAGGCAGTCGTCATGTCAAACTTTGATGACATCATTATCGCTTTTCGTGGTTCCGAGTCGCCAGAAAACTCAGGCAACGCTTTGGACTATCTCACCGATATTCAACTTGATTTACATCGCGATGATAATTTATTGGGGCAAGGTGTTTCAGTTCACAATGGCTTCCATAAATCATTAAACACTGTTTATGAGAATGTATTAGAGTTAGTGGGACGTTGGGGAAACAAAGAAACGCGAGTTTGGCTAACGGGTGAAAGCTTAGGTGGTGCCCTTGCAACTTATGCCGCTTATCGGATGACAAATGATGGAATTCCAATACATGGTGTGTTTAGCTATGGATCACCAAGAGTCGGAGACATGGACTGGGCGAATGCTTATAAAAAATTGTTAGGTGATCGCACTTGGCGTATGAATCGCTGGCACGATCCTATCGCAGATTTGGCGCCAGAGTATGTGCCCATTGTCGAGCGAAAGGATTTACAGATCATGGGCCTTGGCATGTATCAGCATGTTGGTCGTAATGTATATATAACAGACTCCTATCTCAGACCCGATTATCCTTATGAAGTTGATTATCCATTTGAGTTCCTGGCAATAGTTGGTAATTTTGTGGCAGTAGGTATCGCTGCGAGTTGGGATTTTTTAGTTATTCATCCCGGCTACCCAAAAGCAATGTATGAACATTTAGAAACGTCGCGATTGGAGAACGAACAATTAGAGAGGATCTTTCACTATCTGCCACAACCAACTTATCCAGCCCCTTAATACTCATGAGTTATGGATAAAATTTGAATTACTACAGAGTCGGATGAAATGAATACGGAAAATTTAGACTCTTTAGACAACATGGACGTTGTCTTCAAGTTTACAGGGCGTATTAATAACGTGAGTATAAATCCAGGGAATTCAAATCATCCGATCCTTTAGGGCACCGAGGAAAATCTAATTAAAAATCACCTAAATTATCACGACTCAATCATCGCTAATTTGAAAACTGGAAGGCCCTTTATAATCTTTCTTTTCCTCTTCTTCCGACTCCTCCGGGTTAGCATCCTTAATTAAGGATAATCCAGAGTTATCTTCTTCATCACTTTCTTTAGCCAAAGACAAACTCAGGCGCACATTGTTTTGTGAATCTGCATTTCGAATGGCTTCGTCTTCTGAAATTCTGCCTTCTTTTGCTAATTGTATTAAAGCGCGATCAAAGGTTACCATGCCAGAGTTTTCATCTTTTTCCATGGCCTCTTTAACATCATCAACTTCACCCTTTTTGATAAGCTCGCAAACTCTGGGTGAGCCTAATAAAATTTCAATTGCTGCCACGCGTTTACCGTCAGGCGTTGGTATTAAACGTTGAGAAATAAACGCACGAATATTTAGAGACAAATCCATCAATAATTGATGACGTTTGTTTTCCGGAAAAAAATTAATAATTCGATCCAACGCCTGATTTGCACTGTTTGCATGCAAGGTTGATATAGCAAGATGACCAGTATCGGCAAAAGCCAGCGCATGTTCCATGGTTTCTTTATCACGAATTTCCCCAATCAAAATCACGTCAGGTGCTTGTCGAAGGGTATTTTTAAGTGCATCATCAAAACTGTCGGTATCAACACCCACTTCTCGTTGACTGATAACGGATTTCTTGTGAGGATGAACATATTCAATCGGGTCTTCTATCGTAATAATATGGCCATGACTATTCCGGTTTCGGTGATCAATTAATGCAGCTAAAGAAGTCGATTTACCTGACCCCGTGCCACCAACAAAAAGTACCAAGCCACGTTTTGCCATAATAATTTCAGTTAGAACACTGGGTAAGCCCAGCTCTTCAACTGTGGGGATTTCTGTTTTAATATTACGAACGACCATTGCAACTTGATTTCGTTGTTTGTAGATATTTACCCGAAATCGTCCAATACCCTGCTCAGAAATGGCAAGATTCATCTCTGGCTTTTTTTCAAATTGCGCTATTTGTTCCTCGTTCATAATTTCATAAGCCATTTGTTTAGGACCATCCATGGCTAATGGCTCTTCAGATAACTGTGTCAACTGCCCCTGAAACTTTGCACAAGGTGGTGCATTGCTTAAAAGATAAAGATCTGACCCATCTTGTGCAGCCAGTTTTTTTAAATAATCTTTGAAACTCATAATAGGGATCCTTATCTAACTTGTCTTGCTTTATGCTTCACAACATTTTCGAACCAAGTCATTATTCAAATTTTATTTGAACAGCATTTCTTGGCATTCCTGATTAAACCGGGTAATCTTGAGTTCAAAAAATGTTGAGTAGCACTTACTCAAAATAAGCATTATTCTGTTTATTTGATGATCTGAACCGAAATCTCTTACTTCTTATCGGCAGGCTTCCCTGATTGATTAGCAGTAGGGGAAAACCTTGGCGTCCATTTATTTCTCCTCTACCAGTTGCCTCGTTTGCCAACAATATACGGATAAATGTACACCAATTGAATCAGTACTAGCTCCTGAATTTAAAAAAGCATGCTCATATTCCAAAGGACATAGTGTAACGCCCATTCGACCTAAAAATAGTCGCCAACCTAAACCTAAATTGAGTATTTACTATTTGTTCAATTTCAAATGAGTTGATTGTTATCAATTAACACCACGTTTTAAATTGAAAACTCCATTTGGATTTTAATAAAACTACCCCAAATCAATAATTTGTGTGTAAAATGCAATTATAATAAAGACAATATGTAACGGGGACATAGTTGGGGAATACGCCGTCCAATTAATTTAGGAGACGAGGATGAAGGAATTATTCTCTTCGCTACTGATTGTTTTATTATTACTCACCACTATTCTTCCACCGGTTGCTTTCGCTGATCATCATGAAACCGGCACTGATACGGTTTCTGATGTTAATGAAGTTGAAGAAACCTCTAATACCACGCGTAACATCGTAAAAGGTACTGGCCTTTGTGTTGGTGGTGCTATCGTCGGTAGCATTGTTCCCTTGTTTGGCACAGCCGTGGGTTGTGGAATCGGCGTGGCCTGGGCCTGGTTTACCAGGAATCCCGAATGAAAGGTATCGCACGATTTGCCGAGTACGGCGTTACAGGCGGCCTCTTATGGTTCCTGGTGTTTTTATTTTTTTCCATTAATCAGGCAGACGATCTAACATTAAAGAGTGTTATACAATTTTGGAGTAATCAGGTTTCTCATGTTAACGAAATTTTTCAACCGATTGCTCATCAAAACACCTTAAGTGTTAGCGTTACAGAGTCAGGCACGATTGAAAAAAGCCTGATTAGTGCCCCCAAAAGTGATAGCCTTCTTGACTTAAAATCCACCATAACCGGTTTACTCTCCGGGCTCGCCATAATTTTAGTATTTTGCACTGGATTATTGTTGGATCTCATTGCGCCGAGTTTATGCGGTACTTTTGAATTGGTTTACCTGAAACATAACTTACGCAGGAGTCAACAAGATTGGTATGAACGCCTATTGGAAATGCACCGGGATTTTTTAGAAAACAGCTATGAGCAATTATCAAAAACGCGGGTACGTGAATGGATTAATCCAAAAAGCTGGCAACAAGACAGGCATGCTTATCATTGCTTACGGAATTTTTTGTTTGGTTACTTATATGTCAATGCAGGGCAAACACAACAAGGCCCGTTATTAGAAAAAGTCAGAATTTGGCGCACCGGCCGCGCAACCGCCATGTCACTATTGTTGTTAGGCGTACTGATGGGAAGTATTAGCCTGACCCAGGTAAATGTTAGCAGCTCTTCTCAAATGATTATTTCCATCGTGATACCCATTGCTTTGATACTAATTTCCGGCTTGGTCTCTGTAATTACTTTTTCACGCATGTATAACAGTGTTTTGTCACATGTTTATCATACAAATATTCATGAATCTGCGGAAAAAATGCAGGAAGTACGCGACTTACTTGAACCTTTTATGAAGTCTAATCAAATAAAAGAACCCAGCTTGGCCGAATAGAACAATGAGCCCTTTGAGCTTCAAAAAGCATCTATCAATTAAAGCTCAAACTGCTTAATTTGTTTATTGATTTCACGTTGATACGTGGTTAGATCCACTTCAAAACGATGACGTACAGTATTGAGGTATTTTATTCCCCCATTTAAGGCTGGACTGTTTTCTATCATTGATAGGAAATCAGTTTTACCTTTATTTAACGCGATAGCTTTTGCCACAGCAATAGCTTGGCTCTCTATCAAACCGAGAACACCCCCATTTGGGGCAACAAAGCCTAAAAAACTCAATCCATAATGTTTCTTCGAAAATAAGTTTAGGTGTAAATCATTATTCTCAGGTACTAACACAGCATCCAAAAATGAAAAATCTGGCTTATAACCCGTAGCCAATACGATGACGTCAAACTCCACTTTCTTCCCATCTATAAAGTTCACAGTTGTTGCTTCAACATCTCTAATGTCAGCACAAATATCTATATCACCGTGTCGAACATAGTAAACTAAGAGTTCATTTATGATGGGATGGCTCTCAAAAAACCGATGATCAGGCTTGGGAAAGCCAAATTTATGGATGTTACCTTGAAAAACTCTTAACATAATTTGATTAATGATTTGTCGAAGTCTCATGGGTAAATGCAATTTAACTGATGTCTCTCCAAAAACATCGGCAGGCATACCTAACAAGAATTTTGGAATAAAATAATATCCACGGCGAATGCTTAGCGATACGCGTTCAGCGTGAGAAACCGCATCACACGCAATATCACAACCTGAATTCCCTGCCCCTACAACCAGCACCCGTTTATTTAAAAATATTGACGGTTCTTTGTATTCACTGCTATGAATTACCCTACCCTGGAATGAATCAAAACCCGATTCAGGGATATACGCTAAGCTCGCATGTCCACTAGCAATGGCCACATGATCGTAGCTTTCTTGTTTACCGTCGGACGTTTTTAGAAAATACTTTTGAGAATCATAGGAAATGTGTTCTACCTTAGTATCAAACGTTATTTTGTCGAGTAGTTTAAACTCCTGTACATAGGACCTTAGATAATCCAGCATTCGATGATGCGATACATAATCTGAATAATGCGTCGGCATAGGAAATTCAGAAAACTCGGTCATCGTTTTGGAAGAAATCGTATGGGCAGACTCATACATTACGCTATGTCGGTTCTGAATATTCCACACACCCCCAACATCCGCATCTCGTTCGAATACATCAAAGGCAATATTACGATCTTTTAATTGTTTTGCTAACGCTAATCCGGCAGGACCAGCGCCTACAATCGCAACCCTCATTGAATTACTCCCCCTAAACTATACGTTGACAAATTTACCATAAGTCGCAGTAATCATTGTAAAAATCGCTCATTTTTCCAATCTCCACATGAACATTGAACAATATGGCTCCAAATTTGAATAGAATTGCCAACTGGAAAATCCGCGGAATTCCCAATTTTCCCACTAATCATCAAGCCAATTAAAAACGAGAAATTGCTATGAACAAGAACATTCTGTCTCTAATTTTGATCAGCCTCTTGGCCCTTCTTTTATTCGCTTGTAATCATGAAGAAACGAAAACAACTGAAAATGACACGGATCAAACAGATACTTCAACACCCACGGCTGGTGAGGGAGACACATCCTATGGCAAAAACTCACTAAACAGCAATTCGCCGCTTGCTATTAATATCGCCCCCCTCAATGCCTGGACGCCCGGCTGGGTGTTTATGGATATTATGCCCAAAGCACAAAACTGGGTTTCCAGTCTTTGTGATACTGGTGGATTTGGTGATGGACCCGGTTTAACGTTGGATAGCAAAGGTTGGGTTTCAAGTTTGGGAACAAATGAATGTGCAGATACCTCGGTAATGGCCAGCCAGGCACAGCATTACCCAGAGGGAACCTACGTTCTGCTTTGGGAAGGTGAAGGCAGTTTAAGTATGACCTGGGATGTCGATCCCCCTGTCACTCATAACCAAGGTGATAGCGCAGAACAAACCAGTGATGGATTAAACCGGATGACATTCAATGTTGAAAAAGCGAATCAATCCGATTTGGGGATCGGTATTCGCATTAGCGCTGTAGGAACGAATCATATTAAGAATGTCCGCCTTATAATGCCCGGAGGTATGTGTGGCAAAAGCCAAACTCAACTCAATTATTTTCAATATTGTGCATCGTCTCGTGGTGGCGAAGGTTTGTGTGCGAGTGACGAAACCTGTTATGACTTTGAAGATATTTATTGGGATCGCTTCACGGATAGTGTTACTGACATGAACTCGCCCAAACCTGTGTTTCACCCCTTATATGCATCAACCTATCAAAAATATCGCTCCATTCGATTCATGAAGTGGACACGTGCGGTAAGCGATCATTATAGACCGTCTATCTTTTTCCAGCACGTCTTGTAAAATTTCCGTCATCAACAGACCTAGCCTTATTTTCAGGAGTCAACGATGACGAAACCCAAACCTCGACGCACCAAAGCCC
>Ga0316207_10002045_pt1 | contig 21969 bp, 24 predicted proteins | sample 6weekpyrite_MG_FD_204943 | JGI IMG/M metagenome (GOLD analysis project Ga0316207, IMG submission 204943) | Microbial mat bacterial communities from mineral coupon in-situ incubated in ocean water Damariscotta River, Maine, United States -... | ecosystem: Environmental > Aquatic > Marine >...
TCCTTCACTAAACCGTCTTAAAAATAAAATGCAAGGATCAGCCTTTGAACTTATTTCAATAAATTATGCCGAAGATCAAAAAACCATTCTCGACTTTATGGATAAAGTAAAAGTTGAGTTTCCCGTACTACTTGATCAAGAAGGTGCCTTTGCTAATAAATGGAATATTATCGCTTATCCCTCAACCTTTGTTATCGGTAAAGATGGAAAAATAAAATACGGTGTTAATGCCGCAATAGAATGGGATAGCCCGGAAGTGATTGCAGAAATTAAAGCTCTTCTTAATGAATGAAATTATTTCAAACAATAAAATTACTTCTCCCCGCTTTAATCCCATCATGGGATTTTTTTGAAAGCATCGCACCTTCACCACGTATTCAATTTTCATTATTAAATTCAGAAAATCAAACAAACAAACCTTGGATAGAATTTCGACCCCGGCCACAATCAGTATCTTTCATTACAATGCTAAAACGCATGCTATGGAACCCATGCTGGAACGAATCATTATTTTTAGTCAGTTGCGCAGAACGTATTGTCGGTAATTCCAGCTCAGAACTCATTCTGCACAGCGAACAAGAAATTTTAAAAAGAATAAAAAACGACTTAGTACAAAAACATCAGTCATTAACCGCAACTCACCTTCAATTCAGACTGCTCTTTGTGCAACGACAGGATCAAGAGTTAACCGAAGACATTGCTTTTTATTCACGAATACAAACCTTTGCAAGCGAAGAATCACGATGAATCTCGAAGCAGCCATTCGTTTAACTGAAATTTTAATGGGCTTTGCCTTTGTACAACAAAGTATCGAACATATAACCGTTTTTAACAACGAACGTCGTCTATTTCTGGCCCGGCTTATTTTGGCATTGTTACTCATTAGCGGGATTCAAACAGCGTGGGTAAGCTTTTTACTTTTATTACTGGGCTTAGCAATATTAAATATTTTTCAGGGGCCATATAACGGCGGTGCTGATCGTATGAGCTTGTTGATCTTATTCTGTCTTTGTTTAGCCCATCTGGCGCCAACGCCTCGATGGCAAGAGCTTGCTTTTGGCTATCTGGCACTACAGCTTATTTTATCTTACCTCATTTCTGGCTGGGTAAAACTGGTTAATCCTGAGTGGCGCAACGGCCAGGCGTTACAGGATGTTTTTCAATTCTCGGCTTACCCGGTCAGTGAATCATTACGAAAATTATCACTGTCACCCAGACTACTGCTATTGATGTCATGGTGGGTAATACTTTTTGAATTACTTTTCCCACTGGCGCTGATTTCTAACAAAAGTTTAATAGTCGTCCTTATAATCGCCGCCATTTTTCATTTAGCGAATGCTTTTTTATTTGGGCTCAACCGTTTTTTTTGGATCTGGATTGCAGCATACCCATCAATCATTTGGTTTCAATTTCGTATATTTTCATAATACTAAAATATATTAGAAAAGAATTTTTTCATTTCTGCCCATGATTTCTCATCCGCAGACTTATTATATGCCAAAGGAATTTTAAATTTACTAGCAAATTTGTCAGCATCCGGGTTTGTGAAAGCATGCTTTGCATTGGCATAATTAATAAATCTATAATCCACCTTTGCCGCATCCATTTCGGCTTTAAACGTAGTAATGGCAGATGCTTTTACAAAAGGATCCGCTTCACCGTTTAACACCAGCACTTTGGCTTTAACCTTGCCTTTTTTTGCCGGAGATTTAGTTCCCAAACTGCCATGAAAACTAACCACGCCATCCAGGTCAATTCCACGGCGCGCCATTTCTAAAACAATACCACCACCAAAACAATAACCTATTGCGGCTATTTTATCTTTCGCAACATGTTTTTGTTTTTGCAATAAATTATATGCGGCCAGAAAACGTTTTTCAGCAACCGCCATATTCTTTTTTACTTCACCTGAAAACATACCGGCATCTTTTGGGTGAGACGCATTTTTACCGTCACCATACATATCCAGGGCAATTGCACTATATCCTAACTCTGCCAGCATGCGCGCACGCCGTTTAGCATAATCATTATGCCCCCACCATTCATGAACAACGATAACACCAGGACGCTCTCCACTAATACTATTATCATAAGCAAGATAGCCTTTCATTCTGGTCTCACCATCAGAATAATCAACCTCTTTTGTAACAACTTCTGCTTGTAGTGTGACTGAAAAAAGAACAATCAATGGTAAAAATAACTTAAATATCGACATCTGTATTCACCTCTCCCTAATAATACTGATATAAATCTTATGCGGTAAATATATGCCAGAAAGTAAAAAAGAGCTATCTTTATATTATCAATCTTATGAGTAAAAATTTTGAATATATTAATTACAGGTTCTTCAGGGTTAATTGGAACAGCTTTACGCGATTCTCTTACAAAATCAGGTCACACTATTTATGCCATGAACCGGGGACAGGATAAAAACAGCCCTTTTTATTGGCAACCTGATACAAATACTATTTCATTTGATGAATCAATAAACATAGATGCCGTTATCAATCTGGCCGGCTCTAATATTTCCGATGGTCGCTGGACTGAAGCCAAGAAAAAAATTATTTTTGATAGCCGTATAAACTCAACAACATTATTATCTGCTCATCTCGCAAAATTAAGTTCCCCACCCAGAGTATTTATATCTGCATCTGCAATTGGTTTTTATGGCGATACGGGTGAAGAGCAGGTCGATGAACATAACACTGCGGGCTCTGATTTTTTGGCGCATGTTGCTCAAAGATGGGAAGATGCAACCCAAGCCGCTGTTAGCGCGGGAATCAGGACAATCAATTTACGAACAGGTATTGTTTTAAGCCCCCATGGTGGTGCACTAAAACAAATGCTGACACCCTTTAAATTAGCACTCGGTGGCGTTATAGGCAGTGGCAAACAATACATGAGCTGGGTAAGTCTGCCGGAAGTATGTAACATTATCGAATTCATACTAAAAACAAAGTCTATATCTGGCCCGCTTAACATGGTAAGCCCAACATCTGTAACAAACTATGAATTTACAAAATGTTTGGGGCAGTCACTATCCCGACCGACACTATTCCCCATGCCTGCTTTTGTTGCGAGGCTCATATTTGGTGAAATGGCCGACGCCCTGCTACTCTCAAGCATACGTGTTCAGCCAAACAAACTCGTTAACGCAGGTTATGCATTTATCAATAAAAACCTGGCCGAAACATTTAACGCTATATTGAAAGAGTAACTATTATGTTGATTTATTTGCGGTGCTAACCAGGATATCCATCATCATTTCTGATGCACCCAGATGAGATGATATTTTAATCGAAACATCAGGATAATATTCTTTCTCAACATTCACTATTTCCGGAATATCTTCAATAACATGCCTGCCTGAGTTTAAAAAATAGGGTAATACGATAATTGAGGTTGCACCATCATTCACACATTGTTTTATACCATCGGGAATAAGCACCTCTGCCAATTCTAAAAATGCCGGGTTAACAATATCGAAATCCCCCAGACAATGTTTTTTAAGTTTATTAGCCATATCAATAACTTCTTCGTTAGATTTTTTTCGTCTGCTTCCGTGAGCAACCAGTAATAGTGCTTTCATTTATTCATTCTCTTTAAATTAAATATCCGTTTAGTTTATTATAAGTGCTGGTAGCGTTCATTGGATTAACAAGCAATTTCCTTATATTAATAAATAAAAGGCGATAAGTATATTACACTTGCTCAAAGATAAAAAAAATCGCACTCAATGTTCAATGCAAAATAAAAAATAACATGCTATGCATAGTATGTAGTAAATAGATAATTAAGTTACAGACGATTAACTATGTATTAACCTTGGCGGCCATCAACTCTGGCATAAAACCACATCGGTGCATAGACCACTAAAAATAATATAAATGCCAAAATCCATAACCATCCAGAAAATTGAACCAGTAAAAGATAAGATTCAGGTAAAAATAGTGGCGCTATCACTCTTATAACCGCTGCAATATTAATCAAGATAAACGAATACAACATCCAATGATTAAGTATCATTTCTCTTCCAGTATGACCAAGGCTAACCCGTGCCATCATGCCCAAAGTCATAATACCAATCCCTCCTACTGTGAAAGCATGATAGGCATGCAAAGCATAATGAATATCAATCAAGATCAATGCTTTTAACACAAAGCCGACGATAAACCATACATAGGCAATGTGTAAGATCCAAACTAACGGTACCTGCCAAATTTTATGCGAATACCAACCTGCTAAACGAACAGAATGAACCAATGCTGCAACCATAGCCACACTGGCAGTTAAAATCTGATCCACATAAATAACATCAGCTATCACAACGAGTAAAATGCTGACAGGCGATAACCATTCTATAGCAGCCCATTTTTTTGTCGTCACTCCGGTCACGCCTCTTTCAGTAAAAAAAGGAATGACACGCCCGCCCATGACCACAATTAAAAACACAACCAGATAAAGCATGGCTCTGCTTCCACTGACAACAGAAACATTAATCAAACCTAAGGCACTCAAATGAACCGCTAAGTTTGCTGCTGCCATCATCAGCAGAAGTGGTACAAAAATAATATTCGACCACTGCTTTGCTTTAATAATAGGAATAGCAATAAGAAATGCGACTAAAGGAATAAAGGCTAAATCAATCGCGGCAAGTGTCTGGTAAGAAACGGAAGTCATAAAGGGTGCAAAACGCCCCAATAAAAAAACAGCAGACAATAAAGCAAGTTGCCAGCCATTAATCATTTTCATGCCCGTCCAATTACCGGTTGCGGTTAATAAAAAACCGGCAATAACGGCAGTGGTATATCCAAATAACATTTCGTGTGCGTGCCAGCCCGTTGCTGAATAATAAGCCGAAAGAGTTATAACTCCCGATAATTGAAGCAGCCACAGCAAGACAAGAAGCGGCGCAAAAAAAGCCGCTAAAAGAAAAAATGGACGAAAGCCCAGAGCAAAAAGAGAAAAGCTGCCCGCGGGTATTTTATTATTAGGATCTTCAATATTCCGTGCCACATATGACTCCTGTTACTTTTTCGTTAAAATAGTAATGAGTATCAACTTTTTTACCCGTTCAATTAATATTTTTTTTAATTATCCATTTAACATGTTGCCCGTTCAAGTTCCTCACTCACTTCTAACCAGTCCAGTTCAACCTGCTGCAAATTATTATCAACTTTACCCTGTTGTTCTAATAACTTTTTAAGTTTATCTTTATTATTTTCATTGTAAATATTATTATCGGCCAGTTGTTCTTCTAACGATTCTTTTGAAAAACTTAATTCCTCCATTTGTTTTTCCAGTTTTTTCAATTTGTTTTGCAATGGCTTTAATTGCTTTCTTTTTTCTGCTGATTTTTGTCGCAATTGCTTTTTATTAAATCCGTCACTGCTTTTTTCTTCTGTCAGTGTAGCTGACGTTGATTTAACTTGTTGACTTAACCAGTTACGATAATCTTCCAGACTACCTTCAAATTCAACTACACGACCATGCGCAACCAGTAACAGGTTATCCGTTACTGTACGAAGTAAGTGTCGATCGTGTGAAACAATGATCATTGCCCCCTCAAACTCCTGCATCGCCACTGTTAAGGCATGGCGCATTTCAAGGTCAAGATGATTGGTCGGTTCATCAAGCAATAATAAATTAGGTTTTTGATACACCAGCAAGGCTAAAACTAAACGGGCTTTTTCCCCTCCCGATAAAGGGGCTACGGGTTCAATGGCCATATCATTATTAAAAGCAAAACCGCCCAGATATTTACGTAAATCACTTTCGGTTGCTTTTGGATCAAGCCGTTGTAAATGCAGTAAAGGACTGGCTTCAAAATCCAGTTGCTCTAATTGGTGCTGGGCGAAATAGCCAATATTAAGTTCTTTTGCAGAAATATACTCTCCGGATAATGCCTTTAACTCACCGGAAAGTAACTTGATTAAAGTCGACTTCCCTGCACCATTGTGCCCTAGCAGACCAATACGATCGCCCGGGTGAATAGTTAACTTCACCTTTGATAATAATGTCTCCCCACCATAGCCAGCTGCCGCATCGACCAGTGTCACCAATGGGTTAGGCATTTTATCTGCCGGGAGAAAACTAAAATTAAATGGTGAATCCACATGCGCCGGAGCGATTAACTCCATACGTTCTAAAGCCTTAACGCGGCTTTGTGCCTGTTTCGCTTTTGTGGCTTTTGCTTTGAAACGTTCCACAAATTTTTGCATGTGTTGCACTTCACGTTGTTGTTTTTCGAACGCCGATTGTTGTGTGGCTAAAAACTCAGCACGACGAATTTCAAAGGCAGAGTAGTTTCCGCTATAAAGTGTAATAGTTTGATTTTCAATATGAGCAATGTGGTTAGCGACATTATCAAGAAAATCTCTGTCATGCGAAATGAGAAGTAAGGTGCCATTATAACTTTTCAGCCATGTTTCCAACCAAATCACCGCATCTAAATCTAAATGGTTGGTCGGTTCATCGAGCAGCAAAATATCAGAACGGCACATTAACGCTTGTGCCAAATTCAGGCGCATACGCCAACCACCCGAGAACTGTTTTACCGCCGCAACTTCTTGCTCCGTGCTAAAACCTAAGCCGTGCAATAAAGTTGCAGCACGGCTGTTGGCGGTATAGCCATCGATGGCTTCCATTTCAGAATACAAATGAGCCAGAGCTTCTCCCTGCCCGTTTTCTTCAGCCTCTTTAATCTCTTTCTCAAGCTGGCGTAATTGCACGTCGCCATCTAATACATATTCAAGCGCGGTGGTATCAAGCGCAGGTGTTTCCTGAGCAACATGGGCGATGACTAAATTTTTTGGTAAAAAAACATCACCGGAATCAGCGTGTAAACTGCCCAGAATTAAAGCAAATAAACTCGACTTTCCAACACCATTACTGCCGGTAATACCGACTCGTTGGCCGTGGTGAATGGTTAAATTAACATCTTGAAGCAGCTCGCGGGGACCGCGGCGTAAGGATAATTGAGTAAACTTGAGCATAGCACAAGTCTACCAGATTTAGAGCGTATTTTAGCTGAATTTAAAACCCAAATTCTCCAATCCATTCATTTTTTTTAAAGTCTATTTTCAACCAGGCAGGTGTAAATGCTGCTTTCTTTTGAATAGGAAAATCAGTTAAAGGCGGCTCATCGCCATCATAATTTATGCCACAGACTTTTGTCATAACAGGACGAAAACACACGGCCAAATTCTCGGTTACATTAACCAGATTCTTCTCCTGGTTTTCTTTAAAACGAACCTGCTTACGAATTAAGCAGCTAAAATATAACTCCATTTCGGCAACCAAAACATTGTTCCTGAGCGCTAATGCTTTCTCTGCAGACTTGCTTAATGTAATAGCAACCTTTTTATTTTGTATTGTTACCTGTGCTTCCATAGCTTCACCTTCTAATTCTGTAAAGTAAAATTTCTAGCATCCAGACAAATATTTATCTATTATAATCATAACTCTCCCAACTATAGGCAACAAAAATGAATAAAAGTTTAGTTATCTCAGCGCTCGGCAATGACAAACCCGGTATTGTTAATGAACTTTCAAAGACTATTCTAGCACAGGGAGGAAATATCGCTGAAAGTCGAATGACGGTTTTAGGTGGCGAATTTGCTATGATGTTGCTGGTTACCGGTACTCAAGAGAGCATCGATAATATTCTTTCAAAACTGGAAGAAACAGGAGAGAAATTAAACCTCACCTTAATTGCCAAAGATACTCAACCCCAGGAACAAACTCAAAAACGACTACCTTATCAGGTTAAAGTCGTCTCAATGGATCATCCCGGCATCGTACACAATATCTCAGACTTTTTATCCAGTCATGATCTTAATATTGAAGAAGTCGAAACTAAAACCTACCCTGCCGCTCATACCGGCACCCCGATGTTTTCATTAGATATGACTATCAGCATTCCAGCCGATAGTTCAGTGCGTAATTTACGGGATGAGTTTATAACATTCTGTGATGACTTGAACTTAGATGCAAGTTTGAATAGTAAGCGATAAATAAAGAACACCTAATCTGAAGACAAAATGGAATTTAAACAAAAGTTCGAAGACTATCTTGAAAATAAAAAATTAGAAGATGAGCTCAATTTTTATTTAATAAAAATGTATTGATTTAGTATTGAATACATCATTCCAGCAATATCTTATAGCATGAAGAGCTCAAAATTTATTGCCATTGCATCGTCTCAATATATTGGCGCAACTGAGATGCACTCCTGAATTTTTTTAGAATTAAGGTTTTTTTCAAGCCACAGCAAATGGCTTTAATTTCCGGGGGGAGTTTATGGTAGTGTTTCTGCCCCCCCAGGATTTCATAAAAAATATGAATTAAACAAACGGTATCATGATAGATATTTTCCCTGTTAGGCTTCCCAAAATTAAACATATCGATAAGTTTAAACTCATACTTTAAACCATAACGTTGAACAATAATATTATCCGAATGTAGATCGCCATGGTATTCACCCATAGCATGGATACATTCTATTCCTGCCGCAAGTGAATGCAAAAGATGTAATGCTTCAAATGAGTTAATTCGTTTGCCAGGTTGTCGTTCAATGAACTGACCAAGTAATTCACCTTCAACATACTCAGAAATTAACATAGTGACCGAAACACCAGAAAAAGTCATACTTTCCTGAGAACTATATTGAATTGTGATAGGGCAATGATGTAATTTATGTAATTTTTTCGCATAAAAAATCAAAGCTTTATCTTTGATATTTCTCTGAGGAAAAAATATTTTTGCAGTCCGTTCAATTCCTGTAGCAACTTCTTTAATTAAATAAACCTCTCCCTCCCATCCTGAACCAAGTAATTCAACAACTTCATATTTACGTGCCAGTATCCTGCCTGGCTGCAAATTAAACTCTGATATAGTGCTATTTTTCATAAATACTTAAATCACACCGTTAATATTGGGGGATTATAAACGCCCGCATTGGACTGCGTCATGCTGTTGAACTCTCTATCGTGATCGGCGTATCGCTAACTTTTGACTGTGTGTATTTTAGCTGCGGCTTCTTTTGCTCGCTTTCTCGCATCATCAACATCACCAGCATAAGCGAGAGCCACTCCCATACGGCGTTTTTTAAAGGCTTCAGGTTTGCCGAATAACCTAATGTCGGTTTGTGGAATAGCTAAGGCTTCTTCTACGCCCGTAAAAACGATACCCTTTTCATCCATGCCGCCATAAATCACTGCGCTTGCACCAGGCTCACGCAAAGCAGTGGAGACTGGCAAACCTAAAATAGCACGGGCATGAAGCTCAAACTCATTTTGGTATTGTGTTGCCATGGTTGTCATACCGGTATCATGTGGACGGGGGCTGACTTCACTAAACCAGACATCATCACCTTTAACAAAAAGCTCAACACCAAATAAACCGCGACCACCTAAATTAGCAGTTACCGCCTTTGCGATTTCTTGTGATTTTTTAATCGCAGCATCACTCATGGCCTGTGGTTGCCAACTTTCAACATAATCACCTTCCACCTGAATATGACCGATTGGCTCACAGAAATACGTTTCAATATCACCCTCCTTATTTAACGCCCGAACCGTTAGTAAGGTAATTTCATAATCAAACTTAATCATTTCTTCGACAATCACGCGGCCACGATCAACCCGACCACCACTTTTAGCATAATCCCAGGCAGCTTTAATACCGTTTTCTGTTTTAATGGTAGATTGTCCTTTACCTGACGAAGACATCACCGGTTTTACAATACAGGGATAACCCACACCATTATCGATCGCCTGCTTTATTTCATCCATGCTCTCTGCAAAAGCATATTTTGAAGTCGGTAAACCCAACTCTTCGGCAGCAAGACTGCGTATGCCTTCCCGATTCATAGTTAACTGCGTTGCGCGCGCTTTTGGAATAACCTCTGCCAGGCCTTGTGCTTCAATCTGTGCCAACATATCCGTATCCATGGCTTCAATTTCCGGTACGATGAGATCCGGCTTTTCTTTTTTCACCAGTTCTAACAATGCATTACCATCGGCCATATTAATGCTATAGGCACGATGGGCAACCTGATGACCAGGGGCATTGTCATAGCGATCAACCGCAATGACTTCAACCCCGAAACGTTGCAGAGCAATAATCACCTCTTTACCCAGCTCGCCAGAGCCTAATAACATAACCCGTTTTGCGCTTGCGGAGAGTGGAGTACCTATTTTCACGCCTAGCCCTTGTTTAAATGGAATATCAAAATTTTAAACATTAAACCATACCCCTCTCTACGATTAAAGATGTAAGACAAATCATTAAAACTCCCTTACAATACCTGAAAACCAGATAGTTACAGGGATTATGCAGTGAAATTTAGTGTAGATGAATTCAAAAAATGGCAACATAAAAGCATCACTTTATTGGGGATGTCGGGTGTGGGCAAAACACGCCTGTCTAATATGCTACCAAGTAATGAATGGTTTCATTTTTCAGGTGACTATCGGGTTGGTACGCATTATCTCGATGAACCGATACTTGATAATATTAAAAAACAAGCAATGCAGGTGCCTTTCTTGAGGGATTTACTACGCTCGGATTCTATCTATATTCAGAATAATATCAGCGCCAACAATCTCCAGCCTGTTTCGAGTTTTTTGGGTAAGTTAGGTAACCCTGAGAAGGGGGGGTTACCGCTTGACGAGTTTAAGTATCGCCAGGAACTTCATCGCCAGGCAGAAATTGCGACTATGCGAGATGTGCCTGCGTTTATAAAAAAAGCCCGGGAGCTTTATGATTACAAACATTTCATCAATGATGCCGGCGGCAGTGTCTGTGAGCTAGAAGACGAAGAAATCTTAGAAATCCTTGCGCAGCATACTTTGATTTTATATATCAAAGCGACTCACAAAAATGAAGAATCATTAATTCGACGAGCAATTTCAGATCCAAAGCCTCTCTATTATCGGGAAGCTTTTCTTGATGAGCAACTTGCGGTGTATATGCAGGAAAATAAATTAGATTATGTTGCTATGATTGACCCGGATGAGTTTGTACGCTGGATTTTTCCAAAATTATTCTACTCACGCATCCCCCGTTATGATGCCATTGCAGAAAAATATGGCTATACCATTACCACGGACGAGTTATCGCAAGTCACCAACAAAGAAGAATTAATGGCTTTAATCGAAAAAGCCATTGCCAGACAACAATAATTTTTAGAAAAAACAATTATATTTTACGGATAACGGGAAGATAAAGAGAGGGTGAACGCAATAATTTAGCTTCTCATTATCCGTTTGATACCCAATACAAAGAGAGATGACAAGATGCCATTGGTTGCAAACTCATCATTACCTACATTTGAACGCCTTCAACATGAAGGGGAAACTGTTTTAAACCGGGATAATGCGGTAAAGCAAGATATTCGTGAGCTGCATATCGGTTTATTAAACATGATGCCGGATGCGGCTTTAAGCGCAACCGAACGTCAGTTTTTCCGTTTAGTTGGCGAAAGTAATTCTATCGCACAATTTTATATGCACCCCTTTACACTGAGTGAATTACCACGCAGTGAAAAAGGTCGTGCGCATATAGAAAAGTATTATGAAACCTTTGAACAAATAAAAGCGCAAGGTCTGGATGCGTTAATTATTACCGGCGCAAATGTTACTGGCTCCGAACTTTCAGAAGAACCTTTTTGGCAACCCTTGATTGAGGTTATTGACTGGGCCTATGAAAATGTAACATCAACATTGTGTTCATGTTTAGCAACCCATGCGGTACTGGAATTTCGCTATAATCAAAAGAGAAAGCCCCTTGGTTATAAACGATGGGGGGTTTATTATCACCATGTGACTAACCGAGACCATCCTTTAGTCAATGGCGTCAATACAAAATTTGATGTTCCACATTCACGTTATAACGAAATAGATCATGCTCAGTTTGAACAAGCTGGCTTACATATTTTAGCGGAAAGTAAGGATGCAGGCGTACACCTTGCTGTCAGTGAAGACCAGTTTCGCCTGGTCTTTTTTCAGGGGCACCCTGAATATGACATTATTAGTTTATTAAAAGAATATAAACGTGAAATTGTTCTTTTTTCCAGGGGAAAACGGAATGACTACCCTCCTTTTCCGGATAATTATTTTTCATTGCAAATCCAGGCCTCTTTAAATGAATATAAAGCACTGGTAATTAAAGCTAAAAAGGAAAAGACTGAAACGCCTAAATTGCCTGAAAAATTAATTACTGCTCATCTTGATAATACCTGGCATGATACCGCTGAAGCCATCCTTAATAACTGGATTGGCCAAGTTTACCAGGTGACCAACATGGATCGTAAAAAACCATTTCAAGATGATATTGACCCAAAAAACCCTCTGAATATTTAACAAACTCAAGTCCCCTTAAAATTGTCCGCTATACTTATAGAGAAATATAAATAAGGGCAAGCGGAAAAGATGTTACATTTTATTGGACGAAGTTTATGGCTGCTATGGAACTGGATTGAGTTCAGCATATTCACCCTTTTTCTCTACGTTTTGTCGTGGCTACCCCGCATTATAATTAATCCTTTTTATTCATCGTTATTTTATATCTGGTGCAGAGCCTTTAATCGTGCACTGGGTGTTGATTTGCGTTTGCATGAAAAAAATAGAAGGCCATTGCCCAAACAATACATTCTCGTTGCCAACCACCCTTCCGCATTTGAAGACATCGGCGTACCCGCATTATTCGATGTTCACCCGCTGGCAAAGATGGGCGTAAAAAGTTGGTTTTTATTAGGCAGAATAAGTGAAGCTGCTGGCACCATGTTTGTTAAACGTGACAGCAAAGAATCTCGTAACGCGGTTGTAGATACAATTATTGATAAACTCAATCAAGGCGAGAATGTTGTTATTTTTCCCGAAGGCGGTTGCAAAGGCCGGCGTATTTTTGAAACATTTCAATACGGTGCATTTGATATATCGATTCGTACAGGCATTCCAATACTCCCTGTTTTTTTACATTATGAAGCGCAAGATACCTTTGAATGGCGAGATCCACAAATTCTCATCGATAAATTTTGGCACTTTATGAGCAGCCAAAATAATAAAGCGAATTATTATGTCTATGATGCATTTAACCCTAAAGACTTTAAAGATAAAGTTGAATACTCAGAACATGTACTGAATAAGTTTTTAGAATGGCAAAAACGTTATCTTGACTGAAGTTTATTTTTTATTTCATTCAACATTATATCGCTGTCATTATAATTTATTGTAATCGTTGAGGTTGTATTTGAGGCTGCTAATACTAAACTTGGAAAACTCTCCGCATATAACGCCCTCGATAAATTAATTTCTTCTTTCAAAATATTGTCCACTTCGCCAGAAAGCAAGTCATCATGGAATGTCTGAGCGGAAAGACCAAGTTTTTTTGCGAGTTCTATTAAAGTTGATGTATCAGATGGATTACGCGCTTCCTGATAATAAGCTCGCTGTATAGCGGCGATCATTTTCTTCTCATATTCTTTAGCCTGCATACGTGCTGCAATAACCGCACGACAGGCGGGATACGTAGAGCGCCGGGGAGTATTTTTATGCCAAAAATCAAAGTTGAACTTAACATCAGGAATACTTTCTTCGATACGCAACCAGTTATTTTTAATTGATTGCTGCATAGACTCTGGCATAGCGATGTCTGAATCAGGTGCCAATCCACCTAAAAGAGGCCGAACCTCAATCTCTTGAGGCACTTTCTCCAGCAACTCGTTGAGAACACGAGAAAACCCCCAGCACCAACTGCACATAGGATCATGGATATAATAGAGGGTTGCTTTCATTATTATTTACACTAAAATTATTAATCATAGGACTGACACAAGTTGCTCATAATGAATTTACAGCTACAAGCCGGCTATTTCTCAATTACAAACCCTTTTCAGCTTTTGGATCGATGGTTAAACCCCTTTCATCTCAAGGGTAACATTGATATTCGTGGCAAGAAAATGGATATTATGTATTCTCGTCGTGCAGAAAAAGCGTTATCACAACGTTCGCGCCCCCTTATTGCCGAGCTACAACTCTATTTCACCTGCGTTGTACAAAAACGGGTTAACTTCCATGATAAAAGTGAGTTTGAGACGATAAAAGCAAGCCCTCTATTAGAAGTCATCTATCACACCGTTCAATCTGATACTTGCGACCCCGTCGAATTTAATGAAAAACACCCTGTAAAACAGGAGCTTAACTCTAAATCCGCGCAGTTAATGCGACCTTCTTATGTGCAGATTGATTTTAAAAATGGTGAGTGGTTAGGAGATTTTTCCATATAGCTTAACTAAGTTGCCTGCTACTCATATGGTATCCACTAGCACAAATAATGCGCAAAACCATGCCAGATATTAAATTTTATAAAAAATAATTGCTCAAGTTATTACCCTCAGTGCCGTTATATTTTTAAGATGTATTCTACCTTATAAGATAATAACCAGCTTGGAAAGATGTATATTTTTACTTCCCTGTACTACATAGTAACAATATAAAGAGGTAATATTTTGTCTGCTAAAACCATAGAGCAACTGCAAAAAGAGCCTAAAAACTCTGCAAATTATTAAGCAAAACATCTTGCAGCAGTTAATAATACAAACTCCGTTATTACGACTGAAGAAATTATAAATAAAGATAAAATTCCTTTGGTGAAAAAAGGAACACGGATTAACAATGATGTCATTCAACGAATATTAAAACATAAACTCTCAAAACCTCTTGAAAATATGGTGAGTATTGAGAATAAAATTGAAAAAAATTTGTTATTAAATAATTTTAATGCAGTACTCGAAAAATATCCGGATCTAAAGCAAATGCACCAGAGCATAGGATATGAAAACGCATTTAAAGCACAGGTAAATTCATATATCGTTCCGCCCCTCGTCACTCAAAAACTCACTGTTTTCTCACAACAGTTCCCAAAGGAGTTTGAACAAACTCTTTTATGCACCCTGTTAGCCATCAATATTGCCTACACCATGAAGTTGTCAAATGATCAGCTCAATACAACCTATCTTGCCGGTTTAACGCATGACCTGGGGTTATTACATATCCCCCCTGAAACGGTTAATGATAAAGAAAACTTCACATCAGCGCGCTGGCGTAGCATAAAAACGCACGTTATCACCGGCTACTTATTTATTAACAACCTCGGTTCAAATTATAAGGATACGGCTAAAGCTGTACTTGAACACCATGAGCGCAGTGATGGCACGGGCTATCCCCTGGCAAAAAAATCCGGAGAAATAGGTATTATCGGCCAGATAATAGGCATGGCTGACAGTTTACAATCTATTCGCATATTGCAGCTCGGGGAAGTGGGTCGCAACTTACGTTACACCTTGCCATTCATTAAAATGAACTTCACAACATTCTCCGAAACCATTTATCACGCCACCATTGCTGTAGTGAGTACTGTTTCAGAAGATAATAACCCCGTTTACGCTTTTGATAACTATACTGAACTGGCGCAACACCTGATGAAATGCGGTGAAAAATTGAATAGCGCGAACACAATTATCAGACTTTTATATCACCTCTCAATTGAATTAAATTTAAGCAAGGATGGTCTGGAAATGATCAACCAAATGGTTCCATTTGACAAAATGATACGACAGTCCGGCTTAATTGAAGAACATGTCGATAAATGGCTTGAACATGTCATCGATACCGAAGGCTATAACCCTATAAAAGAGCTGTGTGAACTTGAATTAATGCAAAATGAGCTGTACTGGCAATTAAAAAAGGTGAGAAACTCATTTTCATATTTTCTCGAGCAGGAACCTGACGCCGGACCAGACAACATGATGCGACACCTGTTTAATGTAGCGGCAAGTATCAATGATTACTTAAAAACATAGTATTTCGAGCAAAATATTTAAAATCAAACATCTCAAAATTATCAGCGACTATTTTCTTTAGCATTGAGCATCTCAATAGCACCTGGCTCTTTATTTCTTTAATATTTCTGCATATTGACACTCTGCGATAACAATTATGCTTTAAATATTTCTATATCTGTTTAAAATACGAAGCCAGTGAATACCTTAAAAGAATGAGCCCTAAATATGAACCGAGTAAAAATTTACAGTACTGGTGTTTGCCCAATATGTGAACAAACCAAAAAATTATTGAGCAAATGGAACATTAGTTACGACGAAGCGCGCATCGACCTTGACCGCGATTTATTAAAAGAAATGCTGGAGGTCACCAACCATGCACGCATGGTTCCTCAAATTACAATTGATGGAAAATGGATTGGTGGCTTTACCGAGCTGACTGAAATGCACATGGAAGATGAACTAGACGATTTAATGAGCGCATAAAACTAAACTTTAAGACAGGAATAACGATGTTAGAAACAAACGAATACTTTGATGGTAATGTGAAATCAATTGGTTTTAAAACAACCACCCTACCGGCAACGGTTGGCGTAATGGAAACGGGTGAATATGAGTTTAGCACATCACAAAAAGAAACTATGACAGTCGTTTCTGGTGCATTAACCGTAATGTTACCTGATACAAATGACTGGAAAACATTTAATCAGAATGAGTCTTTTATTGTAGAAGTGAATAAAAAATTTCAGGTAAAAGTTGACGTTACAACGGCTTACCTTTGCACTTACGGGTAGGCTTTTCATATTATGAAACTTTATTTAATGCGACATGGTGAAGCATTATCAGCGCAAGTTGATCCACAACGCGGACTTAGTGATAACGGAAAAATCGGTATCGAACTTGTCGCTAAATATATTCAAGAAAAAGGCATAACATTTTCTCACATTTTTCATAGTAAAAAGAAGCGCGCTCATGAGACAGCCGATATCATGGCCAAATATGTCTCACCAGCAGCCAAAGTCGAACTTAATAAAAATATAGCACCTGATGATGATCCAAATTTAATACTTAATGAAATAAACAACTGGAATGAAGACACGTTAATCGCCAGCCACCTGCCGTTTGTGCCCAATTTAATCTCATTGTTAACGGGAAAGGATGCCTATTTAACCGCGATTAGTTTTGAAACAGGTACGCTTGTTTGCCTGGAAAAGAAGCCTAAATCTGCCTGGGAAATTAGTTGGTCAACCTCACCAACAGAAGTGGCTTATCTTAATTAGTATAATTCGGCAATAAACCACCGACAACCTGAATAGGTGTTGGGTTATTTATTTCACTAACCCAAACCGCTAAAGCATATTTTTTTACCTTTGAGAAATGTAACCTGGGCAGCTTCATAGTCCAGTTCAAATCATTGCTATTCTTAGAATTAAAACCTACCACAACAAATTCATGTTGAGCCGTCCGCCCCTCATTTTCACCGCGTTCAATATGGCTGCTCAACTCCATCCCCAGAACAGCAACATTAAGCTTTAACGGCAAGTTGTGTTTTTTTAAAGGCATGTAGTTTGCTTTTATTGCTGCCCCATTAATAGAAACCACTAAGTTTCCAACTGACGAGTTTGTTTCAGGTAAAGTACTTGCAAATATCCCTCTGCGCCAGCTTGAACCATTCACCATAAATGCCGGGGTATAAACTGTTGAAGCACGTTTCAGATTTGCATAACGAGACTGACGATAACCAAACTCTTTGCTTGCATATTCATCTTTCCAGCCGATGTAATCCCAGTAATCAACGTGAAATGCCACAGGCACCCATTTAGTCCAAAGTTCATTTTTATATTTCAGGCTATTTAAAAATTTTTCTGCTGGAGGACAACTACTGCAACCTTCCGAGGTATAGAGTTCAACCAAAGTGTTTTTCTTTATGCCGCTTTCTAAATGTAAAGGCTCGGCTGCATAAATAACAGGAGAGAAAAGTAGCAGAAAAAATACGATACTTTTTATATTAAACATATTGCACCTTATCTAAATAGCATAAATCCCCTCAAATACTTGCATGAGGTAAATCAAAAGAAAAAACCGTCCCTTTATTTTTGGCCGGTGTTACTGATATTGCACTGTTATGTAACTGGATAATACGTTTAACAATCGCCAAGCCCAGTCCTGTACCATCCTGATCTCTGTGTTTTTCTATGCGGTAGAATCGTTCAAATATATGTTGCGTTTCTTTTTCAGGTATGCCTAAACCAGAATCTTTAATGACCGTTTTAATGGTGTTTTCACCCACATTTAATGCCAGTTCAACCTCACCACCATCAGGCGTATACTTAATCGCGTTATCAATTAAATTTTCTAATACCCGTTGTATCAGGCCAATGTCGGCAGAAACAAAAATAGGTTTTTCAGGTATTTTGGTTTCAAGCGTAATGCCTTTATTCTTTGCATGCAGTTTAAATTTTTGGCTGACATCTTGCGCTAACTCACTCATAGAAAAGGCTTCAAAGTGCAGGGCTGCATCATTATTTTCCAGGCTGGCTAACTCAAACAATTCTGAAATTAACTTTTGTAAGCGTTGACTATTATCATAGGCCGTTTTTATATATTCCTGCCTTTCATTTTCTGACAAACTGTCATTTTTTAATAGCAACGTTTCAAGATAGCCTTGCAATGAAGCTAGTGGTGTTCTTAAATCATGTGATACGTTAGCAATTAATTCACGTCGAGCTGTGTCATTGTGTTGTAACAATTTAACCTGCTGAATAATACGCTCAGACATCTGCAAAAAAGTAGAACCTAACTGATCAATTTCATCGCCCTGTCGTCCGTCAAACCGTTCAGGCAATAAAACAGAATGTGTGAAATCTGTTTTCTTAAATTGCTCCATCGCATTTGATAAGGTATAAACGCGACGTGTGATATAACGAAATAATAAATAACCAATCACCGAGGCAACAAGCAAGCTCATAAACACCGAGATCAGGCCACTACGCAACAAATAACTTGACTCTAATAAATTAAAAACCGAATCATAAGCTTCCCCTGCCAGTACAATATACAGGTAACCATCAAGACTGTTGCCATTTTTTATCGGTGCAACAGAAAAAACTTTGTTGCTTTTATTAGAACGAGGATCATCACCAAGCACCGGCATCTTAAAATCACTGTTAAGAAATTCATTAATGGGTGCCATTGAAATTGTTTTTCTTTTAACCGCACCTTCTGGTGCAGAAAAAGCCATAATTTTTCCGTCTGGATCGGTAATATAAATTTCAATACTAGGGTTAACCAGCATCATGCCATTGAGTACAGACTCCATAGCCTTATGATTGACCCTGTTATTGAGAATCATCTTTTTTTCTTTAACAATATTACTCGCTAAATCTAAATTAAGACGCTGATTCAATTCCTGCAAAAACAAAGGGGCGTTATAAACCACCATGCCGATAAAAATACTTGAGAGCGCTAACAACAATAAAAGTTGAGTAATAAATAAACGGTTGGATATACGACTAAACATGTCCTAGGTACTCAAAGCATCATTAAATTTATAACCAACACCCCAGATTGTTAAAATATATTCGGGATTAGTGGGATCGCACTCAATTTTTGCCCGCAAACGGTTTATGTGAGAATTAACGGTGTGCTCATAACCTTCATGACCATAACCCCACACCATATCGAGCAGCTGTGAACGGGAATAAACCCGGCCAGGACGCTTTACAAAGTGGAGTAGAAGTTCAAATTCCCTTGCTGTGAGATCTATCGAGCGACCGTCAATCGATACTTTATGAGTATCAACATCCACTTCAAGGTTTCCAAAAGTAACATTATTGCTTTCTTCAGAATTGTTGTTCGGTGAGAGAGAAAATGCCTCAACACGACGAAACAACGCCTTAATTCGCGCGATAACTTCTTTGATACTAAAAGGTTTAGTCACATAATCATCAGCTCCAATTTCCAGGCCAACAACGCGATCAACCTCAGAGGATTTTGAGGTTAACATCAGTACCGGGGTGTAATTATTTTGTTTACGAATATGCTGGCAAATATCCAGACCATTCATGCCTGGCAGCATTAAATCCAGAATGACGAGATCAAAAGATTCCTGTTCTATATAAGTCAGGCCTTTTAGGCCATCTGCTGCGTGCGTGACCTGAAAATCAAGATCAGAAAGATGCAGGCTTAAAATATTTGCCAAATCCATGTGATCTTCAATAATAAGTATTTTTTTCTTCGACATGCGTAAATCCTAGCACTGAAGTGTCACGAAATATTCACAATATATTCCTATTTTTAGTCAGAACTCAGGTGAAGCAGAAAGTTCAGAAACCTCGATTTTTTAGGAAATTCAGTTAAAATGCGAGAGATAATCCTATATTAATGAGCCCTCTTTTGCCAATATGAAAAATTTAACACTGACTTTAACTTTAATCCCAACTCTATTTCTTTCAGGCTGCGCCACAGATGTCGCCATGCAGCTTCAGGACAAAAGTCCTCGGGGCATTACTGTTGTAAACAATATCGAAGGTAAGCAAGCAAAGGCTTATCGCGCAGCTGAAATGCATTGTGCGAAATATTATAAAGTACCCCGTATTCTTCAAATAAAACCGCAAACCGAAGAATCCGAAAAAGCACTGAATACGATTACCTTTGAGTGCCTAAAAGCGAATTAATTTTGATAAGCAACTAAGGGGCTTTTAAGAAAAAGCTCATAGACTATTCATACTTAAAACCCACAAACATAAAAAAGGCCGATGATTTCTCATCGGCCTTTTTTTAAGCAACTCACTCATAATTACATAAGCGTTATGAGCGCAGCAAGAACAAGGCGGAAACTTATGAAAAAGCGGAGTGTACAATTAGTACATGAGCATTTCCGAGTACCCTTTAGGGTGTGAATAAGTTTCCCGTCGTGCCCCTCTATAAATTAAAATAAAGGGGGTAAACGCTGTAATTGCAAGCGTAATAGCTTATATTTTATTTCTTAGCGGCTTCTTCTCTTTCTTTAGTTTCTTTAATAACTTCTTCTGCTACATTCTTAGGACAAGGCATGTAGTGTAAGAATTCCATTGAAAACTGACCACGACCTGATGTCATAGTACGCAAGTCGCCAATGTAACCAAACATTTCTGAAAGAGGACATTCTGCTTTAATGCGAACGCCTGTTGCACCTGCATCCTGCCCCTGAATCATGCCACGACGACGGTTCAAATCACCAATAACATCACCTACATTATCATCAGGTGTAAATACATCCACCTTCATGATAGGTTCCATCAACTGAGGCCCCGCTTTTGTCATCGACTGACGATAAGCTCCTTTCGCAGCTAGCTCAAAAGCCATTGCAGATGAATCCACTGCGTGGGAAGCACCATCCATCAAGGTAACTTTAAAATCTAAACAAGGGAAGCCCGCGAGAACACCCTTTTCACTCATCATTTCAAAACCCTTTTCAATTGCAGGCCAGAATTCACGAGGAACGTTACCACCTGTTACTTTAGATTCAAATTCATAACCCGTACCTGGTTCACCTGGTTCAATAATATAGTCAATTTTACCAAACTGACCTGAACCACCAGATTGTTTCTTATGCGTGTAAGAGTCTTCAACTGTCTGTGTAATTGTTTCACGGTAAGCAACTTGTGGCGCACCTACTGTTACTTCTACACCATGAGTACGTTTCATGATATCGATTTTGATATCTAAATGAAGCTCACCCATACCCTTAAGGATGGTTTCACCAGAATCTTCATCAGTCTCAACACGGAAAGAAGGATCTTCTTTAACCATTTTACCAATCGCGATACCCATTTTTTCAGCTGCAGCCTTATCTTTTGGCGCAACAGCAATTGAGATAACGGGATCAGGGAATACCATTGGCTCTAATGTACCAGGATGTTTGGGGTCACAAAGCGTGTGGCCTGTTTGTACATTCTTCATACCAACGAAAGCGACGATATCACCAGCAGATGCGCCATCAAGTTCGATACGTTCGTCAGCATGCATTTCTACAATACGACCGATACGCTCCGTTTTTCCTGTGAAGGTATTTAAAACAGAATCGCCTTTATTGATTACACCTGAATAGATTCGAACAAAAGTTAACGCACCATAACGGTCAT
>Ga0316207_10002046_pt1 | contig 21965 bp, 22 predicted proteins | sample 6weekpyrite_MG_FD_204943 | JGI IMG/M metagenome (GOLD analysis project Ga0316207, IMG submission 204943) | Microbial mat bacterial communities from mineral coupon in-situ incubated in ocean water Damariscotta River, Maine, United States -... | ecosystem: Environmental > Aquatic > Marine >...
GTTTGTAACGCATTGTGCTCCTCTAACTTTGGTCGGTGAGAGAAAGCTCAATAATACAGCAGCTTACCCTCTAACCAACTCGTCTAGAGTTGCACTTACAAATTGAATTCACGTTAATAAAAGCGCCCATTATTAGTAATAACTGGCCCAGAGCCGGACGAACCTGTTGTAGAATGATGCCTATGAATACACGTCGAGATTTTTTGAAATTCGCCACTGGCAGCGCCCTGACGGCTCTCGCCTCCCCGGTAATTGCACGCCCGGCCTTGCCCGAGCAGGTAGAAGGCGAGCGCGTGTTACAGCTGCAGAGCATCCATACGGGTGAGAAGGTGTCTGCCACCTACTGGGCAGACGGCCACTACATCACCGAGGAAATTGCCGCGCTCGATCGCGTACTTCGCGATCACCGCAGGAATGAAGTTCATACCATGGACCACAAGCTCTATGACCTGATCTACAGCTTGCAGCAGCAGGTCGACAAACAGGGGGCGTACCAGATCATCTCGGGTTACCGTTCACCGGCAACGAATGCGAAGCTGCGCTCAGCCAGTGGTGGTGTCGCCAAGCGCAGCCTGCACATGCAGGGCAGGGCACTGGATATTCGTCTGCCGGGTATAGAGCTCAAACACCTGCGCAAGGCAGCATTGAGCCTGCGTGCAGGCGGGGTAGGGTATTATCCGAATTCCAATTTCATTCATGTTGATACCGGGCGGCCACGTTTCTGGTAAACGTCCGTCCGGCTATTTCCGATTCTGTCATTGCGAGGGCCATAGTGCCGAAGCAATCCATGCATAAAAAACTCAGTCAAGATGAACATGAATAGTTCATGCCCTGAGTAGTTTTTAGTCTGACCCTGAATATCTATAAATATCCATTACTGGGCAGGCATCTGCATCATCTCAGACACCTCAAGTGAACCACCAATTTCAAGAAAAGGGCATCCCTGTGCTATCGCAAGTGCGTCTTCAATCGAATCGGCTTTAATAATCGAGAAGCCAGACATTGCACTGCTGCCACCTGCTTGTACCTTCCCATCCGGGCTTACTGTCGTTGTATCCTTTAATGGGATGGTTGGAATGACAACTAACTCACCGAGCGAATTTAGCCACTCAAAATATTTCTTATAATGATTTTCAGCTTCTTCTTCACTAGATGGCTGATTACCACCCAGGTAAACCAATACGAATTGTTTCATTTTAATTCCTTAGTCTTTTAAAAATACACTTCATTGACGAGATAAATTGTTCATAGCGTCCTGCTGGCTTTACATCTTTTATATAACTCAATGCGAAACGCTCTCTGCGATCAGACATCCAGTCCTGCTTGTATGGCTCGTTACCCGTCAAAAAGTCGATCTCTTCTACCTTATCAATATCGATCACGTACTCGATCAGGAAATGAGTCAAAATTGAACCCGGTGAATACTTTTTCCATGCCTCGTCATATGACAGCCTGAATATACTCGCTTTGCCACGATGTACAAACCACAGCTGGGCAGCGACAGGCTGTCCCTTAACATAAAGAACGGCAAGTCTTGACCAACCCGGAATCGAAAAGCCCTCAACAATGCCATTTAGAAAGTCTACATACTGTTCATTCGCTTTCCAGCTAGCACAGTAGACCGCATAATAATCAGGCATTGCCTGGGGCACGTCAGACCCGGTAAAAAGACGAATTTCAAAACCATGTTCACGTTCAAGCTTACGCGTCTTACGGGATATTGTATTTCGTAACCGGGCAGGCCGGGCAGCCATATAGTCCTTAAATGTCTGACCCTGCAGTAGATAAATCCAGTTGTAAAATCTGAAGTATCGTTCACATCGATATCCAGCTATTTCCATGCTCTCTTGTAAGTCGACAATCCTGCTGTCATTGTCGGCAACCGGTTCCAATAGCAAAGAGCGCACAGGCAACTGGTTCAAACCCTGAACCAGGCAAGTGAGAACCTGCTGCTGATTTTCGTCTGCAAGCAAGGGACTAAAATGTGTGGTGTATGAGTGTTTGAGGGAGAGAAAGTTATTTCCGAAAGTTTCCACGAGAGGCAGAATGGCCAACACTTTATTCTCTGCAACGACACAGGCAAGTACCATTGCTTGATCATCATCCAGCGCAGTGGCCATATTCTCAAACCAGGGCCTCGAGAAAAAGATACTGTCTTTCGCTCTCTGCTCAAAGAGTGAATGAGAACTTTCTGGTAGTTGGTCCCAGTCGGAGTAACAGACAAACTTCATTAACAAACTCAGCTAATGCTAGTCGCCGAACGGATCATCAGAAACAAAGATGTTGAGATAGGGCGCATACGTTAGTACCGCGCCTTGCAGGAACCCCAGATCATTGAACGCATTTATTACTTGTGCCTGGCAAGCTTCATTTTGTGGTTCTGATTTTAGCGTTTCCAGGGCAGATAGTAACGGGTTGATATCCGGGCTATCCATATGCCTTTGCAGCATCTGGATTGCGAGGTCGATATCTGCAACCTTAATAGATTGCAATTGGTTTGCATTAGGCATATGACGTACCGATATAAATTAATTTGTACACACCACTATTAAACTGTGGAGCGCGTATCAAAGCGAGCGTCCTATAAAATCAACTTGTTATGGTGCATTTCCATGACCAATCGCATTGATGACTTGTTCATATATTAAATCATGTAAGATGTGGCCTTTCTCCGAAACTCGCCAGGTGAAATCACCGTCATCCTTTTTCTTAACTTCGGAAAGCAAACCAATTTTATGAAGAGCATTAAGGTTCTCTCCCGTGACCTCTTCTCCTCTGTACGTTATATGCCCTCTCTTCTTTCCCACCACCAGGAACAGTTGGATTTGCTGAGCATTTAGAAATTCTAATCCTTTGAGTTCCTCATTCAGGCCATATAGGTCAGCACCGGTACGAAGGCGAACTTCAAATGAACCGATTTTCAGTTCGCGCGCTTCCTTCATAATATCAAAAAGCGGTCCTTTAATTGAGAAAAGGAACAGAAGCGTAAATAGCGCTATTAATGTATAAGCAATTGGACGACTGCCATGCTCTATTACGGCCAAAAGAAGATCTTTTTTTGATCTTTCCGTCGTTTCCAGATTCTCTATTTTCGAGGAAGAGCCTTCCTTATTTGGCATAACCTTCTCCCATACCATAACGATTGAGTTAACGAACTCTCAAAAGCAAGCACGATCGCCGCTTTTGAGAGCCCTGCAGGGTTGAAAAACCTGCGTAGTTAAACGACTTGTATGGTCAAATTCATCCATAAATTATCCAAAGTGATAAGGTGAAGCCCGTAACCTGTTAGCGCAAGTTACCGGCTCAGCAGTCCGATAAGCGATGGGTCTCGCAGACCGTTAACAAGCGGGTACGCTGAGCCGACCCGATTTTTTAGCTCGAACAGTCGAATGAGCTTCAAGCTCGAATCTAGCAAGGATGAGTCACTATGACAAACCGTAAAACGAGTAAAATTGTCATCAATGTCGGTAAACAGTACCTTGATGTTTGGATCTACGAGAAGTCCCTGCACATCCAGGAAGAGAATTCGGCTGCCCAACAAAGACATTTTCCTAGCATCATAATCAATCCTTTTTATGCCTAACTATAATTAGGGGGTCTAAAAGTCCCTTTTCAAAAAGGCCTGGTGGGCACCGTAAAAATTTCGTCTTTTTAGAGTCATAAGCCTGGCTGATTTATACGGGCCATTTTTATATAAACACATCCTGTCTATCTTGTTAATCCTGTCAGAGTCATTTAACAAGAATACGTCACCGCGCTCGCAATGGTGTTATTTCTGGCACTGCGTGCAGTAGTAGGTCGCGCGCTGGCCCATGACGCAGTGGCTGACCGGCTTTCCACACGTATTGCACGGTTCATCCTTACGACCATAGACGTTGAGTTTTTGTTTGAAGTAACCCGGTTTGCCATCACCGCCGGTGAAATCACGCAGGGTGGTACCACCTTGCCTGATGGCAGCACGGATCACAGCCTTAATCGCTTTGACGAGCGCTTCGTAGCGTTCCCGGCTGACCTTGCCGGCGGCGCGGCGCGGGTGGATGCCAGCGCGGAACAGGGATTCGCTGGCATAGATGTTTCCGACGCCGACGACGATGTGGCTGTCCATGATGAATTGTTTGATGGCGACTTTGCGTTTACGTGACAGTTGCCACAAGTAGTCAGCATTGAAGGCCTTGTCGAGTGGTTCAGGTCCCAGTTCGCGGAGCAGTGCGTGTTCGAGTGGGGCGTCTTTGGTCCAGTGGATACTGCCAAAGCGGCGTGGGTCATGCAGGCGCAGGCAGTTGTCATTATCGAAGATGATATCGACATGATCATGTTTACGTGGTGGCGTATCTGCTGGAACAATTTGCAGGCTGCCGGACATGCCGAGGTGCATGATGAGTGTGCCGCGTGGGAATGTTAGCAGCAGGTACTTGGCGCGTCGTTCAACAGCCTGCAGGGTGTGCCCGGTCAGTATCTTGTTGAGGGCTTTGGGTACAGGCCAGCGCAGTTTGCCATTACGTACAATGACCTTTGTTACGTCGTGGTGTTCGATATGTGGTGCAATACCGCGGCATGTGGTTTCGACTTCGGGTAATTCAGGCATAGTAATAAAAAAGATCTTTGTGTTTTTTTTATGACAAGGTTAAGACTACGTCATTCCGGCGAAGGCTGGAATCTATGTGAATGAATAATATATGTTCTGGTATAAACGCACATGTATTCCTGGCTCATAGAACCCCTTCAGGTTTCATTATGAGTACCTTAACTACCTATGGTAGTTCAAGGCATTTCGCCGGAATGACGGAGGGTGTTATTTGTTGTCTGTAGTTAGGTCTAGAAGGTGCGGTGCCTGTGCGACAGGGAAGTGGTATTGCAGACCCAGGTCGTTACGAACCATTAACAATTCCGTATCCGTTTTGACAATGGCGTATTCAATCACCGAGTTATCTGAAAATGTAACGCGTGCCATCTGGGTGCTGTCATGCTTCTCGGCCGGGTCTACCAGTGTCACTTTTTTATGACGCCAGTGACCGAGCAGCATCGTGATGGCATCGGCCGAAAAATCACGCTGTGTTTGTTCACCCGAAGCGGCCCAGTCACCCTGTGCAGTCTGGTTCAGGACCAGGCCAGGGAGTTCGAGTGAGGTGATCGTCATATTCTCTTCAACCAGGCGGCCACTGACAAAATGCTCTGGCGCAGTGCGTAGCTGGTGGTAAAACAGGTCGGTGGTCAGGTGCACAGTACCGTTGAGCATAATGTAACGGCGCTTGTTGATATGCTCGATATTGCCGAAAAGGTAGCGCTGTTCATTGAGTTCCAGGCTGGCTTTTTCCGGTGCCAGTCCATAGCTGTCGAGGTCACGTCCGTCAGCGGAAAAACGGGTATGACTGATCGCCTTTGGCAATTCGAGCAGTTTGTTGATGGCGGCTTTGTTTGCAGCGACGGTATAAGGTTCAAGCATGCGCCATTTGCCTGTGGCAGTCTTATGCAGGCGTACATAGGCAAGATCCTCACGACTGATCGCAATCCGGTTCACGGTTACGATTTCAGTACCTCCGATACGTGTAACAGGTTTGTCGCTGCCTTTGTCAGGGCTCGAAGATATGAATACGCCGAGTGCAATGACCGCTGCGATCAAAACAAGGTTGAGTAGCCAACGCGTATTCATATCAGGCGCGACGCCGGCGTTGCCAGATGATAAAACCGGTACTCAGTAGCACCAGCGGTAACAGGATAAATATTAATCCGATGATGCCAGCGGTTGTTGAAGACAGTTCGAGGTTTTTGTCTGAAGATGTCTTTACCGGGATATTAATAAAGGCATCATCCCGGCTGAGCCAGTTGACGAGGTTCAGGCCGAGTTCCTGGTTACCGGCATTGCCGAGATAGGCATTGGAAAGAAAGTCACCGTCACCTATAACAATGACACGTTGTTCGCCTGTATTGTCATTCCCGGTTGTACGACTGAGGATGACACCGATATTGAGTGGCCCGGGGATATCCTCACCTGCATCCAGCACAAGTTCACCTTGCATCTCACCGGTTTCAGACCAGCTGTCCGGTGCTGTTATTAAAAACGGTGCTGCCTGCCATTCACTGCCTTCAACGACCTCGATCGCAGCGGCCTGCGGGAACAGTGTCAGGTTAGAAAAGTTTGTTGTTACGGCGTGACTACTGTACTCGGCAATGATGGTAATACGCGGATCGTCCAGGCCAAGACGCTGCGTGGTCGGATCGACGACCATGCCGGGGTGGAATTCCAGCCCGAGTTGTTCGGCGAGGACACCGAGGCCGTGCGTGTCACCCGGATCAGCCAACCAGAGCAGGTTGCCGCCATTTTCAAGGTACTCGGCAATGATGGAGACTTCGCCAGGTAACAGGTCGACCTGTGGACCTGCGATCACGAGTGCCGATGCATTGGTGGGTACCTGCTGACTGACACCGAGGTTAATCGTTTGCGTATTCAGGCCACGTGCAGTGAGCTGGGTGGCCCACTCAGACAGGTCGTGGTTGGCACGACCACGCGGGTTACGTTCACCGTGACCCTCAAGAAAAACGATATACCGATCAGCACTGCGTGCAATACGCTGTAGTGCATTGGTCATCGATTGTTCATTAATGGTCTGCAGGTTTTCGCGGCGATCGCGGTAGCGCAGCACGAGTTCACCCTTGACGCGAATGCCGTTTTCACGTGCCAGTTGTGGTTCGATGTCCGGGTCAATGAAGTTCAGCGTGATATCGGGTTTGTAGCGTTGATAGCGACGTACGAATTTTTCGATCTGTTCGTTTTGACTGACAAACGAGGTGATCGATATCGGGCCGTCGATCTTTGCCAGCAGTTCGGTACTTGCAGCAGACAGCGTGTTGCGGCCGCTCTCGGTCCAGTCCGAGGTAAAACTGTACTGGTTACTGAGCCAGCCAAGCATGCCCATAAGGGCAAGGAAGACCACTACGAAGACAATATTCTGGATGCGCATCTGCAGGTGAGTTTTTCGGGTAACTTGCATCGTTATTACCTCAGTGTTGCAGACGGTAGCTGTCGAGTCGACGAATCGTCAACACGATAAAGGTCGCGATTGTGAGAACGAAAAACACGATATCGCTGCTGTTGACCTGGCCATTATAAAACGGGGTGGCATGTGCGGACACTGACAGGTACTGCAGTGCATTTGAAATTGCTTCAACCTTGATCAATGACGCAACCAGTTCTACCAACCAGAACAGCAACAGGATAAGGCCAAGCCCGCCCAGGGCCGCGATGCCGATATGGTCGGTCAGGGCAGAGGCAAACACGCCAATGGTGATGAAGGTAAATGCGACGAGGATAAAGCCAAGCAGGGATGACATGTACAGGCCGTTATCCAGATCGGTACCAAATGCGAGTGACAGGGTGATAACGATCGGGATCACTGCGATGAGCAGAGTAAAGAAATACAGCCCAAGACATTTTCCCAGCACGATCTCGGTCATACTGACCGGGGCCGAGAACAGCAGTTGCGAGGTGCGGTGCCTGAACTCTGTACTGAAGCTGCGCATGGTCAGCATCGGTGCGATAAGAATAAAAAGATAAGCAGTAAAATAGAATATCGTGGCAACGATCGTACTTGTAACACCGGGGCTCTCAAGACTGCTGGCCGGGTTTTCGACATAGGCCTTAACCAAAGTGACGAGGATAAGGAAAATGATCAGGCTCAGTCCTGACAAAACAATCCATGCCAGCAGGGAGTTGAGCATGTTGCGAAATTCGCGCAACGCGATCGACAGAACCATCATGCCGCCGCTCCTGTCTGTGTAGTGTTGTCATTGCAGGTGATATCGATAAATATCTGCTCAAGGCTGCGATTCTGTGGCACGAGTTCAGTAAGTTGCCAATTATGCTGAACGGCCTGCGTGGTAAAGTCGGCAGGATTAAAGCTATCTTCGCAGCGCAGGATGAAACGCGTGTCATCCAGTTGCTCGACCTGGTGAATGCCATCGAGCTTTTCCAGTTCTTCACAGCTGGGTGTATTTTGCAGTGCCACCTGGAAGGTGCCCTGGTGGAGGCGGGCATCGAGTCCTGCAAGGCTGTCTTCAAGTGCAATCTGCCCCTGGTTGATAATGATCACACGGTCACAGGTCGATTGCACCTCGGGCAGGATATGGGTCGACAGTATCACGCTGTGGTCAGTACCGAGTTCCCGGATAAGCTCCCTGATCTCGATGATCTGGATCGGGTCAAGACCCACTGTAGGTTCATCGAGGATGACTACATCCGGCGTGTGAATAATGGCTTGCGCGATGCCAACGCGTTGCTGGTATCCCTTCGACAGGTTCGCAATCAGGCGCTTGCGCACATCGACCAGGCCACAACGTTCACAGGCACGCTCGATAGCAGTCTTAATCTCGTTACTGGCAATACGGTTGAGTTGCGCGCAGTAAGCCAGGTATTCCTGTACGGTCAGTTCCTTGTAAAGTGGTGGTTGCTCAGGCAGGTAACCGAGTGCGGTTTTGGCCTGGCGTGGCTGGTCAATGATATCGAAACCATTAATGCGGACCTGCCCGGATGTCGGGGCAAGGTTGCCACTGATGATCTGCATCGTGGTTGATTTTCCGGCACCGTTCGGGCCGAGAAAGCCGAGCACCTCACCCCTGTTAAGTGTCAGGTTAATGTCTTTCAGGGCGTGCAGGTTACCGTAGTCCCGATACAGGTGGTCGACCTGTATAAGTGTTTCTCCCGTCATTATTTTTATCACCACGTCAGGCAGTTGATCGTAATACACGATATAATATCAAGAATACCCTGTTTGTACCGCTATAGTTAACGATATACTTCACGTTTTTATGCGACAGAATTGATGGATAAGGACTACTGTACACTCTACTCGATGGATTTCGAGCGACGCAGGGCGCTCATACGCCTGCTCGAGTTTAATGCCAGGGATCTCAAGGTTGGCGAGGTGCTTCACCGTGAGTTTCTCGGCAAGGCGGCAGACGAGATTGTTGATTCATTTTATACATACCTGCTCGCTCACCCGGAATATACTGACCTCATTAATGAGGATATCATCCCTGACCTGAAACACACCCAGTCTGAATACCTGCGTAGTTTTGGTGTCAATTATGATTCGAATGACTATTTTAATGTGCGTCTGCAGGTTGGTTTTGCGCACAAACGGGTCGGGTTGTCACTGGGCTTGTATCAATGTGCGTACCGTCACTTGCAACATTTAATCCTCCAGGTGATCCCGGAACATTTCGAACAGGATGGTATTTGCACCCGTGATCTGTGTAATTTTGTGCACAAGGTAACAGCGCTGGATATGACCCTGGCGATCGAGACTTATCATGAGGCGTACATGCTGGCCTATGAAGATTCACTCGATGAGTTGCGCCATGAAGGTGATGAACTACGTGTGCGTGTCAGTACCGACACCCTGACAAATGTGGCAACACGTGAACACGGCATTCATATGCTGGATAAATGCCTGACTGAAACGAAAGCAAATCGTGGTGCCTGTGTCATCATGGCGGACATCGATCACTTCAAGCGCATCAATGATAATTTTGGGCACCTGTGTGGTGACGAGGTGTTACGCCAGCTTGGTTCGATATTGGAGAGCGCTGTGCGTGAGTTTGATACGGTGAGCCGCTATGGTGGTGAAGAGTTCATGATCGTGCTGTGTAATTCCACACCTGTAATCGCTGAACAGGTGGCTGAGCGTATTCGCAAACAGGTGCGTGAGATGTCGATTGAATATAATAACGAAAAGGTTCATGTCACGATTAGCCAGGGCGTGGCCTTTGCGCAGCCGGACATGACTGGCAAGCAGTTACTCGAAGATGCAGATAATGCACTCTATATCGCAAAAAAAGAGGGCCGCGATCGCGTGGTGATGAGCAAGACGCATGTTACTGGGCGTTGATACCGGCGGCACCTTTACCGATTTTGTCCTCGTTACAGCAGAGGGATTAACAATCCACAAGGTGCTCTCTACGCCACATGCACCGGAACAGGCCATTCTGCAGGGTATTTCTGAACTCGGTCTTGATTCACAGACTGCAGACCTCGTCGTTGTGCACGGTTCAACTGTTGCAACCAATGCTGTGCTTGAAGGCAAGGGTGTTAAAACGGTTTACATTACCAATCGGGGGCTCGGAGATGTCCTGACGCTTGGACGACAGGCGCGACAGGCCCTCTATGATCTGCAACCGCCCCTGACGGCCCCCCCTGTAGAACAGGCGTTGTGCCTGGAAACCGGTGGACGCATGGATGCCAATGGCAACGTGATCGAGCCGTTAACCGAAACTGATCTTGAGCAACTTGCCAGTGAATTGGCCCGTCTCGAACCACGGGCGGTGGCCATTAATATGTTGTTCTCGTTTCTTGATGAATCGATTGAACAGGCCATTGAGGCTGTGATTCCCGAGGGCATTTTTGTATCGCGATCTTCCGCCATCCTGCCTGAATACCGTGAATATGAACGCGGCATCACGACCTGGCTCAACGCGAGCGTCGGGCCACTCGTGAAAGGCTACCTTGACAGGTTACAGTCCGGTGTCAGCCCGGCACCGGTGTCTGTGATGCAAAGCTCAGGCAGCACCATCGCTGCGCAGCAGGCCGGTGACCAGGCCGTGCACCTTCTGTTGTCCGGGCCTGCCGGTGGACTTGCCGGTGCAAGGTTTATGGGTGAGACCTCTGCATGCTCACGCTTACTGACTTTCGACATGGGCGGGACATCGACCGATGTTGCCCTTATCGATGGTGATATCGCGCTGACAAGCCAGGGACAAATAGCAGGTTATCCTGTCGCAGTACCGATGGTTGATATGCATACGATCGGAGCCGGTGGTGGCTCACTGGCCAGTGTGGATGCCGGTGGCCTGTTGCAAGTCGGCCCGGAGTCTGCCGGTGCCAGCCCCGGACCCGCCTGTTATGGCCAGGGGGGCACGTGCGCGACAGTCACGGATGCCAACCTTGTGCTTGGTCGCCTACGCGCGGATGCCTTTCTTGGTGGCGACATGCGTCTTGATGAGGCAGCAGCGCAGCAAGCAGTCGGCGAAGTTGCTGCACAGTTGTCAGTCACGGTACAGGAAGCAGCTGAAGGTATACTGCGGGTGGCCAATGAACACATGGCACGCGCACTGCGTGTGATATCGCTACAACGCGGCATCGACCCACGTGAATTTACCCTGACCAGTTTCGGTGGCGCCGGTGGTTTGCATGTCTGTGCGCTGGCTGAGGCACTGGGTATTGAGCATGCACTGGTTCCTGTTCATGGTGGCGTATTGTCGGCATTCGGTATGCTCGTCGCGCCGCGTGGCCGCGAACTGTCAAGGAGTGTCAATACACGGATGGATGACTTCAGTGATGCACAAATTGAATCGGTCATCTCGGAGTTGGCCAGCCGTGGTTACGGGGAGTTGGCAGAAGAGGGCATTGCAAAGTCTGATATCCACCTCGAGCCGGTTCTTGATCTGTGTTACCAGGGACAGTCTTACAGCCTTTCCATTCCCTGGCAGGGCCGGCAACAGTCGATGGCGTCATTCCATGATGCACACGTGGCCCGTTATGGACACGACCTGGAGCTTCCTGTTGAGTTGGTCACTATCAGGTTGCACTTGCACAGTTCAAGTTTTGTACCGAGGTTATCAAGCCCGGTAAAGCCTGCTGCGATGACTACAGAGCATATTGTGGTGCACGGCATTGATGAGCCAGTGCAGGTATGTGCGCGAGATAGTATGGCAGTGGGCGATGTATTGAGTGGTCCTGCATTGATTACAGAAACGGTATCAACAACCTGGCTGGCACCTGGCTGGCAGGCACGTAAACACGAATCGGGGAGTTTGTTACTGCAGCGGTTTTGAGTGTGTAGCGGGGAGAGTTTGTATTAAGTACTTTGCAAACTGGACGTGATTTCGTCTGACCATGCCAGGCTCTCAAGATAGTGGTTGCGTACAGTGTCGGCATCCAGCGTAATAGTGTCATCGAGATGTTGCCAGTTGCCCTGTTCATATGCCATCACGATATCCAGTATCTTACCCAATATACCTTCGTTCTGGATTAAGGCCTCAATAATTTCCTCTGCAAGTGGCAGTTGTTCGAGCAATTCGTCAAGCGGTCGGTCCATGAGTACATCAAGCATGGAAAACAGGCCCACTGTGAAGGCCGCATCTTTTTGACAGCCCATCGCGGGTGCAAGCAGTTCACACATCTTCGCGCGTGACAGGGAAATGTTGATCAGCTCGGGCGGCTTGTCATCCACCTGTGAAAGGCCGATAACGGTCACCCAGTTACGTAAGGCTGTCAGTCCCAGCATAACGAGTGCTTTCTGGATAGACTCGACTTTCGAACTGAAACCAAAAAAGGATGAATTTATAATGCGCAGCAGCTTGTAACTGATGGCGACATCACGACTGATGATGGTTTCAAGTTCTTTTATTTCACAGTCAGGGTTCTGTAATTTTGAGATCATCTCCAGCAGGGCTAGGCGATTCGCAGGGAGTTGCTTACCCGAGATAACGCGAGGTTTACAGAAGTAATAGCCCTGGAAATATTTGAAGCCAAGTTCTTTGCAAAGAGTGAATTCGTCCTGTGTTTCGATCTTCTCGGCAAGCAGTTGCAGGTCATGTTGTTTAAGCTGTTTGACCTGTTCGCGTAATTTGTCTTCAGACATCGACATCAGGTCAACCTTGACGATATCTGCCAGCGGCAATAATGACTTATTTGCATCATCGAGAACGAAGTCATCCAGCGCTATAACAAAGCCCTGATTTTTCAGGTTTGTAATGGCCTCGATCAGCTCATCATCCACCGTCACATCTTCGAGCACTTCGAGGATCACCATTTCCTTGTTCAGGGGTAACGGGATGCTGCCAAGCAGGAAATCACGGGTCAGGTTAATAAATGCATGGCGCTGGTTGGTGATCTGTTCCAGTCCGATCTCGAGAAAGGTATTGATAATGACCTGTGAAGTGGCCTGGTTACCATCAATGACATTCGCCGTCGCGGTGTGCCCACTTCTGAATAACAGTTCGTAACCAAATACATCCAGTTCGCTGTTAAAGATCGGCTGACGGCCAACATAGACTTCGTTGATCAACGAGTTCTCCGGATTGTTTGACATCTACCAAGTCCCTTACGATGACTCATGCGTTGCATGACCATATCACAACATAGGGTATCGGCAGGGAAACGACATACTTAACTGCATTAAGGTAGGGGTATTTGGCCGGTTTCACGCCAGGTTCGGTAATCATCCAGGATTTTGCTGTGATCAAAGGCCAGTTGTCCGGGCAATGCCTCGATTGTGAATACTTTTGTGTTCAGCGCATCATCCGCGGCTACGGGTGTACCCTGAGCCTCGGCGACATAAACGATACTGGCAGTATGCCCGCGCGGGTCGCGCGCCGGGTCTGAATAACAGCCGAGTAGCTGCGTCAGGCTGACTTCAAGACTGACTTCTTCACGTGCCTCGCGTACAGCGGCCTGTTCTACCGACTCGCCGACATCGACAAATCCGCCAGGCAGTGCCCAACCATGTGGCGGGTTCTTACGCTCGATCAGGATAATCGGACGATCAGGTTGATCGGTCAGCTCAATAATAATATCGACCGTTAACAGTGGTGTAACTGGTATTGGCATAGTGTGACCTTGTAATCCGGGCTGTGCGGGTCAATATATAGATGTATAGCCCGGTGCATAATCATGTATTTCCATTAATAACAGTGAGTTATACCTTTACCGCCAACCTTTTGGTGGTGGTCGATTGTATGGACGCCACGGCTACGCATTGAGTATAGTACTGTCATGACATGGCAGTAAGGAGTCTTGAATAAATGTTTGACGGAATTCTTGAGCTGTCTGGTTGGGGTGTAGTTGCAGCAACCCTGATCATGACGCATATCACCATCGCCAGCGTGACCCTGTACCTGCATCGTCACCAGGCCCATCGCGCAATCGATTTACATCCCGCAGTCAGTCACTTTTTCCGCTTCTGGTTGTGGCTGACAACGAGCATGGCTACCAAAGAGTGGGTGTCCGTACATCGTAAGCACCACGCCAAGTGTGAAACCGAACAGGATCCGCACAGCCCCATGGTTATGGGTATCAACACGGTCATGTGGAGTGGCGCCGAGTTGTATGGCAAGCAGGCGCGCAACCCGGAAACACTCGAAGCCTATGGCCATAACACGCCGAACGACTGGCTGGAAAACAACCTCTACAGTGGTCGTACCAACAAGCTGGGTATCGCCATCATGCTGGTTATTAACGTGTTGCTGTTCGGGCCAATTGGCCTGACTGTCTGGGCGATTCAGATGGCCTGGATACCATTTTGGGCAGCAGGCGTGATTAACGGAATTGGCCATTACTTTGGCTACCGTAACTTCGAGGTCAGTGACACCTCCACCAACATCGTGCCTCTGGGCATCATCGTTGGCGGTGAAGAACTGCACAATAACCACCATGCTTTTGGCAGCTCGGCGAAGTTTTCCGTGAAGTGGTGGGAATTTGATATCGGCTGGATGTATATCCGCCTGTTGTCACTTGTTGGTCTTGCCAGGGTCAAGAAGATGGCGCCGAAACCGATCATTGATGTGAACAAACCGGTGATTGATAAAGAGACGGTCATGGCATTGGTCTCGAACCGTTTCCAGGTCATGTCCAATTATGCTCGCGAGGTCATGAAAAACGTCTACAAGGAAGAGGTCAAACGCACCAATGACGGGATTTTGCGCTACCAGCTCAAGCGTGCCCGTAAACTGCTTGCGCGTGATAATTTCCTCATGGATCCGACTTCGCGTGAGAACCTTGCCAAGGCATTGTCACAGCACAAAGCACTCGATACCGTGTATGAATTCAGGCAGAGACTCGAGGCCATCTGGAACAAGACTGCTGCGAGTCAGGATCAGCTTGTACAGGCCGTGCAGGACTGGTGTCGTGAAGCCGAAGCTACGGGGATAAAATCCCTGCAGGACTTTGCGCAGAGCTTGAAGGCATATTCGATGGCGCCACGCGCTGTTTAGTTGTTATTTTGTTGTTTGATGAAGCCCCGTAATGCGGGGCTTTTTTTATGTTAATCGGGCTTCCGCGCCCGAACGACGGGTCTATTTTCTTTGCTTGTCCAAAGAAAATAGACAAAAAGAAAAGACACCCGCATTTCCCGCCCTACGGGTACCCTGTGCTTCTCACCGAAACGGGCGCTGCGCAACTCGCGCTGTGCTCCGCACTGATCGCGCTCAAACATGTGCTCGCTATGATCCCGTTTCGTCTGCGATGCGCGGCGGGCAATGAATGGGGGTTTTAACCCCCTTTAGACGCCGCCGAGGAGCGCAGGGAAAACCAGTTGAAGCAAATCCTCTGTTCGAGCCACATTTCGCAAACGTAGTGTGGCGAAATGAGCGAGTTGCCTTGAACCCTTGGGACAAGGGTTAAGGTACTCATAATGAAGCTCGAAGAGCTTCTATGAGTAATTAATGTCATTGTTCACAGAACCCTTCGGGTTCATTGTGAATACCCTAACCTTCGTCCCGAAGGTTCAGGGCATCTTTGGGTGTGCAAAGAAAAGGTACCCGCTGCGGCGCGGCCGCCGCTAATTAAGTTTTTAGCTGTCACGTAGTGACAACCCCAACTAATAAAAAAGCCCGTCAATGACGGGCTTTTCCATATCTAAGTAACAAGAAAGAAGATTATTTAATCTTCGATTCCTTGTACATGACATGCTGGCGCACAACGGGATCAAATTTCTTGATCTCCATCTTTTCAGGCATGGTACGCTTGTTTTTGTCGGTCGTGTAGAAGTGACCGGTGCCTGCACTTGATACGAGTTTAATCTTGTCGCGTGGCATGATCGGTCTCCCTTAAATCTTTTCGCCGCGGGCACGCATTTCTGACAGCACAGTGTCGATGCCCTTCTTGTCGATGATACGCATACCCTTTGAGGAGACACGCATACGCACCCAGCGCTGCTCGCTCTCTACCCAGAAGCGATGATTGTGTAAATTCGGCAGGAAACGACGACGCGTCTTGTTGTGCGCGTGCGATACATTATTACCCGCCATTGGGCGTTTGCCTGTTACCTGGCATACTCTGGACATCTCTAAAACCTCCGAAACCTGTGGATCCACACGCGGACGTGTGAAACGAGCCGCACTTTATACCAGAAGGTTTCAGCGAGGGCAACAATTTATATATGCGCCATTCTACCCGCTACAACCATAATAAACAATAAAAACAATTAGTTATTGATAATTGTGTAAACATGAAATTAGATCTTTCCATGTTCGGAAAATGACCAGGGTGTGCCGTCACCGACAATAAAGTGATCCAGCACCCTGATTTCGACCAGTTGCAGGGCTTCGATGAGCCGTTGTGTGATGGCCTCATCGGCGCGGCTCGGTTCCGCGACCCCGGAGGGGTGATTATGCGCAAGGATGACGGCGGCGGCATGGCAGGCCAGTGCCTGACGCACGACCTCGCGTGGATGGACACTGGCGCCATCAATGGTGCCGTAAAACAGTTCTTTGTACTGAATCAGCCGGTGTCGGGTATCCAGAAACAGGCAGGCAAACACCTCGCGTTTGTGCTCGCGGAGCCGGGCAGACAGGTACTGGCGTACGGTCGCCGGATCGCTAAATACAGTGTCTCGTTGTAATTGCTCGCCAAGGTGACGGCGTCCCAGCTCAAGCGTGGCCTGGAGCTGGGCGAACTTTGCCGGTCCGAGACCCTGTGCGGCACAAAAGTCCGCCTCGTCGGCCTCAAGCAGGCTTCTCAGGCCGCCAAAACGTATCAGCAGGTCACGGGCCAGGTCGACCGCTGAGCGACCCTTGCAGCCGGTGCGCAGGAAAATAGCGAGTAATTCGGCATCGGAAAGGGCCCCTGGCCCGCGATCGAGGAGTTTTTCGCGCGGTCGTTCCGTGACCGGCCATTGGCTTATCGACATGGTTGCCTCCGTGGCAGTGGTTATCATCCCTGATTCGATGAGTCTATCTCAGATAGAGCTGGTTATCTGCTAGAATTTGCGTTTCTGCAACCATAGAAGACGAGTGAATTTTGCCAGCATCTTTGAATAACAAGCGGATCCTACTCGGCATTACCGGCAGTATCGCTGCCTACAAGAGTGCCGAGCTGACGCGCCGCCTGCGCGATGCAGGAGCCGAGGTGCGCGTGGTGATGACGACAGGTGGTTGTGAGTTTATTACACCGCTGACCATGCAGGCCGTTTCCGGCCATCCCGTCTACAGAGAATTACTCGATGTTGAGGCCGAGGCCGGAATGGGCCATATCGAGCTGGCACGCTGGGCTGACCTTGTCCTGATCGCGCCAGCAAGTGCGGATTGCCTTGCCAGGCTCGTACAGGGCCGTGGCGATGATCTGCTTGGTGCAATCTGCCTGGCCAGTGAGGCACCGCTTGCCGTGGCACCGGCCATGAACCAGGCTATGTGGGTCGATCCGGCCACACAGGGGAATATTTCTATGTTGGCCGAGCGCGGGGTACGACTACTCGGTCCGGCCGAGGGTGAGCAGGCCTGTGGTGAAACTGGCTCGGGGCGAATGCTGGATGTGCCCGAACTGGTGAATGCCGTCGCAGATATGTTTGTCACGGGTGAACTCGCCGGTGTGAAGGTAGTGATCACGGCAGGCCCGACGCGCGAGTCGATTGACCCGATGCGGTTTATCAGTAACCGTAGTAGCGGCAGGATGGGTTATGCGCTGGCCGAGGCATGCGTCGAAGCCGGTGCGAGCGTGACACTTGTCAGTGGCCCGGTGTGCCTGCCTACCCCGGAGCGTGTGGCGCGCGTTGATGTTGAGTCGGCGGTGCAAATGCTCGACGCCGTTGAGGCGCAATTGCAAGACTGTGATATTTTTATCGCCACCGCGGCCGTCGCGGATTACCGCCCGCTTGAAGTCGCGAGCGAGAAGATTAAAAAAGATGGTGCGAGCCTGTCGTTAACGCTTGAGCAGACCACCGATATCCTGGCCACGGTGGCGGCGAGAAAAGATGCACCGTTCAGCGTCGGCTTTGCCGCAGAAACGGGTAACATAGAGGCATATGCGCGCGGCAAACTGCAGGCAAAATCGCTGGATATGATTGCTGCAAACCGTATCGGTCGTGACGAGGAAGGTCAGCCGGTCGGGGTTGAAAGTGAGGACAATTCGCTGGATGTCTACTGGCATGATGGGGAACAACACTTTCCAAGTACGCGTAAGGTACAGCTTGCCCGGCAACTTGTGACATTGATTGCATCGCGCTTCAATGTATAACGAACAACATACTATAAAAAAGATAGCGAAGAATATGAAAAGCAAAATACAGTTAAAGATCCTTGATTCACGAATCGGAAATGAATTTCCCATGCCGACCTATGCGACCGAAGGTTCTGCCGGTATGGACATGCGTGCCTGCCTTGATGAAGCCGTAGAACTGGCACCGGGTGAGACCCTGCTGGTCCCGACCGGGATGGCCATCCATCTTGAAGATCCGAACTACGCCGCGATGCTGCTGCCGCGTTCAGGCCTCGGGCACAAGCACGGCATCGTGCTGGGTAACCTGGTTGGTCTGATTGATTCGGATTACCAGGGGCAGGTATTTGTCTCTTGCTGGAACCGTGGCCAGACGTCATTTACGGTTCAACCCGGTGAACGTATTGCCCAAATGGTTATCGTGCCCGTTGTTCAGGCTGAGTTTGAAGTTGTTGATGAATTTGATGACAGTGATCGCGGTGAAGGTGGATTTGGCTCCACGGGAAAACACTGATACAGGTCATTCCTGCATTAGAAAGATCGCCGGGTCTGTTACTTGATCGGGTTGAAGTGTTTCGAGGATACGGGCAAGTGTGTCTTCCCCCTCGAAGCGTATTTCTTCAGCCAGGCGCCGCTGAAATTTTGCCCGGTGTACCGGGATCTGCGCCACTGCAAGCACACCACGCGACACGGCGATATCGAGTGCCTGTTCGAAACCGTCTGAGTCAACTTCTGCCTTCTTTCGGTTGAACAGGCCTTTGCTCTCGTTGCGAGAGGCTGAGCCGGCTTCTCCTCCCCAAAGACGGTACTGGCAGGTCTCCTCATCCAGGCAGGCATATTCAGCACCAAGCGCACCCAGGCGAAGCCATGTGTGGAAATCTTCAGATATCTTTTCAGCCGGGAAGGGTGTCTGCAGGATATACGGCATCCTCACGCTTGTTGTAGAGGTCAGGTTTGTGTAACCGGTTTCAGTTGCCATTTCCAGCCATGCATCGCGTCCGGTTATCGGCTGTGTACGGACCCGTCTGAGCAGCGAAGCGAGTGATGGAATCATTGCTTCCGGCGAGAGCGTCTTACCGGAGCCATCAATGGCAGAAAATGATGAGTACACGACACCCACCGAGTCGTCGAGAAATGCCTCACGTGTCAGTGCCAGCCGCGATGCTGTCGTCACATCGTCGGCGTCAAGAAACAGCACGAAAGGGCTGCCAAGCGTATTGGCATGTTGTACCCCGGTGTTGCGACTGATACCCGGCCCTTGTCTGGTTGTATGTCGCAGGATGTGCAGACGATTGTCTGAGGTAATCGATGCAGGCAGCTGTTGGCTTTGGAAAGGTGCTGGTGATGCATCGTCGACGATCACGAGCACCCAGTCAGGATCTGTCTGTGCCTGTACGGAATGGATAGCCGTTTCCAGGTAGTCAAGACTGGAGGAATTATCTCCGTAGTAGGGCATGATGAAGGCTGGATGCATTGAATACCTGTATTCTCACTGAGTCTTTTACCCGCAGTCAGCCGGGGATGACTGTCAAATAATGGTCGATACGTTGCGTGGTCATGATCGGAACTAGAGTCCCTGTATAACGCCTGCAGGTACCGACCATTGTAATCTTACGTATAAAAATTATACACTTGCCACATATTATATGAATAACGTTCGGCACAGATACTGTATCTTTCGAGATGGTATCCAGCAGAGTAGCGTTTAACGGAACCAACAACGCTGAACGCTTCAATTAATAAGGTCATCGTTCCAATCGTGCAGGTTGAAAATAAGGTCGTTGATACGTTTAACGACAGAGAACGTGGTGCAGGTTGTTATGAACATACGGGCAGGCATTAGTCACACATGAAGTTAAAGCTGTTTTCAGGAAAACCAGCCCGTCAGCTCAAGACAATCAACTTGCGCAAATACTTCGTGTCCGGTGCGCTGGTTATATTGTCCTTTGGGCTGTTTGTTCAAGTGTTTACGTCTGACTGGTCGCTTCCCGAACCGAACAACGAAGAAACCGTGTACAAGGCCGCAGCCAGGAAGCATGCTCGTTATGTTGCCGAACGTGTAGAGCCGATAGTGCAGCGTGTCACCGAGATAGCCGGGCAGCCCGACCTGGTGGAGAAGATACAGGCTAACGCCAGTGTCGTGCTCAGCCGGCATGACGACAAGATCCCTGAATTGCTTGGTTTGTACCTGCTTGGCAAGGACACCACGGGGATCTCGAGCAAGGACTCAAAGGATCTGACCTATGCCTGCCTGGATCTGGCTTTTGAGGCATCAGAACAACCTGTCAAGACTGCTGTACCGGTCGAGGCACATCTGTTCGGCAATGCACCTCAGCACATTGATATTGCCAGAGCTGTTTATGACAGCGAGGGTAAGGCTGTCGGTACTGTGCTGGCCAGTGTCAGTGTTGGAGTGCTGCAAGGTTTTATGCCAAGGCTTGCTGAAGGTGAAGGTTACGTCGAATTACAGCAGGTGAGGCAGCCGATCGCGATTACCGGTAGCGCAAAAGAGCGCGAATTAGAACCGTTCAAGTCACGCGTGAAAGGAACGCGCTGGCAAATTGCGTATTGGCCTTCCGAACGTACAACCGGGCGTATTATTGATTATGCCAGCCAGCAATTGCTGTGGGTATTTGTGCTGGCCAGTGTCATTATGATAACCGCAGTCACATTTTTTATTCGTGAAACCCTGCGCATCAGACGCCTGGCCAAGTTACCGCCCGACGAACCACCGGAAACGGTCATACATGAGGTGAGCGAGGAAGTAACCACTGAGAGCAGTGACGATGTGCTTTTCATTTCCGGGGATGCACTGGTCGTTCAAGAGGCTGAGATTGAAAGTGAGTCAGAACCTGAAACCACTAATAAAATTGATGTGAGCAAATTTGCATCGATCTTCAAAGCCTACGATATACGTGGCATTGTCGGCACAACCCTGACTGAAGAGATCATCTACGAGATTGGCCTCGCCCTTGGTAGTGAAGCACAGGCTCGTAACCAGAAAACCATGGTCGTGGCACGCGATGGAAGGCTCTCTGGGGAGACATTATTGGGCAAACTTTCTGAAGGTTTGCAGGCAAGCGGGATGGATGTCATCAACGTCGGTCTTGTGCCTACTCCGTTGCTGTACTTTGCCGCAGAAACTGTGGGTACGGGTTCCGGTGTAATGGTTACAGGCAGCCATAACCCACCTAATTATAATGGCCTGAAAATGGTACTGGCGGGAGACACCCTGGCACGCGACGATATACAGACGCTACGAAAACGTATTGAAGAACAGGATTATCTTTCCGGCGAGGGAGCCTGCAAAGAGAAAAATATCGTCTTTGATTACCTGAAGCGAGTCACCTCTGATGTCATGCTGATGAAGCGCTTCAAGGTCGTTATTGATTGTGGTAACGGTGCAGCCGGTGAAGTTGCACCGACTTTAATGAAGAACCTCGGCTGTGAAGTTGTCGAGTTGTATTGTGATGTGGATGGTACCTTCCCTAATCACCATCCTGATCCAAGCAGGCCGGAGAACCTGAAGGACCTGATCGCAGCGGTACAGGAACATGGGGCAGATATTGGACTGGCCTTTGATGGTGATGGTGACAGGCTTGGTGTGGTGACCAGCGAGGGCAGGGTCATCTGGCCGGATCGGGTCATGATGCTCTACGCAATGGATATCCTTTCACGCAACAAGGGTGCCGAGATTATTTTTGATGTGAAATGCTCGACCAAGTTGAGGCAGGTGATTGAGCAACATGGCGGCAAGGCCACG
>Ga0316207_10002047_pt1 | contig 21963 bp, 24 predicted proteins | sample 6weekpyrite_MG_FD_204943 | JGI IMG/M metagenome (GOLD analysis project Ga0316207, IMG submission 204943) | Microbial mat bacterial communities from mineral coupon in-situ incubated in ocean water Damariscotta River, Maine, United States -... | ecosystem: Environmental > Aquatic > Marine >...
AAGCGCCAGAGTTTCCCCAGCGTTGCATCCAAACGGCTCAAAGCCTGCCTCAATGCGATTATTGCAGAGCGCGGCGCTGTTGATTTGCGGCATCTATCCAATCTGCCAACTGACGAGGCTATGGCTTGGCTTGAAACGCTGCCCGGAATTGCCCGCAAAAACTCAGCCGGAGTGATGAATGCGAGTGCTTTTGAACGCAAGGCGATGGTGATTGACGGGCATCATCGCCGGATCATGCAGCGCATGGGAATAGTCCCGGCCAAGGCCGACACAGCCAAGACCTATGACACCTTGATGCCGATCTTGCCGCACGAATGGTCGGCGGCTGACATGGACGAACACCATTTGCTTTTGAAGAAGCTTGGTCAAACCCATTGCCGCCCGCGCGGGGGTCTGTGCGACAATTGTCCGGCGAGACAGGATTGCGAAACGGCACGCGAGCGGCCATGAAGCCAGCACCACGCATAGACGGGATTTTATTGCATGAGCTGGGAAGAACAATTTGCCGAAGGCGCCGACCGGGACGAGGCTGAAACTCGCGGCAAATCGCGCACCACCACTGTTGGTTGGGCGGTTCGCTTTCCCCAAGGCAGCGATGCGATCTGGTCGCCCCCCAAACCTTTTACCCGCAAGGACCCCAAGCCCAGCTCGGCAAAATCGGTGCAGGTCTGTCCTGCCGCGATCGATTTTGACCGGCGGCATTTTGTCATTCCCTGTCCGGTCGATCTGACGCTGTCTTTTGGGCGCCAGCCCAATGGCCAGTTGCAATTGCTCGATGCTGATGGAGAGCAATCAGCCATGCGTCCGCAAGGCCGCGCGAATATGCTGACGCTCCATCCCAAGAATGAATGGCGCCACCCCGAACGTCCGATCCTTCAGATTACCGCGCCTTATGTCTTTGTAAGCGATCAGCCCTGCTATGTCGTCCAGACCGCGCCATATCTTCACTATATGGACCCGCCGCGGCCTGGTGTGCAGATGGGCGGGCGTTTCCCAATTCACATCTGGCCGCGCCCGTTGAGCTGGGGCTTTGAATGGCATGATGTGAACAAGCCGTTGGTCATGAAGCGCGGCGAGCCGTGGTTCTATGTCCGGTTTGAAACTGAAAACCCCGCAGCGCATGTGCGGCTGGTCGAGCAGGAAATGACCGAAGAGCTTGAGACTTATCTCGATTCAATCGTCGATGTGTCGAACTATGTGAACAAGACCTATTCGATGTTCGGCGAAGCTCGGCGACTGCGCCCTGACAGACTGCTCAAGCCTAAGGGTTAGCCGCGCGCGATAATTCTTCGCTGCCATAAGGCCAACGAAGGAGGCGATACTGGACGAAGGAGCCTGCAAACGCGGCTAGGACCACTGGAATCGCGCCGACCGCATAGGTGCCCATATCCAGTGGCTGCGACCTAACCCCGAAAAACGCGAGCGTGAGCGCGACCAGCGAAAGCGCGACAAGCACACCGGTAACAGGGCCCTGCCACCAAGCGGGCGGGGTGAAGCGCAGCATCAGCGTTCCAATCGCAGTCCCAAGCGGGGCGACAACAAGAAATCCTGCAATCAGGGCAAAGAACACGCCTAACGTTGCGAAGAAGGCCAGAAACTGGAACGCACTTGCAAAGCCATTCGCTTCGCTTGTGACGGCGATTAGCGCAGCAATCACAGCCACTCCGACCAGATAGACCAGCGCGGTTGCGACAAGGCTGGCGAAATACAATTCGGTTGAACCCGGCCTCATATCTGCTGTTGGCATAGCATCCTCCCAACCAGTTTTGCGATCACCTTACGTTACGGCGCGCTGCGTCTGAGGGCAGCCCTGTCAAAAGCACGCTTGCACACCAGCCTATATTCGGCTTGTCTCGCAGGCAAATCTCTACACTTCATCGGAAGGACGACCAGCCATGAAAACCGCCATCACCGAAATGTTCGGCATCGAGCACCCCATCATTCAAGGCGGCATGCACTATGTCGGCTTTGCCGAAATGGCCGCAGCTGTTTCCAATGCGGGTGGGCTTGGCATCATCACTGGCCTGACGCAGGGCACGCCTGAAAAGCTCGCCAATGAAATCGCGCGCTGCAAGGATATGACGGACAAACCGTTTGGCGTGAACATTACGATCCTGCCGACGCTTACGCCGCCTGATTATCCCGGTATCGTAAAGGCGGTTATCGAAGGCGGTGTGCCGGTGGTTGAAACCGCAGGCCGCAATCCGGTTGAGCTTATCGGCCCGCTTAAGGATGCTGGGATCAAGGTGATCCACAAATGCACCAGCGTGCGCCACTCTTTGAAAGCGCAGGCAATCGGCTGCGATGCTGTGTCGGTTGATGGTTTTGAATGCGGCGGCCACCCGGGCGAAGACGACATTCCCAATTTCATCCTCTTGCCGCGCGCTGCTGATGAACTGGAAATCCCCTTTGTTTCGAGCGGCGGCATGGCCGATGGACGCTCGCTGGTCGCCAGCCTCGCCATGGGCGCACAGGGAATGAACATGGGAACGCGCTTTATCGCCACGAAAGAGGCTCCGGTTCACGAGAACGTGAAGAAGGCGATTGTGGCTGCATCCGAACTCGACACCCGGCTTGTCATGCGTCCGCTGCGCAACACCGAACGTGTGATGACCAACGAAGCGGTCGAGCGCTTGCTGGAGAAAGAAAAGCAACTGGGCGATACCATCAAGTTCGACGACATCATTGCCGAGGTCGCCGGCGTCTATCCTTCGATCATGATGGAAGGCGATATGGATAAAGGCGCATGGAGCTGCGGCATGGTTGCGGGCCTCATCAACGATATCCCGACCTGTAAGGAACTGATCGACGGCATCATGAATGAAGCCGAAGAGATCATCACCAAGCGTATGGGCGCAATGCTCACCGCCTGATTTGCTGCCAGAACGGCATGTTTGCGCTCGCGCACTTCTAGGGATCTGACCTAGGGGATTGCGCCTGCGCAACTGTGCTTAACGCGCTCTTACGTAGCCATGCGAATTAAAATCCTGCGCGAATACGGTAAGATACGGATATTCTAGCGCGGCTCGCTTGCACTGCAAATGCGGCCCTGAAGGGAATGGGATCGTATTGGATCCGGCGGCGTGCTTTGCGCACAAACTGCCGGAAGAAGGGGTGCACATGGAGCATTTCTTAGTCGTGGAAGTGTGGGCCGCGAGCCTCACCGCAGCCGGCGCGGTCGGCTGGCTGATCGGCGAAGCGCATAGCGCTGGCCGCGAGCGCCTGGCTGGCGAAGCGAGGGCACATGATGATCTGATGGCGGATGGCGATCTTGAACGTGTCGATTGCCAAGACGATGTAGCCCAATCGTTCTTCACGCTGTCAATTCCAGCTGCGGAGATCGCCTCGGTCGCAGACGATATGCGGGCGACACCGCGTGCAACAAAGACACCGCGACGCCGCCGCACTGACTTTACCCCGATAGCGAAACCGACCCCGCCGCCCAAAAGCGTTTCGCAATCCAAGACCGCAACCGAAACGCAGCGCTGTGCCGACAGGTTGGCGCACCATATGCGCCGCGCCGATCAACGTTCGATCAATGTGATGGAACATTATCGCCGGTCTATCGAGGAACTGCGTTGCAAAACCGGTGTCTCTTCAAATCCACCGCCAAACAATGTGCCTGACATCCAGCCAGCAGACAAAAGAAAGGCGACATATGAAATGCCGCCTGTTCCTTTGCGATATGGTGGTTGAAGCCCCGATGGGCCTCTCGAAAGCGGGGCTTAGCCGTCGCCTTCAGGCGCTCTTGTGTAAGGCACGAATTCTTCAAAGAAGACAGCGCCTGTAAAGAAGCCGCTAAACGCATCAACGGTGGTCACAACGTCCTGGCGGCAAACCTGACTGGAACTGAACCGCCGCGAAACCAGCGTGTCGCTGCTGTCGATGGAATCAGGATCGTTGGTGCGCTGCACGTAAATCGTGCGGCCACGGCCATAAACATAGGCTGTGTCGTCAATCACGGTGAGCCGGTCGTTCAACCGGAAGCGGATGCAGTTTTGCGGTTCACCAGCCACGCGGCCTTCGAGCAGACGGGCGAGGCGTTCTTCACCCTTTGTCATCTCTGCGGTTTCTTCACCGCTGCCGTGATCGGCGAGTGCGGGCGGGGCCGCCACCAGTGCGAGCGCAGCAAGGCCGGTTGCAGTGGCGCCCAAAGCAGCCAGTTTGCGGGCAGGATTGATAAGCGATTTGGTCATGGCGCACGTCTCCGTTCAAAACACGAATGCACAAGATACCCTATCTCACTGAACGCCAGATGAGCAAATTGTGTTGAAAATGTGCCGGTCTCGCTTGCGGTATGCCGGGCCGAGGCGCGCGACAGCCTTAGCCGTCCTGATCTGCCGGGCCGCCCTTTAGAACGAAACGCCGATCACAATAACCGCAATCGACCAGTCCGCTTTCATCGATTTCAAGATAGATACGTGGATGGCCAAGCGCGGCAGGGCGATAATTGTCCCCGCCGCGAATAGCGCTTGCGCCGTCGCAGCTGACGCGTTTGGTATCGACGTGGATGATTTCGGGTGGCGTGGTGCTCATAAAGGGCGAATAATCGCCGCAGCGCACCTTTTCAATTGCCTTTGCACCCAATTCGGCCAGCTTTGCGCGAAAACCATGCCTCTTGCGTTGGTGCAGGGCCGCTTTATGGCATTGAGCCATGAGCCCTCCAGCGATCCGGATCGAAAACCTTGTCAAACGCTATGCCCCTCCAAAAGGGGCAAAGGGCGAAGAGGCCCAAGGCAAGCTTGCCCTGAACGGGGTAAGCTTTGATGTGCCTGAAGGTTCGATCTTTGGCCTGCTTGGCCCCAATGGCGCAGGCAAATCGACATTGATCAATGTGCTTGCCGGCCTTGTGAACAAAACCGGCGGGTCGGCGGAGATCTGGGGCTTTGATATCGATCAGCAGCGCCGCAATGCCAGCCGCGCGATCGGGATCGTCCCTCAGGAGATTGTGTTCGACCCGTTTTTCACTCCGTTCGAAGTGCTCGAAAACCAGGGCGGGTTTTACGGCATTCCTGCCAGGGATCGCCGCAGCGAGGAATTGCTGGCGGCGGTCCGGCTTGCGGACAAACGCAACGCCTATGCCCGTACCCTTTCTGGCGGGATGAAGCGGCGTTTGCTCGTAGCAAAGGCAATGGTCCATTCGCCGCCCATACTTGTGCTCGATGAGCCGACTGCGGGTGTCGATGTCGAATTGCGGCGCCAATTGTGGGAACTCGTCACCCAGATGAACCGCGAAGGCGTCACTGTGGTGCTCACCACGCACTATCTGGAAGAAGCCGAAGAGCTGTGCGACCGGATCGCGATCATCAATCACGGCGAATTGATCGCCAACAAACCCACCCGAGAACTGGTGGAAATGGCGCGTGAGAAGATCGTCGCGGTGACGCTCGCCGATGATCTTGCCGCTGCACCAACGCACGAAGCGTTCAGCAAGGTCGAAATGAATGGCGAACGCTCGGTTGAGATCACCTACAACAAGGATCAGCTCAATGCCGGTCAGGTTCTGGGCATCTTGCAGGGCGAAGGCCTCACCATTGAAGACGTCACCACCCGCGAGGCGGATCTGGAAGACGTGTTTGTTCAACTAACCGGCACTGGCCAATAGATGGGTGGCGGCAAATCTGTGTTGAAAGCCTCGATCGCAAGCCTCTGCGCTTTGACGCTGGGAGGGTGCTTTCTTTTCAATTCACCCGAAGAGGGCGCGAATTTTGCCCCCACCGACCAAACCTCGCAATGCCCGGATCAGGGCGCTGCGCTGCAAGTTCTGGGCAGCGGTGGGCCGATTGCCGAAACTGATCGGGCGGGCACCTCTTATCTTTTGTGGATCGATGGTGAGCCAAGGCTTTTGGTCGATGCGGGGTCGGGCAGCTTCTTGCGTTGGGCGCAGGCAGGCGGGAACATCGCCAGCCTTGATGCGATTGTCCTCACCCATCTTCACGCCGATCACGTTGGTGATCTCGTTGATATTCTGAATTCAGGCGGGTTCGAAGGACGCAGTGCGCCTCTTTTGATCGTTGGACCTGACGGCGCACCACGTTTTCCCGCTACCAGCGAATTCGCCCGCCGCCTCATCTCCAAAGAGGTGGGCGCCTTTTCCTATAATGGCGGTTATCTCGATGCGAGCGAGAACAAGCCTCAATTGGTGTTGCGCGATGTTCCAACCGCGCAAGGAGAAGGCGCGCCTGTAACGCTTGAAGACATCAGCGATTATGCGGTTGAGGCTATTCCGGTGAATCACGCCGATGCGCCCGCGCTGGGCTACGCGATCACCGTCGGCGATGCGAAGATTGTCATCACCGGTGATCAGAACGCGTTTTCCGAAGCGTTCCAGTCCTATCTGGCATCGTCCAACCCCGACATTCTGTTTGCCCATCACGTTATCAATGGTGGGCCGGGCCAGCCGCGCGGATTGCACCGCACACCGGCTCAGATCGGTGAGCTTGCGCAGGCCCTTGCGGCGCGCCAGCTCGTGCTCACCCACAATATGGATCGCAGCCTGAGCATGATTGATGAAAGTCGCGCGGCGATTGCAAACAGCTATCGAGGGCCGGTTAGCGTTGCAGTCGACCTTGATTGCTACACTTTGTAGCGAGTTTAAGGCCTAGCCAGCGGTTTCAGGAATCGATCGCCACGTCCGGCGAGAAACCCGATGGATATCTTTGCCGCAATGGCGGCATTGGCCCACATATTTTCGCCCATCCCATTCAACTTTGCGTCTGAGCGGGGAATGACGCCCGGCCAAACAGGACAAGTGGGAGAAAAGGGACATGGAGCCTGCGTCCTTTTAGCTGAATTCGAATAGCTGCGACTAACGCGGTTCCAGCTGGTCAATTGCCGAACCCGCACCCTTGAAGGGGCAATTCAACCAAGCGCCCTTCGACCCTATTATATCAGCCATTTATCCCCGCGGCTAAGACAGATCCGACAGTTTGAGCGTCAATCGCGGGGATCCACGGTGTTCAGCGCACGGCTCATCGCTTCGCCGCATCCCGGCGCGCTAGTCTTGCCACGCGCTGCCGCTGGCGGCATGGCTTGTGACATGGCTGAAACGCACGAAAAACTTGAGACTTACGACGTCATAATCATCGGTTCGGGCGCGGCCGGGTTAACTGCCGCGCTTGAACTTGCGGTGAGCAAACGCGTGCTGGTTCTGGCCAAGGGATCGCTCACAGGCGGCTCTACCGCATGGGCACAGGGCGGGATCGCGGCTGTGCTTGATGCAGGCGATACGTTTGAAAACCATGTCCGCGACACAATGGTCGCTGGCGCGGGGCTAAATGATCTGGCCTCTGTCGAATTTGTGATCGAGGGCGCGCCTAGGGCGATTGATCGCCTGTGTGATCTTGGCGTGCCGTTCAACCGTGAAAGCGGTGACCTTCACCTCACCCGCGAAGGTGGGCATTCGCATCGCCGGATCGTCCATGTTGATGATGCGACCGGCTGGGCGGTGCAATCTGCATTGCTCGAAGCAGCGCAGGCAAATGACAACATCACATTGTTGCCGGGCCGTACATGCATCGATTTTATCACGGATCGCCACCGCGAAAAGTTCTCCGCAGCAGGGCGGATTTGGGGCGTCTATGCGCTCAATGAGGAAACGGGACGGGTCGAGCGCCATGTTGCGCGTGCGACCATTCTGGCGGCAGGCGGTGCTGGCCGCGTCTACCAGTTCTCCACTGCACCGCGCGGCGCAACAGGTGATGGGATTGCGATGGCGTGGCGCGCAGGTGCTCGCGTTTCCAACATGGAGATGATGCAGTTCCACCCGACCTGCCTTTACAATCTTGAGGTCAAGAACTTCCTGATTACAGAGGCTGTGCGCGGCGAGGGCGGGCGACTTTATCACCCTGAAACAGGGCACCGTTTCATGGAGGATTACGACAAGGAACGCATGGAGCTCGCTCCGCGCGATGTCGTCGCACGCGCGATCGATGATCAGATCAAGCGATTTGGCCTCGACTATGTCCATCTCGATATCAGCCATGAGGCGCCTGATTTTGTGCGAGAGCACTTCCCGACGATCCATGAAAAGCTAACCGGCCTTGGCATCGACATGACCAAAGGGCCGATCCCGGTTGTGCCAGCGCAGCATTACACATGCGGCGGTGTGGTCGTGGATTTGAATGCGCGGACCGATCTGCCGGGCCTGTGGGCGGCTGGTGAATGCACCGAAAGCGGGCTACATGGCGCAAACCGCCTTGCCTCCAATTCGCTGCTCGAGTGCTTTGTATTCGGCGAAGCGGCAGCCGATGATATCCTTGCGCGCTGGGATGAATTGGAGGAACCGCCAGCCATCCTGCCATGGGATGAAAGCCGCGTTTCGGATTCCGATGAACAGGTCGTCATCAAGCAGAACTGGACCGAAATCCGCCGCTTTATGTGGAACTATGTCGGCATCGTTCGCACGACCAAACGACTCGAACGCGCAGCCAACCGCATCGCCTTGCTCAAGCAGGAGGTCGAAGATTATTACGGCAGCTTCGTGGTCACCACCGACCTCATCGAGCTCAGGAACTTGCTGCAAGCCGCCGAACTGATCGTGCGATCGGCATTGGAGCGCAAGGAAAGCCGCGGGCTGCACTACACCATGGACTATCCCGGAATGAACGAAGCCGTGCGCGATACGGTGCTGGTGCCATAAAGCCGCCTGCGTTCCGCCTGCATTAATGCTGGCAGCTTGATGGCACCTCCTGGTTGCAGCAGGAGATTTGCGGTGGTGCGAGTTGGTGGAATTCTGGCGGCGCTGTGTGCTGCGGCGGCTTTGCCTGCATCAGCGCAAGTTGGCGCCAACGCACTCAACCAGATCGTTGTCACAGCCCAGCGTTCGGGCGCGCCGATGTGGACGATAGACACGGCCAGCGGTACGATCATCCTCGTCGGTGAAATCCGCGAAGTGCCCAAATCAACACCGTGGTTTCCGGACAGGCTTGAAGAGGCAACCGCAGAAGCGAACCGGGTGATTATCCGTTCGCGCCCCAAAATCTCCCCCGGTGATGTGTTCCGGCTGATGTTTCGTGGTGGGCGTTTTACCAAGCTCCCCGACGACACCGTGGCTGCTGATTACCTGACCCCCGCACAGCGCGCACGGCTTGCCGCTCTCGAAGAACAGTATGACAAGGACTATTCGCAGCGATCCTTTTTGATGACAGGTTTTGACCTGCTCGCACGCCGGCTCGATTTCGATGACGAGACGACTGACGATGCAACCGACGTGGTCAAGGATGCTGCTGACGATGCCGATGTTCCGATCATTCGGCCTCAGCGGCTTCGCGGTGAAGACTTGCTCGACAATCTGGCAGAGGCTGATCCTCGCTCGCATATTCCCTGCCTTGAGGCTGCGATGAGCGCGGTTGAAGCGGGGCCTGCCATTATCGAACAGCGCGGGCGCGACTGGCGCGGATTTGATGTGCCGGCGGTGATGGAAAACCCGCTTGAAATCGCGCTTGGCACATGCTGGCCTTGGGCAGACGCTGAATTGGGCGAAGAATTGCGCGCAATTTGGGTTGGAATGATTGCCGAGGCAGCCGCCGATGAAGGCGTGACGTTGGCGGTTGTTCCGCTGCGCGTGCTGGCTGAACCTGATGGCGTTCTCGATCAGCTTGAGACGCGAGGCTACATTATCGGCGGGCCGGATTGGCGTTCACAGGCACGCGATTGACGAAAACGTAAACCAAAGCTTGCTAAGCGTTCGCAAACGCGCTTTGTAGCGCTCCTTATCAATGCAAGTCCCGCCAAGAGGACGATCGAGGAGTAAGCAATTTATGCCGCATATCGGGGCGAACGGTCTCCGTCTTTTTTATGAAGAACACGGAAACCCCGAACACGAAACAATATTATTGGTCATGGGGTTGGGGGCACAAATGACCCTATGGCCAGATGAATTTGTCGAGGCTCTGGTTAAGCGAGGCTATCGTGTCATCCGGTTCGACAATCGCGATATTGGACTTTCCGACAAGATGGAGGGCGCGAAGGCTCCCGGCATTGTGTGGCAGACGATCCGCAAGCGGATTGGTTGGCCTGCAAAGGTCCCCTACAGCCTAGAAGATATGGCCGATGATGCCGCCGGATTGCTCGATGCGTTGCAAATCCGGCGCGCGCACGTGGTGGGCGCTTCGATGGGCGGAATGATCGCCCAGCTGATGGCGGTCAATCACGGCGACAAGCTGCTTTCGATGACTTCGATCATGTCGAGCACCGGCAATCCCAAACTGCCGCAGGCCGACAAAAGCGCCATCGATGCTTTGGTCGCGCCGCTTGCATCAATGGATGAAGATGTTGTGGTCGAACATGGTCTGAATATCGGCCGGAATATCGGCAGCCCGGGTTATCCGCCTGATCCTGAGCGTGCTCGCGAACGGGTTCTCAAAAGTGTGCGCCGCAGCGTTTACCCGCCGGGTCTGCCGCGCCAGCTTGCCGCGATCATCGATGATGGTGACAGGCGCAAACGCCTGACGCGTATCACCACGCCGACGCTGGTTTTGCATGGTGAAGATGATCCGCTGGTAAAGCTTGAAGCTGGTCAGGAAACCGCGCGCTACATTCCAGGTGCCAAATTGGTGACGATTCCCGGATGGGGTCACGATTTGCCGATGGAGCTGGTGGATCGCCTCGCTGATGAAATTGCGCTCCACACAAAGGCCGCGCGCGCCGCAACACCGCTCGGCACATAACGCCTCAAAAGACCTAAGTGCTTGCGCCGCCTGCGATTACGCAGGCGGCGCAATGCGCAATTATCTTAGCCGTCCGCGTGCGATTGATTCACGGCTTGATTCAAAAGATTCAATCACCAAATTTTTCTTCACAGATTCATTTTCGGGCTTGCGCAACGCGCGACTCAAGCTTTGCCCACGCGTCGCTGCGCTGCAGCATAGGTTTTGAACAGGCCTGCTGCACGATTTAAGGTTAATCACCCGTTGACGCGGATTCCTGCCTGATTCATTATCTGGTGGTTCGGTTCGCGATGGACCCCCAAATTCTAGTGATTTCACACGCGCCTCAAAGGCATGACCAAAGGGCGCGGCTAGGGAAGGAGTCACTCGAAGCGGGGTTGTCGGGGCTGAAAAAGAATAGTGTTGGCGGATAATCCTGCGAGGCCGGCTGGGGGCAAACAGGGTAAATCTGTTGATGAATTGGTGAAGAACATAATCGGAACAGGGGCGATTATCCGCTATAAGCGGTCCGCCACCCGATTCGAAGGATGCGAGACGGGGCTCAAATGGAATTCAAGGCAAGTGACGAAGTGCTGAGCGATGCAGAAACCGGGGAAACACTGGGAACGGCAGAACAGGCTAACGATAAGAATAAAAAGGCCGTGACCATGGAAAAGTCTGACAAGGGCAGCGAAGAGCTGATCGCGGCCAAAGGCGCAGAGGCGCTTGCTGGCGCGCTCGCTTCGGCTGGCGCTGAAGCGGCCAAGGAAGCAGCCTCAGACAGCAAGAAGGTCAATGACCGCCGCTTTGACGTGCAGATCGACGAAAGCCGCGATGCGAACCTTACCGAATTCGGCAAGGAAACGCTGACCGATCGCTATCTGCTGCCCGGTGAAAAGTATCAGGACCTCTTCGCGCGCGTTGCGGATGCCTATGCCGATGATGCCGAACATGCACAGCGGCTCTACGATTACATCTCGAACCTGTGGTTCATGCCTGCAACGCCGGTGCTGTCGAATGGCGGCACATCGCGCGGGCTTCCGATTAGCTGCTATCTCAATTCGGTTTCCGACAGCCTCGACGGGATTGTTGGCACATGGAATGAAAATGTGTGGCTTGCATCCAAAGGCGGCGGGATCGGCACCTATTGGGGCAATGTGCGCGGCATTGGCGAGCCGGTTGGCCTTAATGGCAAGACCAGCGGCATCATTCCGTTTGTCCGTGTGATGGATTCGCTGACGCTGGCCATTTCGCAAGGCTCGCTGCGGCGCGGTTCGGCGGCTTGCTATCTCGACGTTTCGCACCCTGAAATCGAGGAATTCCTCGAAATCCGCAAACCTTCAGGCGACTTCAACCGCAAGGCATTGAACCTGCATCACGGCGTTCTGCTGACCGATGAGTTCATGGAAGCCGTCCGCGACGGCGCTGAGTTTGAGCTAAAATCGCCCAAGACCGGCGAAGTGCGCGGCACGGTTGATGCGCGTTCACTGTTCCAGAAACTGGTCGAATGCCGCCTTGCAACTGGTGAGCCGTACATTGTCTTTAACGACACTGTGAACCGCATGATGCCCAAGCATCACCGCGATCTGGGCCTTAAGGTTTCGACCTCAAACCTGTGTTCGGAAATCACTTTGCCGACCGGCATTGATCATCTTGGCAATGATCGCACCGCGGTATGTTGCCTCAGCTCGCTCAACCTTGAAAAATGGGATGAGTGGTCAACTGACAAGCAGTTCATCGAAGATGTGATGCGCTGCCTCGACAATGTCCTTCAGGATTATATCGACCGCGCCCCGGACGAAATGGCGCGCGCCAAATATTCGGCCGAGCGTGAGCGTTCGGTTGGCCTTGGCGTCATGGGCTTCCACTCCTTCCTTCAGCAAAAGGGACTTGGTTTCGAAAGCGCAATGGCGAAAGCCATGAACCTTAAAATGTTCAAGCATATTCAGGCCAAGGCATCGGAGGCTTCGATGTTGCTGGCGCAAGAGCGCGGACCGTGCCCCGATGCTGCAGAAATGGGCGCGATGGAGCGGTTCAGCTGCAAAATGGCGATCGCACCGACCGCGTCGATCTCGATCATTTGCGGCGGGACCAGCGCCTGTATCGAACCGATTCCGGCCAATATCTACACCCACAAAACGCTCTCCGGCAGCTTTGTGGTCAAGAACCCCTATCTGGAAAAACTGCTCGACAAGAAGAGCAAGAACTCGACCAATGTGTGGAATTCGATCCTCGAACAGGGTGGTTCGGTCCAGCACCTCGACTTCCTCACCGACGAAGAAAAGGCGAGCTTTAAGACCAGCTTTGAAATCGACCAGCGCTGGCTGCTCGAATTTGCCGCTGACCGCGCGCCCTATATCGATCAGGCACAGTCGCTGAACCTGTTCATTCCGGCCGACGTGGAGAAATGGGACCTGATGCAACTGCACTTCCAAGCTTGGGAGAAAGGCATCAAGTCGCTCTATTATCTCCGGTCGAAATCGGTTCAACGCGCCGGCTTTGCAGGCGGGGTTGAAGCGGACAACACCGCTGATGCGGCAAAGTTTGAACTGGCCGCAGAAGAAACCGATTACGAGGAATGTTTGAGCTGCCAGTAAGCTGAATTCTCGTGCAAAAAGAATGACCCCGTCAGGCCCCGGCTTGGCGGGGTTTTCTTCGCGCTGGAGCAGCCAGCATGATGCAATCCTTTACGGCCTGTTAAACATCGCCATGCTACCTCTCCCCCATGCAGGCGCGAAAAGAAGAGCGGAAGATCATCTCGATCCCCGGCCGGTACTTCACCGGACTGGGCGCGCCTGTCGATGTCCAACTCAAAAACCTATCCGAAAAAGGGTGCTGTCTGGCCGACGTGTCCGGCAACCTCCCAATCGGTTCGCGCCTACAGATTCACGTAGGCAGCAGCGGGCCGCATCATGCCCATGTCAAATGGAGCAAAAGTGGTGATGTCGGAGTGACATTTGTGACGCCGCTCGATCCTGACAAATTCCAGGGATTTCAAGCAAGCCACGTCCCCGATATGGCGCAGGATCTGGTTTCAGGCGATTTTGAGCAAATGGAACCGGGGCGCCCGCAACGCTTTTGCTAAGCGAGCGCGCGCTTGGCGCACAGGCGCATTTGACGCCGCTTTCAAAACCTTGCCGCACTTGACACCCACGTCTGTTCGATCAACCTAGCTCGCGCACCAAGCGGGAGAGAGACTTTGGCGCCAACAAGTAACGGCGAATTGCCGCAAAAGCGCGCAGTTCCGATGCGGATTATCGTAGCCGGAGCATTGGCTTTGCTGCTTTCCGCATGTGCGAGCCAGATCGATGCAGGCATTTCTTCCGCCCCCGACGTGCCGGGTTTTTGGTGGGGCCTGTGGCACGGCTTTATCTTCCCGTGGAGTTGGATCGGATCTCTCTTCAGACCCGATATTGCCGTCTATGCCGTCCCCAATAGCGGCGGTTGGTATGATTTTGGCTTCTTCCTTGGCATCACAGTGCTGGGCGGCGGCAGCTTTTTCGGATCGAAAAGACGGCGCAAGGACTGAGCGCGGCGAGCGCGTCAGCCTGACCATCAATCTCAATTGAAATTTTTGCTGAAAGAGGACCGACGCGATGCTCGAATGGATCGGATTGATCGGCCTGTTTTTCGGGCTGGGCCTGCTGATATTATTGGCGCTGCGTGATGTGAATATCATCTTCGCATCGGTGCTTTGTGCATTGGTGGTGATCATCACCAACGGCCTACCGATCGCTGAAAGCATCACCCAGTCTTATACCGTGGGAGAGCTTGGCGCTTTCACGTTTGCCGGACGCTTCTTTTTGCTGTTTGCCGCCGGTGCAGTGTTCGGCAAGATTATGGGAGACAGTCACGCTGCGACTTCGATTGCGATGGCGCTCGTGCGTTCGCTGGGCGCGCATCGGGCGCTTTGGATCACGGTGCTCGCCTGCGCCTTGTTGACCTATGGCGGGGTGGTCGTCTTTGTCGTGATTTTCGCAATGTATCCGCTTGGTCTGCGGCTTTTCAAAGAGGCGGATATCCCCAAACGACTGTTCTGCGGCGCGATTGCGCTCGGGGCGGGTACATTCACTCTCACTGCGCTTCCTGGCACACCATCGATTCACAATGTCATCCCTACATTGACCTTGGGGACCGACTTGTTTGCCGCACCGCTTTTGGGCCTGTTTGGCGGCGCGCTCATGTTTGTCATGGGCATGGCATATCTCGAGCGCGAGCGGGTCAAGGCTAAGGCAGCGGGCGAAGGGTTCGAGCCCGGCCCGCGCGATGTCATTCCCGACTATTCTGAGATTGAAAAGGACGTGCCTTCTCCGGTGCTCGCAATCCTGCCGCTGGTGTTGGTGATTGCAACAATCCTTGCCCCTCGTCTTGCAGAAATGGCCGGATTGGGCGCGCAAGGTGGCTTGGTTGAATTCGCCGTTTCACAGCCGATATTGTGGCCTTCGATTGCGCTCATGTTTGCCAGCGTTGTTGCGATAGTTCTGTTTCCGGCAATGCGCAGAGCCCCGCTCCAGACGATGGGGTTGGGCACGCAAGATGCAATCATGCCCTTGATGGCGACCAGCGCGGTGATCGGATTTGGCGGAGTGGTCGCGCAAACGCAGGGCTTTTCCATGTTCACCGACTTTGTGCTCGGATCAGACCTGCCGCCGCACCTGTCGATGTTTGCTGCTGCCAGTACGGTATCGGGGATCACCGGGTCTTCATCGGGCGGATTGCAGATATTCATGGCCACAATGGCCGAACCGTTTCTGGCATTGGGCATATCGCCTGAACAGCTTCACCGTCTTGCCGCGATGGCGAGCGGCGGGCTTGATTCGCTGCCCCATTGCGGCGCGGTGATCGCAATGCTGACAATTACCCAGCTCACCCACAAACAGGCCTATAAAGAGGTTGGCGTGGTGACAGTTGTGGTGCCGATTATTGCAACGCTTTGCACCATCCTTGTGGCGATGATGATCTAGGATCGCAGGACTGGTCAGAGGCGGTGAGTTAGGCGGAATGCCAGCTGGCGTTCTATCTGACTCAGAAATTGCACGGTTTATCCCCGCGTAAATCTACGTCCTTGCCTCCCAAAAGCTGGTCTGATTCCCTATATGAGTCGTTCACGCGAATTAAAGGGACCACCAGATGTCGTTGCTCGAAGCCCGCAAGACCTACAAGCCGTTCGAATATCCCTGGGCCTACGAGTTCTGGAAAAGGCAGCAACAGATCCACTGGATGCCCGAAGAGGTTCCTTTGGGAGAGGACTGCCGCGACTGGGCGCAAAAAATCACCGAGCATGAGCGCAATCTGCTCACCCAGATTTTCCGTTTCTTCACGCAAGCCGATGTCGAGGTGCAGGATTGTTACCACGACAAATATGGCCGGGTATTCAAACCGACCGAGATCAAGATGATGCTCACCGCCTTCTCCAATATGGAGACGGTGCACATCGCAGCCTATTCGCACCTGCTCGACACGATCGGCATGCCTGAATCAGAATATTCGGCGTTCCTCGAATATGAGGAAATGGCGGACAAGCACAATTACATGCAGCAATTCGGCGTCGATAATGATGAAGATATTGCCCGCACGCTCGCCATGTTTGGCGGCTTCACCGAAGGGCTTCAGCTGTTCGCGAGTTTCGCGATGCTGATGAACTTCCCGCGCTTCAACAAGATGAAGGGCATGGGCCAGATCGTTACCTGGTCAGTGCGCGATGAAAGCCTCCACTGCGAAGGCATCATCAAGATGTTCCACACCTTCTGCGAAGAGCGCGACTGCCTGACCAAGGCGGTGAAGGAAGACATCATCGACATCTGTCAAAAGACCGTCCGTCTGGAGGACGCCTTTATCGACCTCGCATTCGAGATGGGTCCGGTGAACGGGATGACGGCCAAGGATATCAAGCGCTACATCCGCTACATCGCCGATTGGCGTCTGGGCCAGCTGGGCCTTCAGCCGATCTATATGATCGACGAACATCCACTGCCGTGGCTCGCCCCGCTGTTGAACGGTGTCGAACACGCCAACTTCTTCGAAGCGCGCGCGACCGAATATTCCAAGGGCGCAACCAAGGGCAACTGGAACGACGTCTGGTCAAGCTTCGACAACCGCCAGAAAGCCAAAGCGGTCAATGAAGACGGCGAAGAAGGTGCCGATGGCGGACCGGATATGTTCGGCGAGACTGAAGCGGCGGAGTAGGGGGCTGAGGCTTAAGGCAAGAATAGAGGCCGGCAAGTTCATGCTTGCCGGCCTCTTTCTTTTTCCCTCAATCTCTTGCCGATAAAACTCTTCATCATATAGTTCCGCACTAAGACACCAATTCGAATGCCCGCGATCCAAGTCGTGTGGCCACAAGCTTTTTGGGGGAGTGCGCGTGGAACACAAAATCGGACAGGCAACCACGGTTGAAGGCTTTGGCGAGGTCATGGGTATCGCCGCCTCGGGCGAGAAGCCAAACTTCAAACCCTACGAGCCGCTTGAAGATGGATCTCCCAAAGATGTGTTCGTAACCAGCTGGGCCAAGAGCGGTACGACTATGGCCCAGCAGATGTTTCACCAGCTGCGCACCGCTAAAACGGGCGGGGACATGGATTTTGACGATATCAGCCGCGTGACCCCGTGGGAGGACACTGCTTACCTCCTCGATCTCGACATGACAGCGCCGCAAAAGGCACACCCGCGCGGTTTTAAGTCTCACCGCGAATATGAGAGGCTGCCCGCCGGTCAGCGCTACGTCGTCACCTTGCGCGACCCAAAGGAATGCTACGTTTCCTTCTACCGTTTCTTCAATGGCTGGCAGCTGAAAAGAGATTCGGTGTCGATGGAAGATTTCATGCCGCTGTTTATGGGCGGAGGGCCTGGAGGTTGTGACTATTTCACCCATCTCTTGAGCTGGTATGCACGTCGTAGCGAGGCTGACACTTTGCTGAGCACCTATCGTTGGACGGTGAAAAACAAAAGCAAAGCGATCCACAACCTCGCGGCGTTTTGCGACATTGATATGACCGACGATGTCGAGGCGCTCGTCATGAAGCGAACTTCACGTGATTTCATGGTCGAGCACAAAGATCGTTTCGATGACGGAATGATCTGTGCTGTTCTGGAAGAAAAGTGCGGCATTCCAGCGAACTCAGATTCCTCCAAGGTTCAATCATCGGGCAGCAATGCAGCGGCACTCCCCGACAATGTGGCCGAACAAATTGATAGTATGTGGGCGGAACGCGTCGCGCCGGTTACTGGGCATGCCGACTACAAATCGCTTGCTGCAGAGATTGACGAACTCGCAGAAAGTTAAGCGGGTAGATCATCGGAAGTCCATCTACCTCATTTGACCCACATCAATTCCCCCATCGCGACTCGGGTCTAGCGTCTTTCCCAACACTGCAACGGGAGACCTATTTGATGTCGCAGCATACGCCCAATGAACTCACCACCATCTTCAAGCGCGACCGTGAAGTGATCACGCGTCTCAAGCAGGAGGACGGGCATTTTGCGCGGCTTGCTGATGAGTATCACGAGATCAACCGGCAGGTTCACCGCATCGAGGCTGAAACCGAGGCGGCGAGTGATGAACGCACCGAGACCGCCAAGAAACAGCGCCTTGCCCTGCTCGATGAGATTACCGGCATCGTGAACAAGGCGCGCGCCGAAGCCTGATCGGCAGATAAGGGAAACTGTCATGCTCAACCCAAAACCCATGCTCGCAATTGTTTTCGCGCCCGCGCTCGGCCTTGCAGCCTGTGCGCCCGAAGCCGAACAAGACGTCACTTACGAAGTCGGCGTTGAGGATGTTGGCGGAGGCGAATTGCAGGTGGCCGATCCCCAGCCCGGCGATGTCGAGGTCAACCTGCCCGAAACGCCAATGATAAATGTGCCCGATGACCAAAGCAGCGAAGCGGGCGATGACACCGAGGTAGGCGAATAGGCCGGCCGCCATCGGCCTGATCGCTAAAGTCCCGCTCCGGCCTCACCCTCTTGGCCGGGGCGGGATTTTGAATTCCGGTGTTTCAAACGGCGCTCAGCAGCGCTCTTGAATACAAATCATGCGCTGCCCTCATAAAACGCCAGCCCGACTGGTCGAGTTCGCGCACCCAAGATCCAAACATCAGGCGGGTTGTTCCCTCGCCCTGTTCAACCGCCAGCCAGCTAGCGGTGTTGGTGATCCCTGCTGTGAGCAGGATTTCGTTCTCGCGCCGCTCAACCACGGTCCAAAGCGCAATTCCATCAGCCTCACCGTGAGCAAGAGCGCGCGCATCTTCGTTGGTGGCCCCTTTGCCGATCAAGCCAAGAATTATCCGTTCAGGCCTAAACATCGCGCTGCAGTAAAATCGCTCGATTAAATCGGATAACGGCACCGCGCCGGGCACTTCGCGGACAAAGCAATCGCGATAGTCGCGCTCTCCGCCAAAGCCAGCAAGGAGGCTGCCGGGCGGAACGGGAATGGCTGAGATTTTGCTCATGCGACTTAACCTAGCCCCGACTACGCCTGCTGACCAATGCAGGCGCTGCAACATGGGATGCAAAGGCCGCGTACGGCGGCAATCGCACGCGTTAACCAGGCATGGTCAGCGACCCGATTCTAGGCGGCTCCGCCCTTAGGAGCAGGGAGGTGATGTAGGCGTAATTCTTTGTAAAATTCGCGCAATTCCAACGGTTTTGCGTGCGCGGCCTAACACTTTCTTCACCGCAATCGGTCATAGAGGAGTGGTTAATCGAAAACGCGAATAAGAGCAGGGGATTGCCGCGTGAGTTTTATCAATGGCTTGATTGGATGCGCACTGGGCTTTCTTGGCGGAAGCGCTGTGTTGACGCTTGCCCTGCCAGCCGATGTCATATCGCAAGGCGTTGAACTGGCCACGCCTGCGCCCGATGGCGAACCTTTCGTGAAGGTCGCACTTGACGATTGATGGATTAGGCGGGCCGCTAGTCGGCGCGCCTTTATCCTATTCCCAGCCCCATGCAGGTGGCGGCGCCTCAACCGCGTTGGTGAGATCAAACTCAACCCTGAAATGCCGATCCTCGGGTGCACCCCCTTCGACGGTGCGGCGTAGCTGATAGGCAAACTGGGCGTTCTGCGCGCCTGCTGGATCAACTTCGACCCGCCAGACATTGGTGACAGATGCGCTCAACCCTTCGCGGTTGAACATATCGATGCTGAACTGATCGACGGGAAATTCCTGTCCGCGGGCAAGGCCATCCTCTGCCGTGTCACCGCCATACATTGTGACCGCATCTTCCGAGCCGTCTTCATGACGGTGATCGTGTTTGAGCCTCAGGCCGGTATCGGTGCGGGTGATAAGCCATGTGCGCGACCGGTCCCATTCTCCATCGACCTGCACATGAAAGGGCACCGCGATCCTGTCATCGGAGCATTCGGCGACATACATCACCATCGCGATGCCTGCGAAATCGGCATCAACCGCATCATCGCTCACCAACTCGCCTGTATAGGCATTGCCGCAATGGCTCGATAGGGCAGCGAAGAAGGCATCTTGCGGCGTCAGTTCAGCTGTTGTGGCTTCATCCGTTGAAGCGGGAGTGCACCCCGCAATGGCGAAAGCGGCTGCTATAAGAGCGAATTGTGTGCGTGTTCTTGTGATCATTGCGCCAGCCTAGCGGCATTCGCGCGAACTTGCACCCACGTCACCTAAATGCGTGCGCTATTCGCACCAATTTCGCGGTGCGCTGCCCCAACCGCTCTCGCGTGCCAGACCTTCTTCGATCATCGTTTCAGCGAGGTATTCGTGATCGCCGTCGCGCGATGTTCGGCGAACCGCGCGCAATTCGCGGCCATATTGGTCGCGGGGCGGGCCATCCGCGCCGTCCCATTCGAACGGCCCTTCTGACAGCCATTGGTATGTGCGAGTGCGCGCCTGACGGGCGAGCGCGCTTTCTGCGTCGCACTCGCCGGCTAGTTCCGGGGTATCAAAACCGGTGAGCCGGATGCGGCGTTGCTGCGCTCCAAAGCCAAGCACGAGCGTATCTCCATCGACCACACAGCCGGTTTGACGCGCGCCGCGCTCCCCGCAAATGGAAAAACGGTGTTCGACCCGCTCCCAGCCTTCTTGTGCCGTGATCGGGCGGAAAACAAACCACCACAGGGCCATCACCACCAACGCCAGCAAGGGCACCCGCCAGACGCGCCACCAATCACCCAAACGGCTGGACGAGCGGCTGCGCCTGCCTTTGCCACGTCTAAAGCGGGGGCGTGAGAGTTTGCGGCGAGCCATGTGAGGTCGCTATCATAACTTGCCTGTTCTGCGCAGCGGCTCGCGCCACCCTATGCCCGATTGAGAATGCTAGGTGAGTTGCCCATGACCATGCAAAAGGGCCGCGCAGCACGATGCTGCACGGCCCCTTGGCTTTGGTGATCCTATGCCCCGTTACCGAGGTCTAGGCACCAGAAGGTTTAAGCTTCGATCGGCTCGAGCGAACCGGTACCGCTTGGGGTCTCGGTTGTTTCGCAGGTGCCTGCATCGACATAGGTCCAGGCATTACCCTGATAGTCGACTACGCTGGTGCCAGCACAGCTGGTGCCGGGGCCTGCAGCACAGTCATTCTGACCAGCGAGCGAAACGCCGTAGCACTTCTCTTTCGCAGCATCGTCAGCAGCAGCAACGGTTTCGGCTTCTTCGCCGCCTGTTGCGTCGGCTTCGGCCGGTGCGTCTGCGCCGCCAGAGCAGGCAGCTGCGAGGCTGGCGGCTGCGGCGAGTGCGATCGAGCCTTTGAGGCGTGTGGTGTTCATGGGTAATTCCTCCATCATGATGAATCGAGCAGCGCAATTCTAGTGAGCGCCTTTCTTTGCTCGATTCGCAGCGAAACAGCATTCGGTTACAAAGCCAAGTGCAAAATTATCAAGCCAAGGCAGGACGTGCGCTTTCCTACGCAGCGCGAAGCCGCTAAGCGCGCCACTGAATACGGCCAAGATGCGCACGATAAAGGCAGCAACGCAATGAATGCCCAGTCTAACGATACGGACCAGCTCCCCGATCTCACCAAGGCACAAGTCCTGATCGAGGCGCTTCCCTATTTCCAGCGTTATGCCGGGCGCACCTTTGTGGTGAAATATGGCGGCCATGCGATGGGCGACAAGAATGCCGCACGCGATTTTGCCGAGGATATCGTCCTTCTCAAAGCGGTCGGGATCAATCCGGTCGTGGTCCATGGCGGCGGCCCGCAAATCGGCGAAATGCTCTCGCGGTTGGGGGTTGAAAGCACCTTTGTCGATGGGCTTCGCGTAACCGATGAAGCCACAGCCAAGGTTGCCGAAATGGTCTTGTCAGGGGCGATCAACAAGGAACTGGTCGGCTGGCTTTCCAATGCCGGC
>Ga0316207_10002048_pt1 | contig 21952 bp, 21 predicted proteins | sample 6weekpyrite_MG_FD_204943 | JGI IMG/M metagenome (GOLD analysis project Ga0316207, IMG submission 204943) | Microbial mat bacterial communities from mineral coupon in-situ incubated in ocean water Damariscotta River, Maine, United States -... | ecosystem: Environmental > Aquatic > Marine >...
ATCGGGAGTAACGGTAACAGGCTGTGAATATCCCGGTATTTTTCTTGTTGTCAGCCAGGATATTCTTGATTAGTATGGTTATTCGTCACTTTCTCTACATAAAACTAAAGAACTATAACAAGAGGTAAAAACCCATGAATATCATAAACTTAATACTTGCCATATTCCTTCCTCCCGTTGGTGCATTTCTACAGGTCGGTGTGTCCACGCATTTCTGGATCAACATTGTCCTGACCATACTTGGTTTCTTCCCGGGTGTGATTCACGCTGTTTGGCTGGTCGTTACAAAGCAGAAGGGCTGATATATGAATGCTTATCACCGTTTCATTACCATCATCACGGTGAGCCTGGCAATATCATGTCCTGCTGTAGTCAGCGCCGACTGGCTTCAGCAGGGCAGTGATTTTCTTAAATCGCTAGGTGGTGACGATTCAAAGTCGAGTTCGATCCCTGCTAATACTGAGATCGCCGGTGCCTTCAGACATGCGCTGGTCATTGGTTCATCAGCTGTCGTTAGAAATCTGGGCAAGGATGACGGGTTTTTTAAAGATCCTGATATTCATATTCCGTTACCTGAAAATATGGCAAAGGCTCAGAAACTGCTACAGAAAGTAGGTATGGGTGACCTGGTAGATGACCTTGAACTCAAGTTGAATCGCGCCGCTGAAGCAGCGACGCCAAAATCCAAAAAGATTTTTATTGAAACCATTAAAGGTATGAGCTTTGAGGATGTTAAGAAGATCTACGAGGGGCCTGATAATTCTGCGACGATGTTCTTTCAGGCTAAAATGACACCGGCGCTAAAAAAGGCCATGGCACCAATAGTAGAGCAGACCATGTCAGAAGTTGGTGTGGTCAAATCGTACGATAATTTCATGTCTCAGTATAAGAGCATCCCTTTTGTGCCTGATGTTAAAGCGAACCTGACGGAATACGTCATTGAGAAAGGTCTTGATGGTATATTTTTCTATCTTGCCAAAGAAGAGGCCGAGATTAGAAAGAACCCAGTAAGACATACTACTGACTTATTGAAAAAAGTGTTTGGCGCGAAGTAACGTTGAAAAATGTCGGGTGTGTACTTTTATTACCTTTCAATAGGCACAAACCTTAATCCTGAGAAAAATGCGGTTGCGATAACCCGTGAATTAATATCCTGCTTTGGGCGTATGTATCTGTTCCCGTTTATTCATACCTTGCCTGAAAAGCTTGAAACAGAAAATCATTTCCTGAATGCAGTGGCGATTATTCGTTGCGAACTGGATTCGCAAGCGTTAAAAAGTCAGTTGAATGAGATTGAGATGAAGCTGGGCAGGAATAGAAAAGACCCAGACAGAAGCAATAAAGATCGCCCTGCTGATATCGATATTATCAGTGAGCCATGCAATGTACTGGATGCCTCATGCCAACCTGCGCTGGAGGAATCCTACATAAATAATGTGATTGACTGTACTGGCGACAGGGCCGATCTGACCAAGTTTGGTTTAATGTTTTCCGATGTGCCGGCCACCGTCGACCTTGATATGACCACCGGTCATATAATGATTGTCGAGGATAGCGAGAACCGCTTTATACAGCGCTGAGAAACCACCTTCATACTTTAACAGCGTCTCTTTCATCACCTGTTCTTTATGATCTTCATTGTGCTCGGGCAAAAATTTAATGGGCCCAGGCTGAATGCTGTTTACACGAATGCCTGGGGCGTATTTTTTTGCCAGCGATTTGGTGAGATTTTCAAGGCCAGCCTTAGTTGAACAGTAGAGACTGTAATCTGCCTTAGGGTTTTCAGCATAGATGTCGGTGATATGAATAATATTACCAGGGTTTGCTTCGTCATGTAGCAGATCAGCAAGTGATGCGTTGATATACGCTGGTGTAACCATATGCACCTGAAATAGATCAGCATAATAATCTAGTGGGAACTCGTCGGAGTCAGGGTCAGGCTCATAGCGTGAAGCATTGTGCACAATGACATCAATTTTTTTAACTGATGAGTGAATTGACTGAATAACCGCATCAAGATGATCGATACGGTAACTTTCAACCGTGTGTAGCGTTAAGGCATCACATTTCAGTGAAGCCAGTTCATTTGAAATGCCACGTGAAATCGCAATGACGTGCCAGTTGTTCTGTAGAAACTGTTCGGTGAGATAGAGTCCGAGGCGACGACTGGCGCCAGTTATGATAATTGTTTGCATGTCACTCATTGTATAATTGATGGCGGATTAGCCTGATGTATTTTACCTTGTGAAGATAGTGTAGCAAAGTCTGGTTAATTTGATGTAATTCTTGATGGTTAATCGTACTGTTGGCATAACATAGCGCATCAAGACGTTGTAAAGCGGTATTTAGTTCAGTTTCTATGCCATTATATTGCTGATATTTTTCCAGCCACTGATGAATGCTGGCATTGGACTGCCAGTGATGCAGCGCAGCATGTGTTGCGATTGCCTGTTTCGTTTTGCTGGTATCCACTGGGTCATTTAATAAGGCCTTTATCTGCTGCCTTTGACGTGTGACTGCTATGAAAGAAGTATACAGTCTTCGTGACCAGCGAATTAAATAATAAATTAATGCTAGCAACAGAAAAATGAGGACCAGTTTCATCCATATCGGTGTCGCAAGTATTGCTGATGACGTAAAGTGGTCGTTCAGAATCTTGCCGCTATTCGGGTCAAAGTACTGCCAGTGAATAACCTGTTCTGATATGTAGGTGAACGATGGGAACGACAGTGGAATATTGTAGGTTTTTACGCCTTGAAAATCCTGCCCCGTGAATGCATTGCTCAATTTGGTTTCAGTAGAAAGATACTGATGTGCTGCCGAGGTGAGCTGGCTCTGTATGAGGGGAAAATGTTCAGCGGCGACATTTATCCCCGATAACCTTATATCTTGCTGATAAAACGTATTGGCATTCAATAATAGTGGGGAAGCGCTATATGTCTCGCTCATTGTTATTTTCCCAACCGGCATGGTCGGTGGGATATAGGCAGGAAGTGTTTTTACAGTAATGTTAACTGGCAGCAGTGAAATGGTCTGCTGAATACGTCCGCCACGTGAATAGCTGATGTCTGGAAGCTGTATATTCTGTGTGCCTGATTTTGTAAAAAAGAGAATGGCGTGAATACGGTTTGTGCTGTTTTGATTCAGGCTGGTATAGATTCGATATCGGGACGTATGGCTTACCGGCCAATCTAATGTCGAATATTTATCGGTATTTTTTAATGATATTGTGATCAAAACAGCCTGTCTTTGCCAGACCTGCGTATCACTGATAGTGAAGTCATGATCAATGGCAGCAATAGCTTTGCCGCACAGCAATACGATTGCTAATGCCAGTATGCGAGCACTGTTCACCATGGTTGCACACCTCGAATACGTTTTGGCTCATCAAGCGGGGCAGGGAAACCCTCTTCAAGCTCAAAAATACGCTTCCAAAGTAGTGTGTCGGTGTCAGGCTGAGAGATTATCGCCTGTTGAAGGAACAGGTTATCTGAGGTGTCATAGCGCCATTGGTCTCTAGAGCCACTACTAATCTCATTACTTGCCAGTTCAGAATACTGAATGCTTTTTTCAATTGATATGCTGTTATTGTTTGATAGCCCCTCATCGGCGTAAATATGGCGTTGCCGTTGTGTGCTTTTGCCGCTGGAGACCCTGGCGTCATCAGGATTGATGGTGACCTCGTCAACGATGCGATTTCTGCCACTGCTACTAGTAGGCCTGCTGCGTTTACGCGTTTTTTGCTGTTTCTCTAGTAATGACTCTGCGACCTGTATGTTAGTCTGCGCAGCGGGGTCATCATGCCGGTAAAGTAATACATCTTTATATAAGGCAACGGCTTGCTGATAGTCTGCTAGCTGATAATAGCTATTGGCCAGATTGAAAATAGCATCTGCGCGTTCATCATCAGTTGCTGCGCTTAGAATCGCCTGATTGTATGCAATGATAGCCTGTCTGTACTGATTTAGTCTGTAATACGCTGAGCCAAGCCCCATTTTACCGTTATGACTGGTGTCTGACTGGTAATAGCGGCTAGCAGCAGAGTAATCTTTATTTTGCAGTGCCTGCCATGCATCACTTGCATTGTTTATCTGTGCTTGGGCATCAACAAGAACCGCAATAAAAACAAATAGCGTGCCTGTGGAATAGAAGGCGCTTTGCATTGTGCCGGACAATCGTCCTATTCGTATTGTCGGCAGCATTAGCAAAAGCGCTCCGCTCAAAAGAAAGACCAAATAGTACTCGCGCCATTCGATTATGTTTGTGGTTTGGCTAGCTGTGTTCGTTATTGAAGAAGTGTTTAATTGAAATGCGTCCATCGAGGACAGGTTATTACTCGCACCTGCATAGATTCCACCTGTTAATGTGCTGAGCGTTCTCATGGGTTTGTCTTTTAGGCGACTGATAACAGCCTCGCCATTTTTAGTTATCCAGCCACTGGTTTTGTCTGGGATCAGCCCACCTTCTGAGGTGCCTATTCCCCAGCTATGAACCGCTATGCCACGCCTGTTTATTGTTTTAATCAGTTCTCGCTGCAGAGTGCTATCTGAAGGATTGCCACCATCACTTACCAGTATGATATGTGTCTCGGCTGAAGTTTTTGCCAGATTGAGTGCGCTTTCAAGTGCCAAAGTGTTTCGAGAGCCCTCGGTTGGCAGCAGGTTTGTATCAACTGATGCCAGTGCGCTTAGTACTGCCTGTTGATCACTGCTAGGCGGTATCAGTACGTGTGGGTTGCCAGCAAAAAGTATTATTCCGTAGCGATAGCGATATTTCGTGATGAAATTACTCATATGGTATTTGGCGACCACCAGTCGAGAAGGGGTGAGATCTGACACGGACATGGAGCGTGATACATCCAGCAGAAAAATTACTTCAGGCAGATTGTCATCCTCATAATGAGTGTTCTGAATGACTCGTGGGCCTGCCATGGCAACACATAAACACAACCATGCCAGTAACTTGATATAAAAAGTCGTTCTCGCCTGAGGGGTTGATGCGGAGGAGTGCGCTACCCATGGGAAAAAGCGTGGTTCGGCATAAACGATATGACGCTGACGCATAATATAGAGTATCGCTAGAATCAACACCGGTATAAAAATGGCCATCAGCCAGGCTGGTTCACGCCAGTAAATCTGCTCGAGCCAAATCATCAGGATGATTTCCTGAATGGCAGAGTAATGCTTAACATTGATAGCAGTAATAAGCCGAAACCCAGTGGCCAGTGATAAAGGTGTTCCTTTAGATAAACAGGTGTTTCGGTTTGCGATGATTTTTCTGATTCACGTATAGTGGCGACTGCCTCATTTAGGCTATCGCTGTTTTTTGCAATGTAAAAATTGCCTCCGCCAGCATTGGCGATATCCTCAAGTAAGTTGATGTTGATGGGTTGGTATATGAGTGATGCGGCTCTATCTTCTGCAGCGCCTCTACCACCGGCGCCGATGGCAATGACATGCATCACATAACCTTTATCACGTAAAAAGGCGGCCGTATCAATTGGGTTGATAGCGCGGGGAGGGCGGTTAACACCTGATATCATAACAATTGATGGTTTTTTTTCTGAGGCGGCATAACGACTTTCGAGGCGACTTAATGCAAACAACATGGCATTGGCAGGATCGCTGGTTCTTCCTGTAATGGCCGGTTTCAGGCGCTTAATCTGTTGCTTCAGCAAGTTGTTATCTGCTGTCATAGGCACGAGCAGTTGCGCCTGTTCAGAAAACGCAATAATGCCAATGCGATTACCATCTAACGTATCGATGAAATAGTTTAGTGTGCTGAGCACCATCGTGAGACGATCAGTACGCTCGCCATTAACGAGATAGTCTCTCAGGACCATGCTAATTTCAGTGTCTACGAGAAATAAGGTGTCGCGATAAGGCTGCTTGCTGGGTAGTTTTTTATCGAAGATAAATGGGCCTGCAAGCGCAATGCAAAGGCAGGCTGCTATCAGGCAAGAGCTAAACAGGGTCAGCCAGTCACGTTGCTGGTGTTTTGATTCGTTGTTAGCAGCGAATAATTCATGGGCAGGGTGATAAAATACATATTCGCCACTATGCTGTTCAACCAGCGCGGGTATTTGTAAACGATGTTTTAACCACGCATATATAATAAGCATCATCAATGCGGGGAGTGTCACGAGCATAAATGGATAAACAAATTGTATCTCTGCTAACCAAGCCATTTTGATGCCTCAGTCAGTAGTCGTGTTGCTGTTTTTGTCTCGCATGGTGCGCCAGCGAAACTACGATGAGTTAATTCATCTATAAAATCCTGCCATTGTTGTTGTGAAGCCGCGTTGAATTTTCTCGAACTAAGGTGACGACGCGCGTGTTTATTAGAGATAATATGATAGGCCTGCTGCAATGCGGCTTTCTCATTAATGGTTTTATTCTTCAGTTGATGATGTATTTTCCTGATGCTGTTTCCTGACTTATGTCGCATATAGATAACATAGAATACAGCTAGCAAGACAATTATAAAGACTGCGCTGCAAGCCAGCCAGATGTTGTCGTATGACGCAACGGCCGGGCGAGCGGGTTCAATGATATCGACCCATGCCTGAACTGAAGTTGCTGTGTTACTCATGAGTTGTATTACTGTTTCGGGAACAAGTCAGTGTTGAGAAGTTGATGGTAGTCAACACCAGCTTCCTGCAGATATTTCTGTATACGACTCACCTTACTCTGTAATAACGCGTTATGTTTCGCTAATGTGTCTGACGGCAGGGCGTTAATGTCAATGTATTCAGAATCACGAAAATCACGTAAGCGATAGGTCTGCTCTGCAGGTAATGTTATCTCGGCTGGATCAAGAATATGATATGCGGTGACACTGCATTGTTTTCCTAGCTGATATAAAGAAGCCTTGTCGCTTTCTAATAAATCTTGAAAGTCGCTGGCAAGTATTACCTCATCTCCGGGTGAGGTGAATAGCAGACTGGCTTTGAGTACGTCCGATATACTGCTTGCTTGTTGTTCCTGATGAACAGGAGGGCAGGCAGCAATGAAGTCATTGATTGCTTGTTGCGTGTGTTGCGAACCTGTTTTCTTTTCTTGCCACTGTGTGGGGCTGTCCAGAACGGTGGATGAGACAGAAATATGTGAATACTCGGCAAGCATGGCGTAATAGCTGCAAACCATGGCCGCCTGGGTAACCTTCAGCTGCCCCTGTGTTGCAAAACGCATACGCTGCCTGCGATCCATGACGATATGCATGCCATGTTGTCTTTCTTCATTAAAGGTATTGACGTGCAGGGAGCCTGTGCGCGCAAATACTCGCCAGTTTATGCTGCGCAGTGAGTCAGTATGCTGATATTGCCGCAGTGACTCAAAGTCAAAACCATTGCCCGTTTTTGCTGATTCCTGCACACCAATTAGTGGCTGAGCAGATTTCATTTTAGTGATATTTTCCTGTGCAGCTTCGCTTGCCTTGATACGCAGAGTGTTTAACTCATCAGGATCCAGCAGCGGTTTTGTCACGTCAGCAGTCGCTGGGTGTATAAAATGATTAAAGGATTTGAAAAGTTCAGCGAGCATCATCAGGGCACAGGAATAATATCAAGCAGGCTTTCAATAATATCAGTGTTGCTGATTGCTTTTGTTTTAGCATGGATGCTGCTAATAATGCGATGGCGTAATACATCGGGCGCGACATTAATGATGTCGTCAGGGTTTACATAGTCACGACCTTGAATATAGGCCAGTGCGCTGGCGGCGCGCAGCATCGCGATACTTGCCCTTGGCGATGCGCCAATTTCGATACAATCTGAGCAATCAGGAATGATATTGCCAGGGTCACGGGTAGCTTGCACAATCTGAACGACATATTTTTCCAGAATCTCCTCAACATGAATCTCAGAGACTTCACGTCGTGCAGTGAGCACCGTATCGGGCATGACTCTGCTATTCAGCTCAGCGTCATCATTGCCAAAATGCAGTGCCTGGTCACGTTTGAGTATTTGTAGTTCTTCGTCTTCATTCGGATAATCAATCTGTACATGCATCAGAAAGCGATCGAGTTGCGCTTCTGGGAGTGGATAAGTACCACTTTGCTCAAGCGGGTTCTGCGTCGCCATAACAAAAAACAGCTCTGGCAGGGGATGCGTACTGCCATTTATTGTAATCTGATGCTCTTCCATGGCCTCCAGCAGCGCGGATTGTACCTTGGGTGGCGCACGATTGATTTCGTCAGCGAGGATGATTTCATGAAAAAGGGGGCCATCTATAAAGCGAAAATCACCCGTTTGTGGATCAAATATGTCGTTGCCCGTGAGATCAGAGGGCATGAGATCAGGCGTAAACTGGACTCTCTGAAAGCTGGCATGCACGCCACTGGCAAGCGCTTTGACGGCTGTGGTCTTGGCAACACCAGGCGGACCTTCAAGGAGTAAATGACCACCCGTCAGCAATCCAATCAGTAAACGATCAATCAGTCGCGTCTGGCCAACGATATATTTTTGCAGGTGTGCGCGTATTTGTAGAAATTCAGTTTGTGTCTGCATGCTTGAATCTTTGTGTTGTCATTTAATAAAAAGCATATCACGCGTGTTATGGCGCATTGGTAATCTGACAAAAAATTCATAACAAAGATATAACTGTGAATTGGAGATGACTCAACACAAAAAAGGTAAGTAATTGTATAATAAGGATATTATGCGGTTTTCTTCAGGGGCGTGCCATGAATGCTGGAATGAGTGATAGGCAGGTTATGTATTATTCCTGCTGCTAGAGGCTTCTTTCTTTTTTGCGGACTTGTTTTCGCCAAGTAACTTGAAGTATTTATAATCTGTGATTTTCTTATTTTCATAGACAGAAAGAAGTAATACAGAAGCGGCGGTTATGAAATGTATTTCAGGGTAACTAAGAGTGAAAACACTCAGGCTTTCAAATTCAAAGAGTGGAATACAGGTCAATGCGATAAATATCGTTACACCTAGTCGAATTAATGCCGCTCTGGTGCTTGTTTCATCCATGTAACTATAAAAACGATCGACAACGGCAACGAGTATGATGGTGGGTATTAAAATGACACTCCCTTCCGGGCTAAACGAGAAATAAGACAGCGTGGAGGTACTAAATACCATGCTTAAGGCCACGAAGGTAAAAATCAGGGATAATCTTGTTGTTCGCGATAAACTGTTTGGCAGTATAGAGCGACCTATTAGTGCAAGAAAAATGACAATACCGGCAATCACTAATGTAGTCGTAATCTCTGCATATACCATTGCTAATGCTAATAGCGGCGCTGTAAACGTCCCATAGGGGAAGAGACCAATTGCATGTCGGAAGAAAGCGGTTAAAAGAACACAAAAAGGCAAGATAAGCAGCTTGCTTAGTGCTTGCCTTGTTTCAATATCCAGTTGCCTGAGATCAAAAATATCTAGTAGATTTTTGTCTTCTTCAAGACGAGTAACATTTAAAATGTCTAAATCTTCATAAACACGGTATGTAACGGACAGAATTTTACCGTTTTCAACAAAAAACAGTGATTGCGTATCATAGCCAAACTTTACATAAGTATTGGGCACTTTCGCTTCGAAACCTTTTTCAGGATCGTAGGTCTTCCAGCGGGCATCTTGATCATAGAGCTCGACCCAAAAATAAGGTGAGCTGCGAGTCTGTTCGTCAAGCACAAATCCTGATACTAGCCTTGCAGGGATGCCGTTTTTTCTACTCAGCGCAACCATGAGTTTCGCGCGCCCTAAATTCGTTGCTTTATTTTCTTTAATTACCAACCTTATATCGTCGTATTGGTTTTGCGAGTCATACAGAAGCTTAGTGCAAAAATCAAAAATGGCGTGAACAAGTGCAGGCTTGTTGCTGATGTCGCGGCGTAAATAGTCACTTAATGTCGTCAGTTCCTGTGCTGATGTATCATAGAAATCGCTTAATTCCAGATATTTTTCACGTAGCACTGGCGTTAGTTCAGCAATTGTAGTGCTTCTATTAAAAGCGGGCGTCTGGGTTAGCTTTAACTGAAATTCTGCAGAAAACTCAATAGTACCCGTTGATATTGCTCTGGCTCGAATTTGTCCAGGTAATGATTTTTTTGATGGGAGTAATTTAGCGTTTTGATGAAACAAGCGTTGGCTAATGAGTGCCTGGTATGTGCCTTGCTTTGGTTTTAGCGTATTGATAACTGTGCTGCCCTGTATGCTCGCAAAACTGCCAGTTAGTGATATATTCCATGCGGTGTCTTCTGGAAGCGTTCTTTCCTGACCATAAAACAACCAACGGAAACCAACGATTAACAGACCTGCCATAACAAACAGGGTTATTAATGTTCGCTTCGTCGTCTTTTCGTTCAATTTTCACGTTACCTTTATATGGTATTAGTAATAGAATATACAAAAGCTTAAATATTACTAACTCAGTATGGGTTTATCACGATACAGTAAGGCAATACTACCCATGAATAAAAAAAAGAAAAAATCAGTTATAGGGTGGCGAGAATGGGTGAGTTTGCCAGAATTAGGTATAGCTAATATTAAAGCAAAAGTCGATACTGGGGCCAGGACGTCAGCACTGCATGCTTTTGATGTCAAAGTGCAAGACCATGATACGGGTAAAAAGGTGTTTTTTAAAATACATCCTTACCAGGAAGACACTGATAACGTTATTGAATGCACGGCCGATGTCATTGATGAAAGAATGGTGACCGACTCAGGCGGGCATAAAGAAATGCGCATGATTATTTTAACTACAATTGAGGTCGGAGATGACGCATTTTCAATCGAATTAACCTTAACAGACAGGGATACAATGCGCTTTAGAATGCTACTGGGGCGCACAGCCCTGAAGCAAAGGTATATGGTTGATGCGGGTAAATCTTATCTAACACGTCCAGATCAAGATTAGAAGGAGCGCTAATGCGTATTGCAATACTCTCACGAAAAAGCAGTTTATATTCAACCAAAAGATTAATTGAGGCTGCTCAAGAGCGTGGCCATGAAGCGGTTGTACTGGATACGCTGCGATGTTACATGAACTCAAGCTCATCAAAGCCAACTATCCATTATAAAGGTGAGGAGCTTGTAAATTATGATGCGGTAATACCGCGTATTGGCGCTTCAATTACATTTTATGGTTGTGCTGTATTACGGCAGTTTGAAATGATGGGCGTGTACCCGCTTAATGAATCAGTCGCAATAACGCGCGCACGAGATAAATTGCGTTCTACTCAACTACTTTCACGCAAGGGCGTTGGTATACCTGTCACAGGTTTTGCAAACCGTCCTGATGATATCAAAGACATGATTAAAATGGTTGGTGGAACACCTGTCGTTATAAAACTGCTCGAAGGTACGCAAGGGATAGGCGTGGTGCTGGCAGAAACGCAAAAAGCGGCTGAAAGTGTTATGCAGGCGTTTATGGGCTTAAAAACGAACATTCTCGTGCAAGAGTTTATTAAAGAAGCTGGAGGTGCCGACATCCGCTGCCTGGTCGTCGGGGGGAAAGTGGTTGCCGCAATGAAACGTCAGGGGCCTGAAGGGGAGTTTCGCTCGAACTTGCATCGTGGTGGTACAGCTGAGCTAGTCAAACTTTCTCCAGCCGAAAGAAAAACAGCAGTGAATGCCGCCAAGATTATGGGGCTCAATGCATGTGGTGTCGACATCTTGCGTGCTGAGCGAGGTCCAGTTGTTATGGAAGTGAATTCATCGCCCGGACTAGAAGGTATCGAAAAGGCTACAGGTAAAGATGTGGCAGGCATGATGATTGATTTCCTGGAAAAAAATGCGAAACCACATAAGACGCGCACACGTGGAAAAGGCTAAAAAGAGGCAAGATGATTTTGTAATAGCTGGCCAGACTATCAAGCCTGGTCAAAAGTTGACATTTGATTTGCCCGTCACGCGCTTATATACGTATGCACCAATTAACATTCCAGTGCATGTTATTCATGGTAAATACGCAGGCCCAAGGATGTTTGTCAGTGCTGCAATACATGGAGATGAGCTGAATGGTGTCGAGATTATTCATCGCTTACTGGAACACAAAGGGCTGAGTCGATTGCGTGGCACATTGATTGCCATACCCATCGTTAATATCCATGGTTTTATCAGTCACTCCCGCTATTTGCCTGATCGGCGCGATTTGAATCGCAGTTTTCCTGGTTCAACAACTGGCTCACTGGCGGCCAGGATTGCTCATCTTTTTATGCACGAAATTGTTATGCAATGCGATTATGGTATAGACCTTCATACGGCTGCTATACATCGTGACAATCTTCCACAAATACGAGCAAATCTTGAAGATGAGTTGACGCTAGAACTAGCCAAAGAATTTGATGTGCCGGTAATTCTTAATGCAAATTTACGTGATGGGTCGTTACGCGAATCGGCAGCAGAGCAGGGCATACCTATGCTGCTTTATGAAGGCGGTGAAGCATTACGCTTTAATGAGGTGGTTATACGTGCAGGACTGAGAGGTGTTATCAATGTATTGCGAAAACTTAAAATGCTCACAACGCCCAAAAGATCAAGGATAACGAATATTGATCCCATCATCGCGCGTTCTAGCAGCTGGGTCAGGGCGCCAGGTAGTGGTGTGCTAAGAACGATGGTCAAAATGGGGCAGCGAGTTAATCGAGGCGATAAGGTCGGTCTGATTGTTGATCCAATAGGCGAGCAGAAACTGGATATTACTACCCCGCACGACGGTATTGTTATTGGTAGAACAAATTTACCATTAGCCAATGAGGGTGATGCGCTATTACATATTGCGCGTTTTGGTCAAATAGATACTGCTGAAGAAAGGGTGGAGGAATTTCAGGAGGTGTTTCAGCCTGATACTATGTAAGAAGGCTTATTAAAAATCGTATCTTTAGATTTCTGGTCACATCCATTTTTTCCATTTAAATATGATGATTTGAAGAATTACTATTGTTGCCAGTATTATGGTGAAATCAAAGAAAGCGCTCTTGTTCTCAGCGCCAGGAATACCCCCAACGTTAATTCCCAGCAGGCCGGTTAAAAATCCTAATGGCAGAAATATAGCGGCAACGATTGATAACACATACATACGCTTGTTCATCTGCTCTGCCAATCGACTGCCGAGTTCTTCCTGAGTTACACTGGCACGCTCACGAGCCGAGTCGAGATCTTCTACGTAGCGCATAGTTCTGTCGGCAACTTCGCGTAGTTTCATACGATCTTTTTCACTGAGTAATTCATATTGTTCGCTATAGAGGCGCGTCATCGCTTCTCTTTGAGGTGACAGGTATCGCCGTAAAGAAATGATCTGGCGGCGTATGTCAGCAATTTGAGAGCGCAATTGATAGCTTTCTTCCGTGAGCACCTTTTCTTCGAGATCATCGACGGCATCATCAATGTTGTCTATGACATCAGCCATTTTCTTGGCCAATAAATCAGTAGTGGTGACTAGAAACTCTCCGGCACTTGTAGGGCCGTTACCAGATTTCAGAGACTCTATAATGTCATCAAAAATGAGTAATCTTCGGCGGCGCGTTGTAATGATGAGGTTTTGGCTGATCCAGACTCTTACCGACACCATATCTTCAGGATCAGCGCCAGGGTTGTGATTGATGCCTCGAAGAGTGATAAGCAAACCACCCTGGCTAGACATGCATCTTGGTCTTGTTTCATCCGCAAGAATGGCGTCACAAATCACACTATCAAGGCCACTTGATTCAGAAAGCCATTGTCGAGTGAATTCAGAGGTATAATCAAGATGTAACCAGAGCAACCCTTGTTGTGTGTCGAGTGTCTGCAGATCGGACTGTTGTAGAGGGAGACCGCCACCTTTGCCATCAAGGTGATATGCCGCGACAATGCCTTCAACTATTTTTGGGGGCTCTGACAAATGCTTACGCTCGTAACATGAATAATGAATATATATTTCTTATATCATATATATCTCTATTTTTGATAACAGGCAATAAAATTCTTGATTTATAGTAATGCTTGCATATATAACAAGTGTGACAACACACTTTATAAGATCATGATTGTGCGACTTATCCCACGTATATCACTAATATTTATGATTCTTGCCAGTATGCCGGTTCATAGTGAGGCAATTGTTGCTGGCTGGATTGAAAGAGTTATTGTGATTACACAGGACCAGCGCTTAGCAATGAAAGCTAAACTTGATACGGGTGCAAAAACAACATCCATAAATAGCCCTGACTATAAACTCTACAAAAAGGAGGGGGCTGACTGGGTGAAATTCAAAGTAACGAATTTTAATGATAAAATATTATATATTGACGAACCTGTTATTCGTTATACAAAAATCAAACGCCATTTTTCTAAAAACCAGATCAGGCCTGTTATTGAACTGGAGCTATGCCTGGGTGGCATAAGTAAAACGACACAGGTCAACCTGGTTGACAGAGGTCGTTTTCAATATCAACTATTAGTAGGGCGCCGCTATCTTGAGAATGGTATCATCGTGGACTCTACAAAAAAATATATTGCCGATAGTGGTTGTTAATAACCACGTAAAGATATGCCGCTCTATTGATTTCGTCATCGAAAGAATAATTCTTTATGTCAATATAGATATCAAAGTGCCTGTTTTATTGCTTCAGCCTGTTCGGTTTGATCTGAAGTTACCCAACGGTTCATTAGAACGCAGGCTGTCAGATCACCACAGACATTCACCGCGGTGCGGCTCATATCGAGTATGCGATCAACGCCCATGATGAGCGCTATACCGGCAGTCGGTATGCCAACACTATCGAGCACCAGCGCCAGAATAACAATACCAACACCCGGTGTGGCCGGTGAGCCAATGGATGCACCGACTGCCGTGACAATAATCAGCAACATACCACCAGTACTGATATCGATACCAAAGACCTGTGCCAGAAAGATCGCCGCAACGCCCTGATAGAGCGCGGTACCATTCATGTTGATGGTCGCGCCGAGAGGAATCACAAATTGCGACACAGAAGGGCGTACGTTGAGTTTCTCCTCGACTGTTTTGATTGATAAAGGCATCACGGCGGCCGAACTTGATGTGGAAAATGCCAGTAACAGGACTTCACGTGATGATTTAAGAAATGCCAATGGTGACTGGCGGGCAAACACAGACAAAATGACAAGATAGCAGAGCATCAGGATGGCCAGCCCGAGTAATACGGTACCAACATATACCGCCATACCGAGCAAAGAATTAAGCCCAATCTTGGTGGTTAATTGTGCCAGAAGACCAAATACAGCAAACGGTGCCAGCCACATAGCCCATCTGACGACTGTCATACAGACTTCCTGTAAAGAACCCATGAGATCAAGCAGGGGTTTCGCCTGTGAAGGTTGCATCAGTACCAGAGCAATACCAAAAATGATGGCAAACAACACGACCTGTAACATCTGACCCTCAACCATCGACGTCAGCGGGTTTGTTGGCAATATCGTGATGAGTTTGGTTGGTAATTCTCCCAGGGTGGGTCGTGTTAGTGAGCCATCTGGGACTACCGTCTGACTGCTGCCGAGTGTGGCCTGTATCAGGTTGCTATCAATAAAAGTGCCTGGTTTGATAATAAGGGCAACTGCCAGACCAATAGAGATGGCTATTGCTGTGGTGATAACAAAATAAATGACGACACGTATCCCGATGCGCCGTAATTGATCAAGATTTTCGCTGGCGGCAAGCCCACGGATGACAGAGGCAAACACCAGTGGTATGACAATCATCTGAATCAGTGCCAGGAACAGTTGCCCGGGTAGCGCTAACCAGTTACCAACAATATTGGATACCTCAGGTTTGAGCCAGCCTGTGGCAGGCCCGAGTAAAATACCCACGACAATACCCAACGCCATACCAATCAGTACCTGAAGCCACAGATGTGCACGTGTCAGGCTGTAGAGATAATCGCTCAAATGTATCAGTGAATTGCTATGTGATAAGAGTGTTCGTTTCTGCATGTATGCATCCATGTTTGATGGTTGAGCTGCATACTTTTTATATCAGGGTAATAGGGGATATGCGAATGTAGGCATGTGTCTACAGGAATACACAATTTAACATAATATATATTATAGGCACTAATAAATATGGATGGTTGGTCCTAAGCAGGCTTAATATTTACATTAATAATGCTCTCTAAGTTACTGTTATTAATTACACTTACGGTTTCTTGAGTTAGAAATAGCATATAAAAAAACGGCATGTACAAATATACATGCCGTTTCGTAATAGCCTTTGAGGTGGTTATTTCTTTTTACCGCCACCTTTACCACCGCCTTTATTGCCGCCACCGCCAGTGCCGCCATCTGTTGTATCGCCGCCGCCACCGCCAGTGGTTTTACCGCCAACGGTGATGCTGATGACATTACTACCAGCCGAGATATTACCAGCGCCGTCAACGGCTTCAATCTGGTAGCTATGCGTCGCACCGGATACGGTATTGCGATCGGTGTAGCCATTAGAGCCGTGTGTGGCGATTAATGCGCCATCACGCAGAATACGATACTGGCTGATGCCAGTGGCATTATCAGTAGATGCATTCCAGCTCAAAACAACCTGGGTTTTGCGTTTAACCGATGCGCTCAGGTTGCCTGGTGCAGATGGTGCGGTGGCATCAATCTGGTAGGTTGCTGTGGCAGAACTTGAAGGGCGCCCTGCTTCGCTAACCGTTAGCGAATGATTATGATTACCATCGCTGGCGCTGTTTGCCGTAATCGCCCAGTTAACCGTGGTTGATGCTCCCGGAGCTAGTGTTACGCTACTTGCCGAGAAGTTGCCACTAAAGCCTGCAGCCAAAGCACCGTTCAGGCTGAATGTGCCATTGCCGCAATTAGATGCATCACGGTTAGTAATATTCACGGTGTAATTCAACGTTGTGCCATTTGCACCGAGCTGTGAAGCAGGTGACATACTGACCGTCGGTGACAGATTCGCACACTCAAAACTGACCTGTACACTGGCATTGGCCGTGCCGACAGACAGCGCGGCAATCGTAATGCCGTTGGCGTTATCAGTAAACACGCCATCCTGACCGAGTACTTTAACCAGTGAAGTGACCACAGCGCCGGAACCGCGATAACGATGAATGCTAATCTTGTCAGCATAAGTTGTTGAAGCACCGAAACTACCGCTAGCGCGTCGGTATGATACATAATAGAAGTCATTGGAGTCAGGCTTGGCAATTTTTAAGACCTGCGCGCCTGTTGTACCGGTAGCTGGATCAATTTCCAGTGCTGACAGGTCGTAGACACCACCATCAACAACATTCACCAGGCTGTCTGGGTATGGCGCGAACCAGTTGAGCTGATCACGATGCGGTGCATTAACCTGGTGCCAACTGCGATTTGAACCCATGATGCCCGAGTAATCACCGTATTCATTGTTTACTGTGCCATCGTTTTCAGGGTCAACGCCAGAATGATGCCAGCTAATGTTATGACCAAGCTCGTGCGCATAGACCATGCCGGATTCACCCTCAGCTATCCATGAACGACAGAAAGAGCCACAACCGAGGTTACCTAGCCCTGCCCAGCCACAACGTGGCAGATCATTGTAGCGTGGCAACACAAAGACACGGTATTTATATAAAGAGAGGTCAATGCCTGAAGCCGTCGCAGCATTCTCCGCCGCATTGGCCCAGCCATAGTAATCACAGGAATCGCCAGCATTGAAATTAATGTTAAAAGGCCCAAATACGTCGGCGGCACCATCACCATCGGTATCAGGTTCAAAGCTAATCTGGTTATACGAACTCGCTCGCATGACACCATCAACAGAACGTGTGTTGGTGTACATCTGGCCGGTGATCTGGCTAATACTGTAACGGGATGAGGCTTTCACATCCTGAAAGTCGACCATCATAACGATTGCGCGTTGTGCTTCAGTAGTCACTGCTTCTACTGTGGTGGTGCCATCCGGATTAGTGCCATCAACCGCAAGCACCAGGCTGTCTACTTCAATGCCCTTTGCCAGACCACGTCCATGAACCCTGACCTGCTGGCCACTGGTTAATGGAAAGTCGGGTTTGTTGTTATTAAAGACCAGTGGGATCGGGCGACGGCTGTTTGCGACACGCAGGCCATAGATAAGCTCAGATGGTCTTTCGTCTGGGTAGTCGATCTGGATGATTTCCAGTTCACCGGCATATTGCTCTGAATGGCTGGCATAGCTGATAGCACTGCCAAAAAGCAGTGTTATGGCAATAAATAACCGGAAGAAATTCTGCGAAATGCGAATCATGTTTGCGCCCTTTATTATGAACTTACTTTTTTTATAGCGGCCGCAATTTTTAGCCGAACAGGCAAAAAGAGACCTAATCTTAAGCAAAATACAATAAATGTGATGCAGTTTGCAACTTTTATTTGAGCTGGTTCACAAAAAAAACGGCACTTAGAGTGCCGTTTTATGATGTTGATGCTAAAGATGAGAAGTATTTAGGCCCTTCTTCTCCTCAGGAAGCCCGCCATTAGCATCAGCCCCAGACTAAACAGAGCGAGAATTCGTGGTTCAGGTACGATGATGTTGGGTGGAGGTACGTTAAAGAAATTTGCTGCAACCAGGTCACTGAAATCATTATCTAGCCCAAGACTCTGAAAGCTAACGGCTACCTGGCCGATGTCTTCACCACCACCGATGCCAGTTCCTGCATCAGTTTCAGCCAGTGTAAAGATATCCAGATCGACATCATTGACGAAATCGATATCGAAAGTCAGCGATTCACCGATTGCGATTCGATCGCTTGGCGAATTAGCATCCCCAACATAATCGAACAACACACCGCCAGATCCACCTGCTACAAACATCCAGTCGGGAGAGACGCTGTCGATAATAAAGTCTGTACCTAAGACTGGATCGCCTGCAAGATTAAATGCGAGCAAATCAATTACCGGGTTGCTACCTGCAGGATCATTATCATCAGGCGATGTATTTGTCAGAGTGGCATGAAACAGAGTGGTATCCGAAATATCTTCTTCAATAGTAAACTCAAAGCTATAGATATCATCGAACTGGTTTGCCGAACCAATCGCAGTGATGATGTCTGCCTGAGTGGTTACTGGCAGACATGTTAGTCCAGCTAATATCAGGCTATTAATGTATGTACGCAATCTTTGCATCTTCATATACCTTTATGAGATGTGCATTCAATATGCGGCACGGATTAGCTGTTATTGTTGTTTTTGGCGCTACTATGGTGGTGTGCCGCCCCTTTCTTATAAAGTAAATTGCAAGCAACATGCCAATATCATAAGTTGCTGATATTCAGAGAATTAACTTTTAGAATACCCCTGCATTCTATGTATGTTGTTAAGTATTCTGACAATGATGTTGTGATAGTCTGTATAGGTGTTGTGTATAAATACCTGATTTACAATAAACATTTAAAAAATTAATGTAATGTTAAGCTGTAAATTTTTCTGACACCCTGATTGTAAGGCTGACTAATTGTGCTGAGTGCGAACAATAACGAATTTAAGATTGATAAAACAATAACTTACTTGAATCACGCGGCGGTAGGTGTGTGGCCGCAATCAACGCGTGATGCTGTCTGCCAGTTTGCTGATGAAAACCTGCATGTAGGCGCGGCCAATTATCCAAAATGGATGCAGGTCGAGACTGCATTGCGCGCTCAGTTCCAAAAGCTACTCAATGCAGCATCGAGCGATGATATTGCCCTGGTTAAAAATACCTCTGAAGCTTTGTCATTTGTCGCCTATGGTCTGCCCTGGCGTGAAGGTGATGAGGTTGTCACGCTTGCTGAAGAGTTTCCGTCCAATCGTGTTGTGTGGGAATCATTGGCAGATAAAGGAGTCACTACTCGGCAGATTTCATTATCAGAAAACTGGTCGGCACCAGAAGAAGCATTGATCGCCGCAATGAGTGATAGGACTCGCTTACTAAGTGTGAGCTCAGTGCAATATGCCTCTGGTTTTCAGTTAGATCTCCACATGCTTGGTGAGGCCTGTAAACAAAGAGGTATTCTTTTTTGTGTCGATGCGATTCAAAGCCTGGGCGTGGTACCCATAGATGTGCAGGCTATAAATGCCGATTTTGTTATGGCCGATGGACATAAATGGATGCTCGGCCCGGAAGGCGTTGCGGTGTTTTATTCGCATCCGGATGCACGCGATAAATTATCGCTGACTCAATATGGCTGGCATATGCTTGAACATATGCATGACTTTGATAACCCTGAATGGCATCCGGCAACATCAGCACGCCGTTTTGAATGCGGTAGCCCCAACATGCTGGGTATACATGCATTGCATGCCAGTCTTGAGTTACTTTTGGAAACAGGGATTGAAAACATTCATCAGTCCATACTCACACACGCTCGGCGTTTGCATGAAATCATTCATGCGCATCCTGCATTGCAATTACTCTCCAGTGATACACCTGATCGTTATGCGGGTATCGTGACCTTCGCCGTAGAGGGACAGGATCAAAACCACGTCTATCAGTCACTGATGTCGAACAAGGTTATCTGTGCACTACGCGGCGGTGGTATCCGTTTTTCCCCGCATTTTTACACGCCTGAAAACAAACTTACTCATGCCTTTGATGTACTGGAAGACATTATTTCAAGCTGAACCATTGTTTCTTCTTAAGTTCTAATAACTTGGGCACAGTGAAATAAGGCACATTCACTGGCGTTCTGTCTGATTTGAGTTATCTTTAAAGTAACACACTGTTTTTATTAAAATATGGTGGTTGTTGCATGGGAATAAGATCGTCTATTGGTCGCGTACTCTCAGGCTGGCTGACTAAAGAAATGTCAGACGGTAGCCCTGCCCTATGTGATTTTGAACGCCTTAGTTATGAAATCCGTCCCTGTGATGTGTTACTTGTTGAAGGACGTTCCAGGGTTAGTGACGTTATCAAGATTATTACCCAGAGCGTATGGTCGCATTCGGCACTTTATATTGGCCGCCTGCATGATGTCGACGATGCAAAACTACGCCAGTACCTGCTCAATAACTATGATGTCCGCCCAGATGATCAGTTACTCATTGAGGCCGTGCTCGGTAAAGGCACCATCGTTAGCTCGTTGCGTGAATACGATTCTGAGCATTGTCGTATCTGTCGCCCCAAGGGTATTCAACGTGACGATGCCCAGCGTGTCATCCGTTTTGCTATTGATAGTCTGGGTACAAACTACGATGTGCGCCAGCTGCTTGATCTCGCGCGCTTCATGTTTCCATATTCGTTAGTACCACGAAACTGGCGTTCGTCACTGTTTGAGCATAATACAGGTATACCTACGCACACTGTGTGCTCGACCATGATTGCATCGGCATTTATGTCGGTGAATTTTCCTATCTTGCCAGTCATGCAAAAAGATGAAGATGGCAAGACTCGCCTTTATCAGCGCAACCCACGACGCTTCACACCACGTGATTTTGATTATTCACCCTACTTTGACATTATTAAATACCCTTACGTCACCGTCGATGGGCGTAGTCTTTATAGAGAGTTGCCATGGAACACCGAAGGCATGGTCTGTAATGATGAAAATGACTGTTACATCCCGCAACCTGTGCATGCTGAACCTGTAATAGATGAGAAATCATCTGCAGACTTAGATGATGACAGTTTAACCGAGGCCAAATCATGAGCATCTTTTTTATTTTATTGCTGGTTTTCGTTGTGAGCGCAGTGCTGACGTTTACCCAGGCCCGCTTGTGGGCGTGGACACTTGCGGCAGCGGGTATATTGTTTATCGCTACGGCGGGGTTATCTATTGGGCCGGTTAGTTCTTCAATACTGTGGGCTGGTTTTATTACCTTGGCGCTTGTGCTGAACGTTACGAGTGTGCGCAAATTTCTTTTGAGTCGCCATCTGCTGAAGCTGTTTCGAAAAGTCACGCCGGTAATGTCACAAACAGAGCGCGATGCGCTTGAAGCCGGTACGATCTGGTGGGATGCCGAACTATTTAGTGGACAGCCTGACTGGGACAAGCTGAATAGTTATAAAAAAGCAGAGTTGAGTAATGACGAGCGCGCCTTTCTGGATGGTCC
>Ga0316207_10002049_pt1 | contig 21947 bp, 22 predicted proteins | sample 6weekpyrite_MG_FD_204943 | JGI IMG/M metagenome (GOLD analysis project Ga0316207, IMG submission 204943) | Microbial mat bacterial communities from mineral coupon in-situ incubated in ocean water Damariscotta River, Maine, United States -... | ecosystem: Environmental > Aquatic > Marine >...
CATAAGATGCTTGATAGATATCTGCATCAACAAAGAGTTGATCAACGATAGGTTGAACATAGGTGTCATAATCTGAGAACATAAGATATTTATCTGTAGCAGGTATCCAAAGAGCCAAATCAACATGGCTCAGCTCAGTAGGATCATCCGCATAGACTTTATTCACCAACAAACGTTTACTTATCTCATCAAGTTTCGTGATGATTTCCGTATTGCTTGCTTCTCCTGCTAACATATGTTTAACGTTTTGGTAGGCGATCTCAGTCAGCATATTGACTTTAAAACCTATTTCTTTTATTGCTTTACCCGTTAAGAGAGTATGTAGGCTTCCTTGGTTAACTGTATAATAACTATCAATGACAAGGTCATCATTTGTATCAACATCCAAGCCTTTAGAAACTGTAAAGACATAGAGCTCATTATCATCTAATGATGATTCAAATGCTTCACTCATATCAATAAGCCCTGTGGTATAGAGGCTTCCTCCACCAGATGTGACATCCGTATAGATTGGTTCACTTCTGCCAAAAGATGAAGCAGTATGCAAGCTGACCTTTGCTCCGCCTATAGGGCCTTTAAGTGCCTGTTTGAGATACCTTACAATACTGTATTCACAAGGGATACAGCCACATGAAAAATTACCGCTACAAATAGAAGGCTGAAGGGATAAGGGAGTATACCCTCCACCTCCAGAACCTCCATAACTACCTCCACCACTTCCTCCAGTTCGTACACTCTGTCTATGCGTTATACCTATGGAAGGGTTGTTTACAGGCTGAGGAACAAAGTTAAACTCCCCTTGGTTTTGCGTGATTACAATATCTGCTACATGCCCTAATGACCCACTTCCATCAAGTGAAAAAGTTTCTACTTGACCAGGCACCTTAATGATTAGAGTGCCATTTACATCTCCTGAACCTGAAACATTGACTGAATATTTACCCGGATAGATACTGTACTCACTTTCTACAAAAAAGTGTTTAAAATTACATCCATTAGAGTCATAACTACCAGGTAGCCCAACACTTAGATCCATACTTCCATTTCCATCCCAGGTCAGAGTCGCTTCAACAACTCCGCTTGTAGTAGTGATACCACCAGAGCATGTAGTCGGTTGACATGCACTGACGTTTTTATCTCTACTAAGAGATAGCTTGCTTACTAAAGCAGGAGCAGCACCTGAGTTGACCAAAGTTACGAAAAGGTCTCCTTGTTTGTCTACATCGCTTAAGATATAAGTGCTTCCTGAGCGCAGAGAGAAAGAATTCGACGGATTGCTATTTCCATTCTGATCTACGCGAATAGCCACTAGTGCAGTATTTACATTAGATTGTAAGTCTAACTCCAGTTCTCCACAGGTGTTTAATACGTCTTGTTTAATTGTAAAGGATTTAGCTCCGTAGGCAGGAATACTAGAGACAGCTCCAGTCATATTTAAGATATTACTACCTCCCCAGTTAGCGTTTGTAAACTCTGTCAGCGGCTGATGGTTTGAAAAAATAGAGGTTGTCGGTTCATTTCCATCTATAAGTTTAATATCACCGTTTCTTTCCAACATCGCCCAGTTATAATAAGCGAAGAGGGAAGCAAGATTGTCTCCATGCACATTAATGGACAAATTACACGTTCTAGTACCAGCTGCAAATTCATTAAAAACACTTAAAGGATCATTTAGCATCGCAGGCATATCTAAGCAACCTCTTGCTTGCATCGCTTTCCAAAATACAAAAGTTTTATATTTATTACTGGAGCTATTTTGAGTAATATCCTCTAACTTATCTGCTATATAAGGGCTTTGATACATAGGTGCATATGCTGTAGTATTAGAATAAGGATTTTCACTGTCATAAACTATATCTTCAAACATCCTTGCGGTGCCTTCTTTTACCCATCCATCTGAAAAATAAGTAGAAGGAGAGATTTTATGTTGTATAAAATGAAAAAATTCATGTACTGTAATATAGTGCATCATTGGAGCGAATCTATTTCCATCTTCATTTAAATAAAATTGTGTAATTAGATGATCTGAGTCCAAGGCGAGTTGATTACCTCCATAGCTTCCACCCTTGCTATCAGTCAAACTTTCAAATTTCAAAGTGAGTAGTTCAGTACTTGCAAAACTGATATTTGCACCTTGGACCGTAGAAAGCTTAGTAACAGCTCCGTCTATCCAACTGAGTACATCACATACATCATGCTGATCTTCCCAATATTCTTTCAAACGACCGTCTCTTGTAAAGACATCTACTGCATTTATTTTTAGGTTTGGCATATTGGGGATGGAACAGGTTAAGCCTGTTGCTTTTCCGTTATTAGGATTTACATTACTTAATGAACATTGAAAACTAGGGCTACATTCTGCTTGAACATCCACATATAAACTCAGTAATATTAATAAAATTAAAATATTTTTCATAGAAGCCCCTAAATATTTTGAGATTTAATAATTGATAATAAAAAAACATTAGTATCTATGTCACTAAATTCTATTAAATAACCGTTTGTACCTTCATACTCATATACGAATTCACCTTTAAAATCCCAATATCCCTTTCCTAAGAGTACAGGAACACTATATCTATCTAAATTGACTCCTAGGGCTATACGTTCCTCATAACTATCCATATATTCAGGAAACTTAATGTCAATCTTTGCAGGTATATTTTCAATCACAAAGGGAATATACTCCACTACATCACCAGGGTCTGTTTTAACGCTTTTTCTCCACAGTTGTTTATAATCAACACTTTTTAGTTGCATAGCGGAAATATCTTCTCCATTATGCCCCTTCATCTTCATACCGTAAAGACGTGAGGTGGTATCCGTCACGATAAGCTCATTATTTATTACCTCGGTTTGTATCAGAGTCGTCTTGGGAACATTAATCTCAAATTCCATTTCACCGACCTTACCCTCAATATCTTCAGCTTGAATCGTAATTAAATGTCGTTTTTCTTCTATATCTAAAGGAACTTTCCACTCAATATCCACCCCTTCCAGATCTACTTCTTGATTTTCTCCAAAGTCAGACTTACCCACTATTTTCACACCTTCGGGAGGATTGACTAAGCTGTACTTTAGACCTATATCTTTGGAAGTGACTCTAAATTTTATTGTTACTCCGGGTAAGGCACCTCGTAACTGCGATACCGTAGGAGGAATAAGCTTAGGTAAGCTCTCTTTATGCACAATGATATCATCAAGCTTCAGGCCGCTATAATTTACATCATCGCTGACTAAAGGGTCTATACTGAGAATAAAGTCATTTGTATTATTGATGTTTAAGTCTTTGATATAAGCAGCTTGGAGAAGACCCATACCGTCATTCCATTGTTCCGCTTTAAAAACAAGCTCGTTTCCATGGGTAAAAGAGAGGTTATCATCGGTTTTAAGATGAAGTTTAAGATGCACATCTGCACTGGGTTTTTTTAAGAGTTTGAACTCAACAACAGCACTTCTGCCCAACCCCATCCAAGTTTTATTGTTGTTTCTCACATCAACACGAATAAGGCTTTTTTCATTGACTGTTGTAAACTGCAATACGTTGGACTCAATCCCGTCCAATGAAGCACTCATAGGAAACACCCCTTCATCAAAGATAAGAAGATGATCAACAGGATTCACGGTAATCTTCGCCTTAGTCTTTCCATCAACTGTTTCTGTAACTCTGCTAAACTTCACAAAGTCCGTCATATCAGCGCTATGTCCGTCACTGTAGGTCGCAATAGCTCTTATCTTACCTCTGACTATTTCATACCCATCATCATGGATATGTTTTTTTCGGACAAGTGCTTCTGTTGTACTTAAGTCTGTTTCTATTCGTAAACTTTGAAGGATCACCTTATCGTCAACTATTGGGGTGTCATTGACGTTGATTACCAGCTCTGCCGTCTCTTTTCTTCTTTTTTTAGAAACGGTCACTTTTAAAGTATAACTGCCTGCACTTAAAGGCGTGAAGCTCACTTCAGAGCTGTTACCGTTTAAAAGCGTATACTCGCCCGCAGGTGAAATGACCTCCCATTTATAAGAATCAGCAGCAAGTTGTTTTTTAAATTCAATGACAGCCTTATACAGATTCTCTTCATTGATATTGATCTCAGTATCACCGTCTATACTAATCGCTACGCCAAAACAGGCGCTCAGCCCCATAATTAGCACTAAACCTACTATCCAAGTCATCATTTTTTGCATATTCACAACCTACTGATATATTTTTTAATGTGTAATATTATCTAATTTAATTAATTTTTTTACTTAAAGATAGTTTTTGTTCTATTTGTTTGCGTCATTCCACTTTCTCTCAATACCCGCTAATATTATTAAAGAACCCAACATCATCGTGATAATGCTTCCTAATATAAAAAAAGCGATATATGGTCCATAGCTATTTTCCATAGTAACTATCTTGAAGAATGAATATAGTGTTAGCACTATAGAGAGTAGAAAGGTATATTTCGATTCAAAAAGACTTGTTTTTCTTGTCATGGCTTAACTCCTAAAATATTTTTTATCAATTTTCGTATTTTTCACTACCATATTTGTGGAGTGAAAGAACTAAAAACCTACAAACTATTTTATCTATGAATGACAAAGTTTTCATTTGTCTCTGTAAATGTAGGCAGGCAAAACTTTAGACTCTGGTCGTCAATCATGGCATCGACATCCTGCTCCAACGGTAATAGAAGGTAATCAAGTTCAGCGTCACACATGTGTCTTGCAAACTGGTTTGACAATTCAACAGTATCACCGAATTGTTTGATAACCTCTTTGGCATCTCTTAAAAGACAGGAGATATACTCTGTAACTGCATATTTTTCATAGGCTATATCATATGTCAATTTTGACTTTATATGAAAATCGATCATGGTATTAAACTTCAAATTGGTATAAATCAATTCTAGCTTCAGCATCATAGACCTGCTATGAACTGACAGAGTTGTAAAGATTGAGAAAGAACTTCGATTGCTGATGTGAGCACAACAAAGAAGTAAGAGAGTTTAGTTTTGAGCATATCAGCACCTCCAAATTTTTGATGATGCTAACATGGATATAGATATCTGTCAAACCAGCTTTATATCTTTTTTTGTCATTAGAACTCTGAGCTTTTAAGCAATAATGTGAAGTAAAGACTTATAAATAAAATAATTAATTAAGAATTTTTATTATATATATTTTCAAAGTGCTATAATTAAATACAGAATAGTCAATTCAGTAATCATTTCAAAGTTAAAGAGAATGTCATCTTTCTGAATTCAAAGTTTCAAAGGTTGGCTAAATGCTTAAATCCCATTAAACAAGGAATCTTCGAATGAACCATTCAAAACTAAATACAGACGAACTCAAGGGACTAAAAGTACTGCGACAAAGAATCAAGGCAGAAAACATCCCATCTTCGAAACTTGATGAGACAATCAATATCGCTACATGGAATATACGGCACTGGGGTCAAAAAAAACGAAAGAAATGTTCATTGCACTATATCGCAGAAATATTTAACCAGTTTGATCTGATCTCTATCATTGAACTCCGAAGAGATGTAACTGAACTCAAATATGTATTGGATTTACTGGGAGAGTACTGGGATGTGGTCTTTTCTGATTATATTCCTGATCGAGGAGGAAATAAAGAACGTATAGCCTATATATTTGACACAAGAGCTGTACAATTTACAGGCATGGCTGCTGAAACAGATGGACCAAGAAAAAAGAATAAAACTACCGGTGTCTATGAGCCAACGTTTTCGTGGTGGAGAAAACCATACTTGGCTTCATTTAAAGCAGGCAGCTTTGACTTTGTAGCACTATCAGTACATTTACAGTGGGGAACTAAACAAGGTAGAAAAAAAGAGCTAAAAGCACTTGCGAAATGGGTAAAAGGTTATATTAAAGATGAATATAGAATTGATAGAGATGTTATTCTAATGGGTGACTTTAATATTGACAGCTATACATCAGATCTTTATGAAGCCATTTCAACTTATGGACTAAGAGCTCCTGACTCCATCTTAAAATCGTCATTTGGAAGCAATCTCTCAAAGAACAAACGATATGATCAAATTTTACATCATCCTGTCCAAACAGCTACTGCCTTTACTAATCATGGTGGTATTTTAGACTTTTTTAAAGAAGACTATAAAAGCCTTCTGCCATATAAAAATTTATCTAAAGTGAAGTTCACGTATGAACTTTCAGACCATCTTCCTTTATGGGTTCAGCTTAACATTGACACTGCTGATGAGCAACTTGACCAGCTGCTATCAAAGAGATAGGTTCACTATAAACTGATAGAGCTGTGAAGATTGTGCAAGCAGTGCCCTAAAAATACCAATATCTCCTTCGTACATTACGGCGGTCTCCCCAAATATGCATTTGTGCATTTTTAGTTCGCTTTCTCCAGCTTCTCAAGCGCGGAGTTAAATTCAGCACGTTCTGTAGCTTCAAGAAGCTATACAAGGCTTGTTTTATAAAAGTTATGTTTATTTTAGCACTGCATTTGACAATATATTCCAATGTCCACTTTTCAGACTACCCAAACGCTCTAACTTATGCTCATCTTTGAGCTTTGCAATATCTCTTTTTATGGTCTTAGAGCTGACACCGCAAAGTCCAGCTAACTGATCTATCGTAATCTCCTTGTCTTTGCCAATCTCATCAAGAATTTGTTCTGCTCTTCTTAAAGGGACATTTTTAGGGACATTTATTGGGACATTTTGCTTATCACTTAAAATATCTCTGCAAGTCTTCACAATAGCTTCCAGCATAAACTCTATAAATGGCGTACTCTCTCCAGCACAACCTGAGTCTTCCAAAGCCTTATAATAGTTCTCTTGAGCATCACGAACAACACTCTCAACCGGAATAGCTGAAAAGATAGGTTTCCAGTCATGCAAGATAAGACTCTGCCAAAACCGTCCAATCCTTCCATTTCCGTCTATAAAGGGATGAATAAATTCAAACTCATAATGAAAAACCGAACTTTTGACCAGAGGATGAATATCCGTAGAAGCCAGCCATGAAAAAAGGTCATACATCAAATCTGGTACATTGAAATGAGGCGGAGCGACATGAACAACGCCATCTTGTCCGCCAACACCAACATCTCGATTTCTGAATTTACCCGCCCCGCTCAATATCTCATCCATTAGGAGTTTATGTGCTGATAACAGGTCATTAAGCTCTGCGTACTCAAAGTCATCTAGCTTGTCGTACACTTTAATAGCCCCATTTACCTCTGCTATTTCTCTGACACTTCCAAGCACTCGTTTACCTTCTAAAATGGCAGTTACTTTTTCAACTCCAAGTGTATTTCCCTCGATCTCCAGGGTTCCTGTGATGGTCTTGATTTTATTGACTTTTCGTAATGTGGGACTGATTGTCGAGGGTTCTAAAATCTCAAGTCTTGTCACTGCTTCACTGATCTCAGAGACTAGGCTCAATATCTTTGGTGTGATAGTAAACGGTGGGATATAGCCATTATCTTGTTTCATGACAACCTCTCCTTCATTAAGCCTCTTAAAATCTTTTTTGGAAAATAGAATTTGCCTCTTTTATAGGGTGTTTCATTGCATGCATTAGCCAAAAGGTATTCATCTGTCGTATCATCATAAATGCTGTGTATTTCTATAGCCTGTACCATGTTATTCATATTTCCTGTTACCGATCTGTCAGATGTTTTAGCAAACTCTATAGATTCTAATGTCTTGAGAATGTTTGCTATTTGAGGCAGCGTAAATTCATCTCGACGCAACTGCTCACTTATTCTTTTCTTGATTTTTTCAAACAGTGTTGGAATATCTTTTTTAGTTACACCATAAATAAAAATAGTATACAGACTTTCATTATGCGTGATAAGCAAGCACTTTTTACGGTTTAGTAGGAAGATATTGGCGTGCCAGCATGAAAATGAATCTATATTTTCGGGTACACTAATTACCTTAATACCAAGAAAATCTTGCAGTTTTTTAGTGGCTTGCAGAACCATTCGCCTATCCTTTGCATCTCATCTGAACAATGCTTTATTATATCGCCATACCTGGCTTCTTTAAATATAGTGATTATAGCATAGTAGTATTTTTTAGATGTAGCGGCAGATGCAGGGCAAATAAGATCAACTAAACTTTTCACTATGCCCATTCAGTTCAAGTAAAATAGACAAAGACCAATACGTTATTTGGTCTTTCGAATCAACATCAACATAATAACTTTCGTCTTGATTACTTTTATTTAATTTAGATATCGAACTTCGTTTTTTTCGTCTCATGATCTTTTCCTGCTATTTATCTTAACAGTATGACCACATATATGGACACTAATTGTCTATATTAAAAACAGAAAAATACATTGAGTGAACTTTGCTAATGTAGAGAGGTACTCTATCATAGAAGACCTATTATAGGTGCATTGAGAGTACAGAAGAAATAATGACCCTTAAATATACCCCTAAAACCTGCTATCAATGAACAAAGGTCAAATTATTCTATAGAGAAGGTTAAATACTTTTCATAGTCAGTAAACTAACGGACAACAAGCTTACAATCCCACTAAGTAATAAAAATGCTACATATGTATTTAGATTTCCTTTTGCAACAAATAACATACTTATACAGAATATAAAGCTCACCACACTGACAAATACCAAGAACTTTAAACCTATATCATCGGTTTTCATACTAACTCCTTAAAAAACTTCTCTAAGAACTTTCTTGTTTTGTCGCCACCACATTTATTTAGACAAATGACAGCAAAACCACAAAGCATTGCGAATATATAACTTACATAACTTTCCATTACTAGCCCAATGGCCTCAAGACATAAAAATATAATCATAAACATTATAAACTCATCCAATTGGGGCTAAACTGTTCATATGCACTATAGTAATCGAGGTCTATTTCTAAGGTAAAGATAACATGAGTTTTATATTTTGTATGTACATATGTAAAATCAAGATTACTCATTTTATCTCCTCAACATAGCTAATGATAAGATGCTAACATAGGTTTTAAATCATGTCAAACTAGCTTATTACTGTGATTTACCATCAGAGCTTCTTTTATCTTCTAGCCAATCACTGTAAACAGCAACTCTAGATGTCAGTAACTTAATCTTTATTTGTCTAGAATATGTTTCATCTTCAGTTATAAAAGTCCCATTTTCCAAGCTCAATTATGCCTCCTATAGCATTGATTGCTTGAACTGCTGCACCAGACACCATTTTATTACCCAACTCAAGAAAACCGGCATTTTTTCCAGAATATGCATAATTTGTAGCTTCATTTCCGAACATCAAATTTGCTACGGACCTAAGCGCTCCCGTCTCGCCAAAAATATTTCCGTCGGCAACTTTCCCACCGAATGCCTCAAGCTCTGCTACCATTGGTTCTAAATTACCCATAAGAGCAGCATCTGCCACTCCAGCAACAGCGCCTATTGCGCCTCCACCTTTTATCAGTTTTCCTGACTTGACACTACCACCATCCTGTGTTATATTACCAGTAGAATTTTTATTTGAAGGAGTTTCACCATGACCGGAATCTTTTTGCTTGATGTCATCATCTGGATGATCGCTATCGTTGCCGCTATCTTTGCTTTTGTCGCTATCGTTTCCGCTATCGTTGGTACCATTATTGGGATCTACAGGGGCCTCACCTCTCCTAAAAGAAGATCTTAATTCTTCAACAGCGTTAGTTGCATTATCCACTGCCGCACCAAAAACTTTACCGCCAACTTTACGAGCACCCTCCCACACAGCTCCCTTTTTAGTACGCTTTACCTGTTTTCCATCATCATCTAGCTTGTTCTCATTTTTATCCGCAACAGTATTGCCGTCTTCATCCACGTAATTACCCTGCTTGTCTCTTTCAAGCCCCTCCAGATCAGAAGGCTTCATTTTAACAGGTTCCGTATTTCCTTCAAAATAGTTTTTTAACGCCGTCGCTCCTTCTGCTCCCCCTAAAGCCATAGCACCCATTACGCCCGCCTCAGCGAAAGCCATGTTTTCCGGATTTGTCTCCAACCCAGCCTGATTTAGAAGTTCCTGAGAGACTGCAGTAATAAAACCGGTACCGGCATTATCTTTAATATCTTTTGTTAATTGAAGCGCTCTCATAAAATCTTTGGCTTCTTCTTCGTTCCCTCCCTTTAGAGCATCCCTTACAAAAGCAAACTTCTGAGCTGTTTCAAAGGTTTCTCCTTCGCTTGTTTTATTCGTTGTATCATTGACGTGGTTCACACCTGCTCTTGTTGTACCTGAAATACTGCCATTATCACCAAATGCATCCGCTATGCCGCTTATTCTTTTTTCAAAAAAGCCCGGCTCTTTGTGTCCACCTGGATGACCAGATGGTTCAGCATATCTTGGGCTTCCCTCAGGGCCTTCATATGTACTTTTTCCGTCTGCGCTAGGTTTAACCGCAGTGTCATTGGGATTGTAATTCCCTGGCTTGACACTACCGCCATCCTGTGTTATATTGCTAGTAGAATTTTTATTTGAAGGAGAATCCATGTCACCTGCACTAGAAGGGTTACTTTGGACACCAGTATTTTTATTGTCGCTTGCAGTTATTTGGTTTGTTGTTTCTGGAGGTTGGCGAACAGAACCGCCTTCTACTTCAGCACCAGATTTACGCAAGTCTTCTGAAGAGTGATATCTTCTATCATCACCTTTAGAATATCCCTTCTCTTCTAAATCATCAATTTTATTCCATTCAGTTTTTCCTGTTTTAGGGTTTGTAAACTCGGCTTCTTCTTTAGGATTGTGCTACTTACCATCTTCTCCTTTTTTATGTCCCCTCACCAAGGGTAGCACCCATGCCTTTTCTACCAGCCCCTATCTTTTATCTATATCTCGGCTGTCTCCCCAGATATGCTTTTGTGCGCTTCCAGTGTACTTTGGCCATTTGGCTTCTTTATTTCAACTGATTCTCTTCATAATAAGCTATGCCTAATCCTAATAGTGCCAAGAAAAATATAAATACATTAACCCAAACAAAAAACCAGTTCCCAGCCCCTTGTAGAACAGAAGAGAGCTCAAAGAAAAACAGAACACTAGAAAGCAATATAAAAAAGGTCATCCATTTTTTCATCTTCTTACTCCTTGACTCTGACCTCTTCGTTTATAGGCGTAATAAACTTTTTCAATGTACCCTACTACAAAGAAGTACAGTGTAAAGATAAAAAATGCATACAGGAAGAATAAAAATATATTTACTAAAATATTATCAGTAAACCATCGTGTGAAATCTGAAAAGAAAAACACCGTTTCAAAAAAGAGCCTGTCAAAAGTTTGAAGTGCTGCGTTATCGATGAAAAGGTTCATCAGAAGTAAACTTGAAATAGCTATTAGATAGACTATGACCTTTTCAAAGGTGCCATAGGAGCGATTAAAGGTCCACAATAAGAATTGATACAAGCCAAAGTTAACAAAGGCTCCAACCAAAGCAAACATTACCATGATGTCCTTATTCCCTCCAAGATATTTCGCTATCTCCCATCCGGCAACTGCACCGGGAAAAATCGGAAAAAGCATTGCCGCTCCCATTAGCATGAATCCTATCATCACACCACCTATAATGGTGTCTACTGTACTATTGCAATTATCTGACATATGATACTCCTTGATCAAGATTTTAGGTATCTTGGCACAGGTTTTGAATTATGTCAAACCGGGATTATATTGCGATTTGTCATATACAATAGTCATAATTACTTTATATGTCATTATATAGGAACTGCTATATTGTTTACAGGAACATTAAACTTTATGGTGGTTAGCATAGGGCATACATGTAGTTCATATGCGCCTAGCATGTTTGTATAATTAAAGATACAAATGAGACCTTTTGTTGAACTAAGCCAGGCGCAGAGGGTATCTAAAAAATAATAATGCTTGTTGACAAAGAACATTTGTGCTGAAAATGTTTTTGAAAATTATTCACTGGAAATGATGAGACGAAGCTAAACTAAGCAAAGAAAAACCACCATAGACATGATTTCTTTTTATATTTGTATGAAAAATATAATACGATTTCTACTATTTAGGCGAAAAGTCTTGAAAAAAGAGTTTTCTCTTAACGAAAAGGATGCCGCAAAAGTTTTGAATTGTGACATTTCTTCAATAAAAAACCATAGGGGAGGAAAACTGATGATAAATTTACATTACATAAAGACATTTGGTCATGGGAATTTATACAGTGCAAAAGCATTGAGTTGTCTCCTCGCTAAACACAGCTGGGAGTTTGAAAAGAAGTCCTAATATGTCTTAGTTATTTGTGGTTAGAGGGTAATATTCAGCACAATATTCCTTTCAAAATATACAAACAGTTCATATTCTTATCTGGTTACATGTTACGACATGTAACCTTTCAAATTTCATTTATAGCCCCCGCAGTGTCACTGACAATCATTTTAAACTCTTCATTCGTAATTACTTAGAACTGTTGAATATTTATATTCATTATCTCTCATAACCTGTCATTCATTTAACGAATTTGCCATTTTTACATAAAAACAGATTTCCTATCTACTCTTAAGTTCTAAGTGTTAAATTTCTCTTATGAAGCTTCTAAAATTGATACAAAGGAAGGATAGATATATGGATATTGAATATAAGGTGCGTAGACAAGAACTTATGGAGATGCTACACAAAAAATATGAATCTCTGATCTTAAGCAGGAAAGATGTCTCAAGAGAGTTAGGAATTTCAACAGCCAGTCTCGATAGATTAAAAAAGAATGGAGTTGGGCCTCTATATAAAAAGAAAAATACGAATGGCTCAAATGGACCAGTACAGTATGCAATTGATGCGGTTGTTGATTTCATAATTACTGAAGACATTAAGCAAAACAGGAGATAAGTATGAGTAAAGGTATTGAAATAATGTGTAAAAACAATCAGAAGGATCAATCCTTATTATTACGTTTTTTATCGAAATGTCCATTGTTAATAAGTTTATTGGTTATGCAAAGACATCGCATCACCCTTCATATGTTATTACAAAAGTATCGAAATGAATTTGAGTTAGAAGAAATTTCATATTCTGCATTGATACTAGCGATTAAGTCAATTTACATTGAGGAACAAAAAATTTCGAAAAATAATTTTAAAGATATGACTTTAGAAGAAATAAAAGATATTTCCATACGCAAAGCAAGTTGTTTTTTAGAAAGAAAAACTCAAAGAAAAAAATCAAAACGGGACAAGTTACTCGTCTATTGGTCGACAGTTAAAACATTACGCACAAGGGAGGCAAGTTTTCGAGATATCTCAAGTTTTTTAAAAAAATATAATAAATTTGAAGTATCGCATTCAACAATCTTTGAATTATGGAAAGAACTTGAAACAATATCAGTGAAGGAAGCACTATGAATGAAAATTTTAATTTAGACGAACACGGAGAGATATATTGTGAAAGGATTAGTTTGTTGAAAAAGTATGACTTATCTTTAAACCTCGTTTTTCAACGAGTTAATAATAAACATCCTAGACTCGGAAAAAAGTTTTTGTTAGATGTACAGTTATATCATCTTGACAATAAAGTAACTAGTGACTACACAGAAGCTGTTTTACTTAAGGAATCGCTACTACATTTTGGTAAAAATCTTTTTACTGAAGTCGATGAAAATGAGTACTTTACATATTCAATTCAAACCGTTAATAAGGTAAAAAGAACTTCTCTTTTATGTAAGTTTGCATCTAAAAAGCTCTATCTTGGAAAAGTTGAAGCCAAGACAATGGTTTCTATTTGGAATCAAGCGATGTTTGGATATTCGTTTCAAAAATTATTAGAAAGAAAAGCAACAAAATCAATCAAAGTAGTAGAAGGAGAGATGAAAGCTCTTCATAAAAGTCAAAATATAATTTGTAATGTACCAACAACATCTGAAGTCTTATTAATGAACGCATCAGATATAGATGACCTTCTTAAAGAAAAGTGAGATATTTATTCACCCAGAAGCGTTTATAAAACTGTTCAAAAAATGTTTTATAGAATGTAATTAACTTTAAACGACACCAGCTATAAAACACCTGACCAGCAGACTTTATTCAAAGCCAACTGATCAAATGGAAACTATGAAAAAAACAAGAACACTCTTTCATAAGTCAAAACCATAATCGAACAAAAAACTGTGTTAGACTATTTTTTTACATTGTTAAAATTGAGTTACTGGTGGAGCTCAGATAGGCCTATGGGATATCGCACCATCATAATCAAAAGAGCTAAGTTTCCGCTTCTTATTAAAATAGCAGATTGACTCAACAGTTTATTGCTGAAATGGCGGCTTAATCCATTAAACTTTCAAAAGAGGAACAGATGAGAGGTAGTGTTTATTATCAAAGTGCTGCATTGACAAAAGTAATTTTTCAAGAAGGTGCCAAAAAGTATGAGAAGGTTGATCCAAGTCATAAATACTACCAATGTGTGTCAAGTTATAAAACAATGGAAAGCTATAGAAATGTTTGGAATAATTTTTTTCATTATATTGCAGAACACTGGAAACTAAAAGATTGTGAAAAGATCGAATCACACCATATTTTCGCATACGTAGATTATAAGCTTGAATATTACCCCTCAAAACAATACTTGCAAAAAATATCTGCAGCTCTAGGAAAGCTTGAGATAGCACTTAGATACTACACATTAAAAAAATATGGGCACGAAAAGTCATATGATTTCCGTATAAGACAGCAAGTTTTAGATAAATCGATAGACCTTAATCTAGTGGCAAAGAACTATCGTAACCGAGCCTATGATCAACCGATAAAAATCATTGCCTCTCTCAATAACTCTATGCATCAGCTTGCGGCTTCGATAGAGTATGAAGGTGGAGCCAGAATTGAAGGATGTTCTTTGATAAAGAAAGCACAGCTACTAGGTTACGAAATGGATTCTATCACAAATAAAAAATGCGGAGTGCTGTTGACAAAAGAGAAGGGAGGAAAAGCAGGCAAGGTATACATTAGCTCTAAAACATATGAGATATTGGAAAAGCACATCATGCAAAATGAAACTTTTACTATCAATAGACAAGCTTATTTCAAAGATATTAGAGAAGCATGTAAAAACCTTCTAACTAAGTCAGAAGGCACTCACGGATTTAGATGGAATTTTGCGCAAAGAAGATTGTATGAATATGCTCAAGCAGGTTACACTTATGAGCAGTCAATTCAAGCAGTGTCTTGGGAAATGAAACATAATAGGGCGTCAATTACAGAACACTATATTGGTGGGGATTAAAGTAGAAAAGTTACGTTAACCTGATATAAATATATGTAACTTTGTCATCAAATCTCTACCAAGAAAAAAAATAGTATATTATCATTTATAAAAAGATATCAATATGATATATAAAAGATATGAATAATATGCAAATAATACGTGATACCATTGAAGAACTAAAAGAGCAGTATTTCGCTGATGAACGCCCGTGGGTTGTGACATATTCTGGTGGAAAAGATTCTACCTGTGTTTTACAACTTACTCTTACCATGCTTCAAGAGCTTCATGCGGAAGGCAAAGATCATAAGCATACTTATGTTGTTTCTTCTGATACAACTGTTGAAATGCCTATCATTGAAAAATATCTTCAGACAAAGCTTGATGAAATTACTGCTTTTGCAGAGACAAGTGGATTGAAACTTTCGTGCCATAAACTTAGTCCTAAGGTTGATGAGTCGTTTTGGTCATTATTATTAGGAAAAGGTTATCCTGCACCTACAAGTACATTTAGATGGTGTACGGAACGTATGAAAATCAATCCTGCAACACATTTCTTAGAAGCACTCGCTACTAAGCATCAATCAATTGTTATGCTTTTGGGTGTACGTAGTGATGAGTCCCAAGCGCGTCAAACATCAATTGCAAATCGAAAACTAAATCAACGTGGATTATCGCCTCACGACAGCATTCCAAATGCATTTGTTTTATCTCCGATCAAGCATTGGTTGAACGAAGAAGTATGGACATATCTTAGTAAAGTTGGCGAAGACGAAACGTCTTATCCATGGGAAGACCATTCTTATATGATGAGTTTATATGACAAAGGAAGTTCAGAAGGTGATTGTAACATCGCGCTAAACCCTGGATCACCAAGTTGTGGAAAAACACGTTTTGGTTGTTGGGTCTGTACTGTTGTAGAAAAAGATCGTTCAATGGAAGGTATGCTTCTGAATGGGGAACGCTGGATGGAACCTTTATGGGAGTATCGTGAAAGGCTTTATAACTGGCGAAAACCTGAGTCAGGTAAAAGAGATGACCGTCGTAGAGATGGTTCTAAGTCTGAAAAAGATGGTGGTGGACCATTTTTAATGACTACACGTAGAGAGCTTTTAGATTTACTTTTGCAAGTTGAGATTCAAGCTACCAAAAATTATCACAAGATGAAAAAGAATGATCCTGAGTATGATCCAGATGAAGTTGTTACGCTTATAAAAGATGAAGAGATACATCTGATTAAGCAGCATTGGGATCACGATGGGGATATTGAAAACAGTGCCTATCGTATTGCTCAAAAGTATTCTCGTTTGATGGATGAAATAGTAGAAACACCTCTTCGTACAAAATTAGAAGGTGTTAGTGATAAGTTTAATATTGATCTTTTTGAACGAATTTATGAGATAGAAGCATACAGAAAAAACATCTCTACTCGTTATGGTGTGGTGGGTGATATAGAAAAGCGTATTGTTGACTTTTATAAGGGAGAGTTTCGTGAAACTAACTAGTATCACTATCGACAACCTATTCTCTTATAACGGTAGACAAGAAGTAAACTTTGACACTATCACCTGTATCATTGGAACAAATGGGTTTGGTAAAACTTCGATACTAAACTCTATTAAACTTTGTCTTGGACAAGCAGATGTTTCTCTTGATTCTATTTTAAACAACAACGCAAAAGAACCTCAATGTGGTATTACTTTAAAGTTTGATGTTTTTACGATTGAACGAATATGGAAGTTTGGAGATAAAAGAGAAGAGTCGTTAAATATTCACTTTGAAGATGATCATACTATTGAAGGTGGAGAAGCAGAACACTTTATTCAGAACAAGTTCCCAAGCTTCCTTATTGACTTTCTTTTTTATGATGGTGAAGTTGGAAGCAATCTTTTTTTATTATCAAGAACAAAACTAAAAAGCCTTTTTGACTTTATCTTTGATCTTGACTTACTTGTAAACGTTCAAAAAGATTCTGCACAAGTTGCAAAAAATCTTTTAGAAAAAAACAGAGATGATGAAACAGCAGAATTAGTTGAACTTGAAACTAAACGTCTTGACTTGATTCAAACAATCAAAGACAATAAAGTAGAAGTAGAAATAAAGAATAAAGAACATAAAGAGTTAGCCCTTAATGTTCAAAAACTTGATACACAGATCCGAAGTCGTAACAAAAAAATTAAGTCACTGCATGAAGAACAAGATGCAAAACAAGTAGAGCTAAATAAACTCTCTACAAGTTTTAAAGAACTGATTATGTTCCAGATGCCTCTGTTTTTAAACAAATCGCTTTTAAAGGGTATGCAAGAGCGTACACATAGCCCTCTAAAGATGAATGATGAAAAACTATTTATAAATCATTTTAAACGCTTCTTAGATCAAGTTAAATCGAACATTGAAGAAGATGAAGCCTTAACAATGTTTAAAAGCCTCATGCTAACTGAATCTTCTTCTATTGCTTTGTCCATGTCTCAAGATAAGTTTACAAAACTACTTGAAAATATGAAAGACCTACAGTTTGAGATCAAGCAACTTCAAACACAAATTGAAGTGGCAGAGTCTTCAATCATGGAACAAGAGATTACACGTTCTCTTATGGAGTCAAAAGAAGAACAAAATAATCAACTCTCTGTAATGACACATGCCCTTGAAGATCTTGATAATAGTATCAACAATAATACCGAAGAGCTAAAAGAGATAAACAAAGAGTTGACTAAGAGCTTCAAAGCTAATCAGGAAAGGTTTGCTTTTATTAAAGGCTATGAAGATCTACAAGAAGTTTCAAAAGTTAGTGAAGCTGTTTACAAAGAAGAGTTGAAAGACAAGCTTGAAATCTTTAATAAAACACTTAAAAGAAGTACAGCATCATTTCTTGAACAGTATGAACATATTAATGAAATTTATATTGATGAAAAACATAACATTGTAATTGGCGATGGCGAACAACGCTTAGATATTGAACTACTGTCAGCTGGTCAAAAACAGGTACTAAACTTCCTCATTGTAAGAAGCATTCTAGAGTTTAAAGAGTTTGCTTCGTTTGTAATGGTAGATACACCTTTTGGACGCTTGTCTAATGAAAATAAGAAGCTTCTACTAAATGACTGTTACCTTAAGTTTGACCACCTTATTTTACTTCTCACTGATAGTGAGTTTGAGTTTGTTCAAGCACAGCATTTAAATTACTCCACCTATGACATTTTACGAAATGAACTGGGTTCAAAAATTGAGAAAAGAATATGATAAGAACAAGTTTAGATATAGAAAACTATCTCCTTCCATTAGGAAAAGCATTAAATCTAGAAGTAAATGACCCAAAATGGATATGTTTGCGTTTTATGCTCAATGTATCACTTTCACTAAAAGAAGGCTTTGAAGACATAGAAATAGAAGCTACTGATGGTAAAGAATACCGTTTAGAACAGATTACTGGTGAAGGTAAGGGTAGCGAAGACTACACTAAGTTTTACTGGGATGCTATCGAAGTATATGATGATATCACTATTACTTCGAAGAAGGTGCTAGAAGCACATCTTCAAAGACATATCTATAGAGGCCATCAAGTTTTGAGCACTTCACTCAAACATGATAGTAATATCTTTGATTTTATGTTGCAGGACTTCTAAACAAAAAAATCTTTGTCAATATTGTTGTCAACAATTAAAAATAAGACTATTGCCGCTATCATTTCACTTCTATTGATGATAGTAGGTTTGCCCCAACTCTTAAACTCTACTTTTTCTTCTATAATACTAGAATCTTTAATTGAAAATCTACTTTCAATTTTATTGATTTTATAAGATGATTTACTAATAAGATTATATCTATCATTAAAACAATGTACATTTGTATCTTTAATTTTATTTTGAGATAAAACTATATTTCCAATGAAGTTTGCATACTTAGCACAATTATCTTCAATAATTTCTTCAAAGTGACATGCTTCATTAAATTTACTAGGCATTATTTGGATCAAGTTGGAAGCTTGAACTTTAGTTCCATTAAGATGATATTCTATTAACTCTAATAAGAATAAAGACTGTGCTCTTTTTCTAAATATTCCTGTACTTGATATGCTGCTTTCAATTTTTTCTTCTTTGGCTTTAATAATTTTATTTATAAATTTTTGAAGTACATTTAAGGTTTCTGAAATACTTGAACCATTTTGTATTATATTTTGACATATTGTAGGAAGATAAGCACTGATTGAGCTACTTGCGCCTATGATTAAAAATGAAATTCCTGTTCTAATGATTAAAGTTAGAATCTCTTTTTTATACTTCACATATTCATCTGGATATTTTTTGTAAAATGACAGAACTATTAAATATCCTAAACCAAAGTTTATAGAATCAATATATTCTCCAAATTTATTATTTTTAATTTTCTTGTACTCTTCAGCTAAAGAAATTAAATTATCAAGTAACTCATCCGCTTTTTCATATGTATTTAACTGTAAATCTTTATAGGTGTCAAAAATCCATTCTCTTTTATTTTTCTTATCATAGTCTTTTGTGTCTTTTATTGAAATGCCAGAAACAGTTAAATAAAGCTCTAAAAATTCACTTGGGAAAATCATAGATTTTTTTGGGTTTATATTTTTTATTTTTGTTAAGAAATCTTCCCATTTAACTTGTAACATATCATATTCATCATTATCAGTAATATTAAAAAGAAAACTTTTCAACAGGTCTTGTGACTCTAAAGGTCTTCCTGTAGTATTAAGTTTTTCAAAAATTAGAAACCCTGTCTTAATAGAAATAGTTTTAGTTACAACAATCCAAGTAAAATTCAACAATTGGATAGTAAAACCAATAAGTTCTTCTAAACTATATCCATCTATTATCTCTTTTATTTCATTTATAATCTCTATTAGTTTCCTTGTATCATCATTAGAAACAATAAAACATTCAGTTAAGGTGTCTATTTCGTAAACTTTTTCATGTATTAGATGACTTAATGCAATTTCAAAATTTTTTGCCATATTGTCAGATCTTTCTAATATGAATTGTTTTTCCCTTTTTAAGGTATTTGGATTAAATTCATCTTTCATTAATAAGCTTGGCAAATCCTTTAATAGGTGGTATGCTATGTCTTTATCTTCATCATTTAAGAGTTCAAACTCTTCCTTTTGAAGTTTTAACGATTGAGTAATATAAGCTAAAATCAATACGATTGTAGTCAACCTTTGTTGCCCATCAATTACTTCAAATGACTTTTTACTACGTTCTTCTCCCATCATAGACTCTAAAGATAAAACTATACCACCGATAAAATATGGATCAAACCCTTTCTCTTCTTTTTTACTATATACAATAAAAACATCATCTATTAATTTTCCAACCTCTTCTACATTCCAATCATATTTTCTTTGTGAAGGAGGTATGAAGTAATTTTTACCTATATCTTTTTCTTCTCTAATATTTTGTAATAAAGAACGAATATTATATTTTGCACTTTCAAAGGTTTCCATTTATTTCCTTATTTTCCATGTTTTAAAATCTATATTGATTTTTTGATAGTTATTTAATACTTCCAGTAAAATTTCATCTACATCATTTAATGCCATAGAAATTATTTCGTTATATATATCGTTAGTATCATATTCTTCACCTATCCAATCAAGGTATGGTGAATATTTTTCATATCCGTCTCTTCCGTTCAGGGCAATTAGAAAATAAGCAACTGATAAAATTTTCTTCAAGTTTGATAATTCATTTTTGAACAATACTAGAAATTCTTTTTTAATCTCTTTGATTGATTCCCGTATTCTACTTTGTTCTTCATATTTTATAACTTGTTTGTTTAAGTGGTCTTCAATATAAATAAAAGTATCAAAAATATTTTTTAAATCATCATAGATATTAAAATATTTCGTATCTTCTTCAATATATTGTTTATCAGTTGAAGTAATATCTTTTTCTAACTCTATAGCTATTTCAGCAACTGAGTTAAACTGACCCTTTGAAGTTTGAAAAATGGATGTTTTCAGGGTTTGTATAGTTGTTAGATTTCTATAAAACCAAGTATTGATTTGCTGTATTTCTATTTGTTCATTTTGAGCTTTCATTTCATCATATTGAAAACCAAATGATTTCAAGGCATTTGCAAATTCACTTTTTTGAATAAGTACACCATAGACTAGCCATCCAAATAATAAAGGTGCGAAAAAACCTGCTAAATAGTCACCCCAAGCATTTAGTTCAAGTGTTTTATCACTATTTGCAGTTAATAAATTATAAATTGCAAGAGACAAAATAATGAGAAACCAAGTACCAGAAACATATAACATAACAGTAATACTGTCAATTTTGACACATAACTTTTTAAATATACTTTTTTTGTATAAAATCTTTATTTGAAGAAATATAATAAATAAAAACAAGCATATAGTCAGGATAAATCCTATGTACATCTATAGACTCACTTTATTATTTCCAAATTTTCAAAATATACTTTTGCATCAAATCATCTGCATGGGCTTCTATATCAGCTGAACCCCAGTCAGAGTAATTTGAATTAATTTCTTGGGTTCCAATGAAGCTATCTGTTTGATAGATAGATTGTTTAGCATCAAAACAACGATTGCCTAATTGGCTGTTTTTTTCTTGAGTTATCAATGTTAGGTTCCCCAGTGTATGGACATATTTTTCATATTCACCTAAATCAAATGTATCTGTCCAACAACTGTCTAAACTTGAATATTCTGATTGAGGAAGTATATGTTCTACTGTTAA
>Ga0316207_10002050_pt1 | contig 21944 bp, 21 predicted proteins | sample 6weekpyrite_MG_FD_204943 | JGI IMG/M metagenome (GOLD analysis project Ga0316207, IMG submission 204943) | Microbial mat bacterial communities from mineral coupon in-situ incubated in ocean water Damariscotta River, Maine, United States -... | ecosystem: Environmental > Aquatic > Marine >...
GTCAAACTTGCCTATGTCTATATGAAGTTGGGTAGGTTTTCTGATGCGGCCTTTGCATACGAACAGATTGCCAATTACAGTCAGGATGCTGATGTTCAGCAAGAGGCGTTATTGCAGTCCGCGCGACTGTATCGGCAGGAAAGTGATTTCATCAAAGCCGCTGCTGTTTACAAACACTATATATACAAATATCCCAGTATCGTTGAACAGGCTTTTTATGCCCGTTCGCAGCTGGCGGATATTTACGCCAAGCTTGGTCAGATTGATAAACGTGATTTTTGGCTGAGAAAAATTATTAAAAGTGCAGAGCTTGAAGCTCTGCAACAGGATGACACTATTCAATATTATGCTGCCGAAGCGTCGCTGATGCTGGCTGAGTCAGTACTGATTGAGTTTGATTCAATTAATCTGGTTGAGCCTATACGTGAAAACCTTGTTGAAAAGAAACAAAAGATGGAGATTGCCTTAGCGGCCTATCGTAAAACCAACGAATATGGCTATGCTGAATTTGTTACTGCGGCAAGCCATAGAACTGGGGAGTTATATTTTAAACTTAGTGTTGCTTTGCTTGAGTCGGTGCGTCCAGGAAATCTCGACGACGAAGAGCTGGAACTGTACGAAATGATGCTTGAAGAGCAGGCCTACCCATTTGAAGAAAAGGCTATTGAGTTTCTTGAGTCTAATGTTGAGCGTGTTGAGGAGGGCATGTATACCGGTTGGATTGAAAAATCTTTCGATACTTTGGGCAAACTATTGCCGGTGAAATATGCAAAGCAGGAGTTACCAAGCGAGGTGATTGATGTTTTACATTAGGCATATTATAAATTTGTTGTTGGTACTGCTCTTGACGGCTTGCAGTATGGCCCCTAAGCAGGAATACAGCGCTGCCATCTTATCTGAATATCAGGTTGCACTTGCTGCTATGCAGGCAGGCAAGCGTGCTGAGGCGATTAATCTGTTTAGGCAAATGACAATACATTCGCCAAACCTTGCTGGCCCGTATGCCAACCTTGGTTTGTTGTTTCAACATCAAGGTCTGGAAAAAGAGGCCTCCGTTGCCTTTGATAAGGCCATTTCTCTGCAACCTAATAGTGCCATAATTTATAATGGTGCCGCTGTTTTTTACCGTTCGCAGGGGCGTTTTAGGGATGCTGAGTCAGTCTATCTTCAAGCAATAGAAAAATCATCCAGTTATGCCGCCCCTGTTCTGAATCTGGCCATTTTGTATGATTTGTATTTGAGGCAGCCGACCAAGGCGATTCATTATTACAAGCGTTATCTTGCTTTAAACGATAAAAATAATGAACAAGTGGCATTGTGGTTGGCTGACCTGGAACAGCGTCAGCCCTGATTTATACTCTTGGATATTTGAGCTGATGCTATGGGTTATTTGGGGTCAGAATGGTGTTGTGTAGATTGTCTTCATCTGCCACCGGGTAGTCCAGAGTGTAGTGCAGACCACGACTTTCTTTACGTTGCATGGCTGAGCGAACGATTAGTTCTGAAACTAGCACCAGGTTACGCAATTCCAGTGAATCATTGTTGACCGTATGACTGGCATAGTATTCGTTGATCTCTTTTTGCAGCACCTGGATTCGATTGGCGGCACGTTGCAGGCGTTTGTCGGTACGAACGATGCCAACATAGTCCCACATCACACGGCGCAGCTCGTCCCAGTCATGAGAGATGAGTATTTCTTCATGGGATTCTGTTACACGACTGGCATCCCATTCAGGTAGAGCTGGCGCTTGATATGTTTCATTTAGGCGTTCGGCAATATCTTGTCCTGCGGCTTTGGCGAATACTAGGCATTCAAGCAAGGAGTTACTGGCCATGCGGTTGGCTCCGTGCAGGCCTGTAAAGGCGGTTTCACCGATGGCGTAGAGGTTGCCTATGTCGGTTTGACCATGCAGATCGGTGATGATACCACCGCATGTGTAATGTGCTGCCGGAACCACTGGGATTGCCTCATGGGTGATGTCGATGCCGAACTCCAGGCACTTGGTATAGACATTGGGAAAGTGTGTACGAATGAAGTCGGCGGGTTGGTGGCTGATATCAAGGTAGACGCAATCGATGCCCAGGCGTTTCATTTCATGGTCAATGGCACGGGCGACGATATCACGCGGCGCCAATTCGGCGTCTGGATGAAAGTTGGGCATGAAACGTGTGCCATCAGGTAGTTTTAGAATGCCACCTTCACCACGAATGGCTTCTGTGATCAGAAATGATTTGGCCTTGGGGTGATACAGGCAGGTGGGGTGAAACTGAATGAACTCCATATTGGCGACGCGGCAACCGGCACGCCAGGCCATGGCAATGCCATCGCCGGTAGAAACATCCGGGTTGCTGGTGTAGAGATAAACCTTGCCTGCGCCACCGGTGGCGAGTACGGAAAAGCGGCTGGCAAGGGTGATAACTTGCTGGTTTTTTCTGTCAAATACGTAGCAACCCTGACAGTGATTGTTATCATCTGTGATCAGGTCGATGACGATATGGTTTTCCAGTACATCGATATTGGGGTGGCTTTTAAGTTGGCTGACCAGACTGTTCTGAATTTCTTTACCAGTTTCATCAGCAGCGTGCAGCACGCGACGGTGGCTGTGACCACCTTCGCGGGTCAGGTGGAAGTCGCAACTGCCATCTGGGTTGGTTTCTCGGTCAAAGTCGACGCCGCATTCCACCAGCCAGTCGATGGCTTCACGGCCATGTTCAACGGTGTAGCGCACCACATCAGGATCGCATAGCCCTGCACCTGCGAGCTGAGTGTCTTCAATGTGTGATTCTACTGAGTCTTTGGCCCCCAACACTGCTGATATGCCGCCTTGGGCATAATAAGTAGCGCCTTCGCGTAGGGCGCCTTTGGTGATGACGGCAATTTTTGCGCTGCTGGCCAAGTGCAACGCCAAGCTTAGGCCGGCTGCGCCACCGCCAATAATGATGGCGTCATATTTTAGTTGTGTCATATTTAATTCAAGGCAATAAAGGATAAATATATTTTAAAGACTTATCATATAATAGTTTTTTAGTGTTGAATTGAACCCCGGGGGAATTGTACGGTCTATTCGTTAACAAATAATAATGAAGACTAATAATAACAGTATGGATGGTCTGCATGGCAGAGTATAAGGCGGACCAGGCGCTGGTAGAGCGTGTGCAGGGAGGTGATAAGGCCGCCTTTGATTTGCTGGTACTTAAGTATCAGAATCGGGTTGTCAACCTAATATCTCGCTATGTCTATGATTCAGCAGAAGTTTATGATGTGGCGCAAGAAGCATTTATTAAGGCTTACAGGGCATTGCCGAATTTTAGAGGTGATAGTGCCTTCTATACCTGGTTATATCGAATTGCTATTAACACGGCTAAAAATTATCTGGTGGCTCAGGGACGCAGACCACCGAAGACGGATATTGATATCCATGATGCGGAACAATTCGGCAATCACGATGATCTAAGGGAGTACGAAACACCCGAAGGCATGATGCAGAAGAGTGAGGTTGAACGTATTGTGGTCGAAACAATGCAAAAGCTGCCCGAGGATCTGCGTACTGCGATTACGCTACGTGAGCTAGAAGGTCTGAGCTACGATGAGATTGCCGAGGCGATGGGTTGCCCTGTTGGCACGGTCAGGTCTCGAATTTTCAGGGCGCGTGAAGCGATTCAGAAACAATTGGAACCATTGTTGTAGAATGGTATCCAATCAACAGGTGCATGGCGGAAACTAATATGAAAGAAGAAATTTCGGCATTAATGGATGGTGAAGTTAGTGAGCAGGAAATGCAGCAGTCTCTGCGTGAAATGCGTAATGACCCTGAGCAACGTGACTGTTGGGAGCAATATCACATTATCGGTGACGCCCTTAGAAACAATTTGCCGCCCAGTCTGAATCGTGATTTTGTCAATAACATCAGCCAAGCCATTGCCAAAGAAGACCTGCCTGTACCTGAAGTAATACCGTCGAAACAAAAAATTATCAATACTGCCAAGCGCCGTCATGCGATTGCCAATCCCTTCACTGGTTTTGCCCTGGCTGCCTCGGTGGCTATGGTGGCCTATGTTGGTGTAGGCATGATTGCGGTTGACGAGCAGGCTGCCGGTTCACGAATGGCCAGTGCTCCGACTGTCGTTGCACCGTCTGCCCAGCAGTTTGCCTCAAATTCAACTCTTCAGTCAGGGGTTCAGACCGTACAGGGACAACAGTGGAATACGAGCAAACCTGCGGTTGAGTCCAAGCTGAATAATTATCTCTATAGTCATCGCAACGTTGCCGGAGCGGTGCGACCAACGGTAATACCTCAGGCACGTTTGGTAGTTACTCGCCCGATCAATGGTGAATAGTTATCAAAATGTCTCTCAGTCGCATTGGTTGCAAGATCTTTTGTCGTAATGTGGGTTTCTTTCAGGTGGTAATTGCTAATAAATTAACTTTTAAGGCATTGAACATTTTTTGCGTTGCATTACTGGCGCTGTATTTTTCAGCTCATGTGAACGCAGCTGAGCCTACCTCGCCTAGTCAATGGCTGGAAAAAATGTCTTCAGCACTGCAGAAACTGAATTACCAAGGGGTTTTTATCTATCGTCGTGCCGAAGATTTGGCGGCCATGAAAGTGACTCATGTTGCCGATGAACAAGGTACTCGGGAAATGCTTGAAACATTGACCGGTGAGGCGCGTCGTGAGATCCGTACTACCCCAGCGAATAGTGCAGATGATGTTGGCCAACTTGCAAATATCGATCATTATTATAGCCTTGAATTGCTTGGAAATGACCGGGCGGCTGGGCGTGTCACACAGTTGATTTCGGTTACGCCCAAGGATGAATACCGTTATGGTTATCGTCTCTGGTTGGATCAGGTCACAGGTTTGTTGCTTAAATCTGACCTGTTGGATCAGAAGGGTGAGGTTCTTGAACAGGTGATGTTTACTTCACTTGAGTTGCTGCAGCCAGAACAAGTTGCCGATGCCTTGGGCTTATCAGGTAGTTCTGTTGCGCCTGACTCTACGACGGTTCCTGGTCCAGCTACCTCAAAAAATAACTGGGTGGTTGGAACTCTACCAAAGGGCTTTGTCCTGATGAGTGCCCATTCGGATAGCCTTAACAGTGCTTTTGATCATAGTGTTTACAGCGATGGTTTGGCATCGGTTTCGGTGTTTATTGAACGGGCCAAGTCTGAAGGCGATGCCTTTGTTGGCGTTTCGCAGATGGGGGCTGTTAGTGCCTTTGGTAATGTCGATGCTGGCTATCAAATTACAGTTGTCGGTGATGTGCCGGAGGTGACGGTGACAACGATAGGTCAGTCAATTAGTCTGGAAACAGTACCTCAATGATTGAAGAAACAGGTGAAATTATTTCTTGCGATGGCGACTACGCCTGGGTTGAGACTGAACGTAAGAGCGCTTGTTCCAGCTGTTCGGCCAATAAGGGGTGTGGCACCGGAGCCTTGTCCAAGGTCTATGCCAATCGCTTTAGCCGGGTTAAAGCACTGAACAATATTAATGCTGCCCCAGGTGAAACTGTGGTGCTGGGGCTGGAAGAGGACGCGCTCGTGCGTGGCTCATTGGCTGTGTACGGCCTACCTTTACTTGGTTTGGTCTTGGCCGCAATGTTGGGTGATGCCCTTGCTAATGGGATGGGGGTAGAGCAGGCCGATGGCATGATTGCCATCTTTGGTATTGTTGGTTTGTTTGTCGGCTTTTACCTGGTTAGATTGTTCAGTCGTAACATTTCTCATGATGATCGCTACCAGCCAATCGTATTGCGTTATTGTAATCAAGTAACTGAGCAAGTTGTGATTGAGTCAAAGTGACAGATTATATTGATGTCTCAATTCAAGGAGAGAAGCATTGAGGGTTAAATTGAAATCAGCAAGCATCGTGTTTGCAGTCCTATTGAGTATGGTTGCCGGTTTTGCACCAGGGTTGAGTAGTGCGGCTGAGTTGCCTGATTTTGTCTCCATTGTTGATGCTAATAGTGCTGCTGTTGTCAATATCAGTACTAGTCAAAAGGTGCAAACCAATCAAACGCGTGGTTTTCCTCATGGCATGCCACCAAACATGCCCGAAGGCACCCCTTTTGATGAGTTCTTTCGTCGTTTCTTTGATCAGCAGCGTCCACCTCACCAGCAAGATATGCCGCCGCATGAGTATGACTCACATTCTTTAGGGTCTGGTTTTATTATTTCAAAAGATGGTTACATACTGACGAATTATCACGTGATTCGCGATGCTGATGAAATTATTGTTCGCTTGAGTGATCGGCGTGAGCTTGAGGCTGAGGTTGTTGGTAGCGACAAACGTAGTGATGTGGCCCTGCTCAAGGTGGATGCCGAAAACTTGCCTGTGGTTAAGATTGGCGACTCTACTAAACTGAAGGTTGGTGAGTGGGTTGTGGCAATTGGTTCGCCATTTGATTTTGATCACACCGTAACTTCTGGGATTGTTAGCGCCCTGCGTCGTAGTCTGCCCAATGAAAATTATGTGCCCTTTATCCAGACTGATGTTGCCATCAACCCGGGTAACTCAGGTGGGCCACTGTTTAATATGGATGGCGAAGTGATTGGTGTGAATGCCCAGATCTATAGCCGAACCGGTGGTTTTATGGGGCTGTCATTTACTATTCCTATAGACCTGGCCATGGATGTGGTTGAGCAGCTTAAGGATGTGGGGCATGTTACCCGTGGCTGGTTGGGTGTGTTGATTCAGGATGTGACCCGTGAGCTGGCCGAATCATTTGAAATGGACAAGCCCATCGGTGCCTTGGTTTCTCAGGTATTACCTGAGAGCCCTGCTGTTGCTGCCGGTTTTGAGGTTGGCGACATCATTATTGAATTTAATGGCAAAGAGGTGCAGACCTCATCTTCACTGCCTCCAATGGTTGGTGTAACGCCCATCAATAAGGATGTCCCGGTCAAGGTCATCCGCAACGGTAAAGTGAAAACCTTGAAAGTCAGAATAGGTGAGTTGCCGGGCCGTGATGAGCTTGAACTTGCTTCAGCCGAACCGGGTACTGCCAAAGACAAACGGCTTAAGGTTGATGTCGCTGACCTCACCGAGGAACAGCGTGAAGAGTGGGGCTTGGCTGAAAAAGGTGTCTTGGTAACAGGCGTGAAGGCGGGCCCAGCCAATGATGCTGGTATTAGGGAAGGCGATGTGATTGTTATGATCAATAATCAAAACATCAATAATGCCAAACACTTCCGTGAATTATCTGCAGAGTTGCCGAGTGGAAAACCGGTGGCTGTATTGATTCAAAGGCGAGATGGTCCGGTATTTTTGGCGATTAGATTGCCTGAAAAGTAGGCTGTCAATCACCGAGTAAATTAAGGGGCTGAATTCAGCCCCTTCTTTTTTGTTTATACCGGGGCCGAAATTCGCTAGAATTGCGCTCCAAATCAATGCCATATTGGTGTTTGAACAAAAAAAGTCACTATCTTAATGAAGCATATTCGAAATTTTTCCGTTATTGCCCATATCGATCATGGCAAATCCACACTATCTGATCGTCTGATTCAGACCTGTGGTGGTCTAGAAGAGCGTGATATGGCTGAGCAGGTGCTCGATTCCATGGACCTGGAGCGTGAGCGGGGTATTACAATCAAGGCTCAGAGTGTCACGCTCAACTACAAGGCCAGTGATGGCGAGACTTATCAGCTGAATTTTATTGACACGCCCGGGCATGTGGATTTCTCCTATGAGGTGTCGCGTTCTCTGGCGGCCTGTGAAGGCGCTTTGCTGGTGGTGGATGCCTCACAGGGCGTTGAGGCCCAGAGCGTGGCCAACTGTTACACCGCTATTGAGCAGGGCCTGGAAGTAATGCCAGTGTTGAACAAGATTGATCTGCCGGCAGCAGACCCTGATCGTGTGGCCACGGAAATTGAAGATATCATTGGTATCGAGGCCCATGATGCGCCGCGCTGTAGTGCCAAGACGGGTGTTGGTATTGGTGAGGTACTGGAAGCCCTGGTCAAGCGCATTCCACCACCAGAAGGCGACCCCGATGCGCCGTTGCAGGCCCTGATTGTCGACTCATGGTTTGATAGCTATGTTGGGGTAGTGTCGCTGGTACGGGTGATGAATGGCACCCTGCGCAAAAAAGATAAGGTCAAAATCATGTCGACACTGGGTGAACACCAGGTTGACCATGTTGGTGTTTTTACGCCTAAAAGACTCGATACAGGCGAACTTAAGGCGGGTGAAGTAGGTTTCATGATCGCTGGTATCAAGGAAATCTATGGTGCGCCAGTGGGCGATACCATCACCACCGTTAAGAACCCTTCTACAGAGTCCCTGCCTGGTTTTAAAGAGGTTCAACCACGCGTCTTTGCCGGCCTGTTTCCAAGCAGTTCCGATGACTACGAAGATATGCGTGATGCCTTGTCCAAACTCAAGTTGAATGATTCGGCGCTGTTCTATGAACCTGAAACATCTACTGCGCTTGGATTTGGTTTTCGTTGTGGCTTTCTTGGCATGCTGCATATGGAAATTGTCCAGGAACGACTTGAACGTGAATATAACCTTGACCTAATCACTACCGCACCAACAGTTATCTATGAGGTGGCAACCACCGCTGGTGAAGTGATTTTAGTTGATAATCCTGCGAAGCTGCCGTCACCGAATCAAATTGCGGAAATTCGCGAACCTATTATCGAAGCCCATATTCTGCTGCCACAAGAGTATTTGGGCAATGTAATCGGTCTGTGTGTGGAAAAGCGTGGCGTGCAGAAGAATATGCAATATGCCGGAACCCAGGTGCAGCTGACCTATGAATTGCCGCTAAATGAGGTGGTGTTGGACTTTTTTGATCGACTTAAATCTGTTTCGCGTGGTTATGCCTCGTTGGACTATGAGTTTAAACGTTACCAAGCGGCTGATCTGGTCAAGCTGGATATCCTTATCAGCAGTGAAGTGGTCGACGCCCTGGCGGTAATCGTGCATCGTGATAAATCTGAGTTTCAGGGCCGCGCGCTGGTGGATCGTATGAAGGAGGTTATTCCAAGACAGATGTTTGATGTCGCCCTTCAGGCTGCTATCGGCACCAAGATTATTGCCCGTAGCACGGTTAAGGCACTGCGCAAAAATGTAATCGCCAAATGTTATGGCGGTGATGTCAGTCGCAAGCGCAAGCTGCTCGAAAAACAAAAAGAGGGCAAGAAGCGTATGAAGTCAGTGGGCAAGGTCGATATTCCTCAGGAGGCATTTCTGGCAGTGCTGGATGTGGGTAAAAAATAATGAATTTTGATTTTGCAACTGTAATGGTGACGGCTGTTCTGGTCACAGGTGTAATTTGGCTGATTGATATTATCGTCTGGAAGCCAAAACGCACTCAAGCTGCTGATAATTTAAAACAGCAAGGTGTTGAGCAAAAGCTGATTTCAAATACCTATAAAGAACCGTTAATGGTTGAGTATGCGCGGTCATTTTTCCCCGTCATCCTGGCGGTATTGATTTTGCGCTCGTTTCTGGTTGAACCATTCCGAATTCCGTCGGGTTCAATGATGCCGACTTTGTTATCAGGTGATTTTATTCTGGTCAACAAATTTACCTATGGTATTCGCCTGCCTGTGCTTAACAGCAAGGTGCTCGCCCTGGGTGATCCTGAACGTGGTGATGTGGTGGTGTTTCGTTACCCCAAAAACCCATCGGTCGACTACATCAAGCGTGTGGTTGGTGTCTCGGGTGACACGATTAGTTATTTCGGCAAGCAGGTCTACGTCAATGGTGAGCTAGCCAAGCAGACGGGTCTAGGGACATTTACCACTACAGGCGAAGGCCTGCATATGACTGGTGCCGACAGGCGCATGGAAAATCTGGCTGGCGTTGAACATCAGATCCTGGTGGATCGGGGACGTGCCTCGATGGAAGGGGAGTTTATTGTTCCTGAGGGCCAGTATTTTGTCATGGGTGATAATCGTGATAATAGTAACGATAGTCGCGTATGGGGTTTTGTCCCGGATGAAAATCTGGTTGGACGGGCCTTTATGATCTGGATGAACTGGGATGGTGTGCAGGACCGGGTTTCATGGGAACGCGTTGGCAGCTTAATTGATTGAATAACGACTCTTACTGTAGGTGGCGATAATGTTGAAAACTCCAAAATCACAACAGGGTATGACTGGGATTAGTATCATGGTGATACTGGCCTTGGGGGCATTTGTCCTTGCCATGGTATTCAAACTTTTTCCTTTTTACCTTGAAGGGTTTAAGGTGAATTCAACCTTAAAGGGCCTGGCCACCGATAGCCGGGTAGAAGGGGCTTCAGATCGCGAGGTTAAAGAGTTGATTATGAAAAAACTTCAGGTTGATGATGTCGATACAGTCACGGCAGAGCATATCAAGATTGATTCATCTGGCAAAAAGCGTACGGTTGCCATTGAATATGAATCCCGCGTAAATTTGGTCGGTAACCTTGATGGTGTGGTTGTGTTTGGGGATAACGCCGTTGAGATAGGGCGCTGATTGATTGTTATCTCCTCAGGAAAAACTTTGTCAGGCAATAGCCTATCAATTCAATGATTCGCAGCTAATTACCCAGGCGCTGACTCATCGAAGCATAGGTAGCAAAAATAATGAACGACTCGAATTTCTTGGTGACGCAGTCTTGGGCTGTATTATCGCTGATGAGCTGTTTCATCGTTTTCCCGCTGCCAGTGAAGGTGAGTTGACCCGTCTGCGTGCCAGTCTGGTTAAAGGCGACACGCTTGCCGTGATTGGGCGGGAGTTGAATCTGGGAGATTGTTTGCGGCTTGGTTCGGGTGAATTAAAGAGCGGTGGCTTCCGTCGCGATTCTATACTTGCCTGTGGCGTTGAAGCGATTTTTGGTGCTGTTTATATCGATGGTGGTTTTGATGCAATCAAGGGTTTGATTCAGCGCCTCTATAAACAACGGCTTGAAAATGTTTCACCAGAGGCAGCTGACAAAGACCCCAAAACGCGTTTGCAGGAATTGCTGCAGTCTCGCAAGCAGGCCCTGCCAGTCTACGAATTGGTGGCTGTTGAGGGCGAGTCGCATGATCAAACCTTTCGTGTCGTCTGTCGGGCCGAAGGTTTGGCTGAGCTAGTTAGAGGTAAAGGGTCTAGTCGTCGTAAGGCCGAGCAAGATGCCGCACGCAAGGCCTACCGGGCCATTGCTAAATAATCAAAGAATCCATATTCCTTATGCAAGATGAAACAATAAATTTTCGTTGTGGCTTTGCCGCCATAATCGGCCGTCCCAATGTTGGCAAATCAACCTTGATGAACCGCATCTTGGGGCAGAAGATCAGCATCACTTCGAGAAAACCCCAAACCACTCGTCATCGGATTCTAGGTATTAATAGCACTGAAACTGCTCAGGCAATTTATGTCGATACCCCAGGTTTGCATACCCAGGGTAAAAAGGCCATGAACCGCTATTTGAATCAGGCAGCATCGACGGCACTTAAAGATGTTGATGTGGTTCTGTTTGTGGTTTCTGGCCTGAAATGGACAGAGGAAGACCAGGCGGTTCTGGAGCGTCTCAAACACAGCGATGTGCCCGTGATTCTGGTGGTGAATAAGATAGACCGGCTGCAGAAAGAAGCGCTATTGCCTCATCTTGCACACCTTTCCGGCTTGATGGATTTTCATACCATCGTACCGCTGTCGGCTCAAACCGGTGAGAGTGTTGACAATCTTGAGGCTGAAGTTGAAAAGCTATTACCAGTTGCCGCACCTTATTTTCCTGATGATCAAATTACCGATCGCAGCATGCGTTTTATCGCAGCCGAGATTGTGCGCGAGAAATTGACCCGCTCGCTTGGCCAGGAGCTACCTTATGAAATGACGGTTGAAATTGAGGCCTACGAAACAGAGGGCAATTTGGTAACAATTCATGCCTTGATCTGGGTGGCAAGGCCGGGGCAAAAGGCCATTGTGATCGGCAAGGGTGGAGCAGGGCTGAAAAAGATAGGTCAAGAGGCGCGTCAGGATCTGGAGAAGTTATTGGAGCAGAAGGTGCTGTTAAAGCTTTGGGTCAAGGTTAAAGAAGGCTGGGCGGCAGATGAGCGTGCTCTGAGAAGCCTTGGCTACACAGACGATTAAATCGTTAAGGCGCGATCATGGCGCAAGCAAATAATAAGATATTGCTCGAACCTGCCTATGTGCTGCATCAGCGTCCGTATCGAGATAGCAGTCTTATACTTGAGGTGTTTTCACAAAATCATGGCCGTGTTGGCCTGGTTGCCCGGGGTGTTAAGGGTAAACGTAAACAGCGTCAGGCCTTGTTGCAGCCATTTATTCCACTGCAGTTGTCCTGGAGTGGCCGAGGTGAGTTAGTCACGTTGACTGATGTTGAGCCGGGTGGGGCTGCACATCAGCTGGTTGGGCCGGTGTTGTTGAGCAGTTTTTATATCAATGAGCTGTTGACACATTTGCTGCATCGCTATGACCCGCATCCTGATTTGTTTGAGTATTATAGATATACTTTTAGCCAGTTAGATGGTCTGAATCAGCCCCAGTTGTTGCAGCGCCATCTGCGCCTGTTTGAAAAACAACTGCTGCAAGAAACAGGTTATGGTTTGGTGCTTGAAAATGAGCTGGTGCAGGGTGAGCCGATTGATGAAAATCTCAGTTATCGCTACCACCCTGGTCAGGGGCCAATGTTGGCGCAAACGGACGATGTTAATCAAGCTTCGTTGTTCAAGGGTAGCTCTTTGCTGGCATTTGCAGAAGAAAGCCTTGATCAGCCCCAGTATCTCAAGGATGCAAGACGCCTGACTCGTCTGGTGCTTGATTATTATTTGGGTGGAAAGAAATTACATAGTCGTCAGTTGTTGATGGATTTGCAGCGCACCACCGAGGCGGCTGCGCTGAACAGGTCGCAAGATTAATGCTGCCTAAATGGAGTGGAGTAAACAATGTTATTGGGTGTAAATATTGATCATGTCGCCACGCTGAGACAGGCCAGGGGGACTCGTTACCCGGACCCGATTCAGGCTGCGATTGAGGCTGAACAAGCCGGTGCAGATGCTATTACACTGCATTTGCGTGAAGACAGACGTCATATTCAGGAGCGAGATGTGGAAATGTTAAAAGACATTTTGCAGACGCGCATGAATCTGGAAATGGCGGTAACGGATGAAATGCTGACCATTGCTGAAGGTATCAAACCGGAAGAATGCTGTCTGGTTCCCGAGAGTCGTGAGGAATTGACCACCGAAGGTGGTCTGGACGTGTTGGGACAAAAGGATAGAATTCGTGAGGCTTGCCAACGCCTGGCGGCGGCGGGTGTGCGCACATCTCTGTTTATTGATGCCGATCCAGCCCAGATTGACGCAGCTGTCGAGGTGGGAGCGCCGGTGATTGAAATTCACACCGGTCATTTTGCCGATGCTGAAGCCCCACAGGCCCGTGATGCGGAATACGAGCGGATTGTTGCAGCCGTCAAGCATGGTGATGCCTTGGGCTTGCATGTCAATGCGGGACACGGTCTTAATTATCAGAATGTTGGCCAGATTGCCGCCATTCCCCAGGTTAAAGAGTTGAATATAGGGCATGCGATTATCGCTCGGGCCGTTTTTACTGGTCTGCAACAAGCGGTTAAAGAGATTAAACGCCTGATGCTGGAAGCGAGAGTCTAGTGATCCACGGCATTGGCACAGATATTGTCGCGATTGCCAGGATGGAGGCAAACTTGGTGCGATTTGGTGACAAGTTTGCTCGGCGCATACTTGCGCCTCAGGAGTTACAAGCTTTTGCTGATAGCGTGAGTCCGGCCAATTTTCTTGCCAAACGTTTTGCTGCCAAAGAGGCAGCAGTAAAGGCCATGGGGACAGGTTTTCGTAATGGTATAAGTTTGGGGCAAATTGCTATCAGTAATGATCTTCATGGCAAGCCGGTTTTAAGTTTTTCTGGGCGGGCATTGGAGGTCTGTAATTCTCTCGGTGTGGGTGAGGGGCATCTTAGTTTGTCGGATGAGAAAGACTACGCAATCGCCTTTGTTACGCTGATGCGGCGTTCATAATTGTTAGGGGTTTTTAATAAATACGGCATAAGTAAGAAAAACAGTGTTAAAGACCGATTAATTGTAATAGTTAGTGAATTAAGACTTGATCAAGAGGGGCTGTTTGGGTAATATACTGCGCAGTTGTTGCGGGGTGGAGCAGTCTGGCAGCTCGTCGGGCTCATAACCCGAAGGTCGTAGGTTCGAATCCTACCCCCGCTACCAATATTTGTTGTTGCAGGAAGCCCCGTATTCGGGGCTTTTTGTTAACTGGAGTTTGGTGGAATGGACCAGCTTCAGTGGGATTAAGATTTAGAATTTTGGAAGTGGGCCGTTGGCCCATTTTTTGTTTAATAGGTGATGCCATGATCCGACAAGCCTCTCCAAAGTTGCTGAAGCTGCTACAACCAATAGCAGAAGGTTTAGGTTATGAGTTTGTAGGTGCGGAGTATTTGTCGCAGGGCAAGCACTCAGTGCTGCGTGTGTTCATAGATAAATCCGAGGGTATTTCGGTTGAAGACTGTGAGGCAGTGAGTCGTCAGGTCAGTAGTATGCTTGATGTGGAAGACCCGATTAGCGGAGTCTATAGTCTTGAGGTGTCGTCACCGGGGATGGATAGACCACTGTTTTGCCCTGAGCACTTTGAACGTTTCATTGGTCGTGAGGTAAAGTTGTTATTATCCGCACCACTTAATAGTCGTCGTAAGATGACAGTTACATTAAAAAAAATGAGTGACGGGATTGTGCATGCTGAGCTTGAGGGCGAGGCAATTGAAATTGATTTCGAAAATATTGAAAAGGCACATTTGGTGCCTGTGTTTGATTGATGGTCCTGCGGGTCGAATTGATTAGTGTTGCGAGAGGCTGAGCGATGAGCAAAGAGATATTGTTGGTTGTAGATGCGGTGTCCAATGAGAAGGGTGTTTCTAGTGACATCATTTTCGGTGCAATGGAAGCTGCGTTGGCGATGGCGACCAAAAAACGTCATGGTGGTGAGATGGAAGTGCGCGTCTCAATCGATCGTGAAACGGGTGATTATGAAGCCTTTCGACGCTGGGAAGTGATTGGCCGTGATAATGTAGATGCTTTCGAAAATCCAGATGCCCAATATATGATCGAAGATGCACAGGAAATGCAACCTGGTATCTCTGCTGGTGATTTTATTGAAGAGCCACTTGAGGTGGCAGAATTTGGTCGTATCTCTGCTCAGGCAGCCAAGCAGGTGATCGTACAAAAGGTCCGTGAAGCGGAGCGAGCTCAAGTTGTTGATGCCTACATTAATCGTATTGGCGAACTGGTGATGGGAGTGGTCAAACGTGTTGACCGTGGCAATGTCATTCTTGATCTGGGTGGTAATGCTGAGGCAGTCATCGTCCGTGAAGATATGATTCCACGCGAGTCTTTGCGTCCTGGTGATCGTGTTCGCGGTTTCCTGCGTGATGTTCGTTCAGAACAACGTGGTCCACAGTTGTTTGTTAGTCGTACTGCGCCTGAATTGCTGATTGAACTATTTAAGCTTGAAGTACCCGAAGCCGGTGAAGGTCTGATTGAAATCCGTTCAGCAGCACGTGATCCAGGCGTGCGCGCCAAGATTGCGGTTAAGAGTAATGATCAGCGTATCGACCCAGTGGGCGCTTGCGTTGGTATGCGCGGCTCGCGAGTTCAGGCAGTTTCCAATGAACTCAGTGGTGAACGTGTTGATATCATTCTTTATGATGACAATCCGGCTCAGTTTGTTATTAATGCCATGTCGCCTGCAGAAGTGGCTTCTATTGTTGTCGATGAAGAAAGCAACACTATGGATATTGCCGTTGATGAGGAAAACTTATCTCAGGCTATTGGCCGTGGTGGTCAGAATATTCGTCTGGCAAGTCAGCTGACTGGCTGGGTATTGAATGTTATGAATGAATCTGATGCTGAGCAGAAGAGTGAGCAGGAGTCTGCTGCTGTGCTTGGGACTCTGATGGAGCAACTCGATGTCGATGAAGAAGTTGCCTCTATTCTCGTTCAGGAAGGTTTTAGTTCAATTGAGGAAGTGGCCTATGTGCCAGTCCAGGAAATGCTTGAAATCGAAGAGTTTGACGAGGACATCGTTGAAGAATTACGTAATCGCGCCCGTGATTTCTTACTGACCTCTGCCATTGCCGGTGAAGAGCATGCAAATGAGGCAGATGCAGATTTGCTTGAGTTAGACGGAATGGATGAGAACCTGGCAAATGCGCTCGTTGCAAAAGGCATCTTGTGTCGTGAGGACCTTGCGGAACAGTCTCTCGATGAGATCTGTGACATTGAAGGTTTGGATGAAGAGCGGGCCAGTAAATTAATTATGGAAGCGCGTGCTCCCTGGTTTGCCGAAGAGCAACAGGGATAAATCAGCTGCCTGGAGGGTACTGTCAATATGTCAGAAGTAACAGTAAAACAACTAGCTGAGGCGGTGGGTATTCCTGTCGATCGCTTGCTTAACCAGTTAGGTGAAGCAGGTATTGGTGTGCCTTCCGATGCTGATGCAACTATCAGCGACTCAGATAAAATGGAGCTGTTGAAGCACCTGCGCAAGGGTAACGAATCAGCTGATGCTGCTGCGCCAACGTCCAAAAAAATTACCCTCAAGCGTAAAACTGTCAGTGAGCTGAAACAAAGCAGCTCGGGTAAGACTAAAACAGTGAGTGTTGAAGTTCGTAAGCGTCGTACCTACGTCAAACGCAATATTGTCTCTGATGAAGAGCAACCTGAAACGGCTGAGACTGAAACGCCTGAAGTCGCGCAGATTGAACCGGCTGCAGTGGAAGTGATTGAGGCGGAGCCTGTTGTAGTCGAAGATGAAAAGCAGAAAGAAGAGCGTTTGGCTGCTGAAGAAGCTCAGCGTGTTAAAGCTGAAGAAGAACAGCGTAAGGCTGCAGCTGAAGCTGCCGTTGCTGCAGCCGTGGCAGCAGCTCACAGTGAAGTGCAAGAAGCTGCCAAAAAAGCCATTGCAGAGGCACAAAAAGCGGCTACTGCAATGCCACCTTCACCTGCCGCTGCACCGGCTGGTGCAGCCAAGAAAGAAGGGCCTAAGGGCAGGTTACGTGCAGCAAAACCTGCTGCCGATCATGGCCGTGGTAAAAAGAAAAAAGGTGCTCGAGAAGAGCTGCATGTCTCTGCAGACAAGTCAGGTCGACGCAGAAAGAAACCTGCTAAACGGGGTAAAGTGGTGGTTGCCACTGATGGGCCGCATGGTTTCCAAATGCCAACGGCGCCTATCGTCAGAGAAGTAAGCGTTCCAGAAACTATTTCGGTTGCCGAACTAGCGCAGAAAATGTCTGTTAAAGCTGGTGAGGTTATCAAGGTGATGATGGGCATGGGCTCCATGGTGACGATTAATCAGGTTCTTGATCAGGAGACCGCGTCAATTGTGGTTGAAGAGATGGGGCATACAGTCAAACTTATGCGTGAAGATGCACTAGAGACTGAATTGCTAGGCGCTGCTGTTGAGCTGACAGGTGATGAAGTACAACGAGCACCTGTGGTGACCATCATGGGTCATGTTGATCATGGTAAAACATCGCTGCTTGATCATATCCGTCGTGCCAAGGTCGCATCTGGTGAGGCGGGTGGTATTACCCAGCATATTGGTGCCTATCATGTAGAAACCGATCGCGGCATGATCACCTTCCTTGATACGCCTGGACATGCGGCCTTTACTGCTATGCGTGCTCGCGGTGCTCAAATTACCGATATTGTAATCCTGGTTGTTGCTGCTGATGATGGTGTGATGCCACAAACGATTGAGGCAATCAAACATGCTAAGGCGGCTAATGTGCCTCTGATCGTAGCTGTTAACAAGGTGGATAAGCCTGAAGCTGACCCAGATCGTGTGAAGCAGGAATTGACCGGCCATGAAGTAATTCCGGAAGACTGGGGTGGTGACACTATCTTTGCCCATGTCTCGGCTAAAACTGGCGAAGGTATTGATGCCTTACTTGATTCGATTCTGTTGCAGGCTGAAGTGTTGGAGCTAAAAGCACTTGAAAAGGGTCCTGCAACTGGCTTGGTGGTTGAATCATCTCTCGATAAGGGGCGTGGTGCGGTTGCCACTGTTCTGGTTCAAAACGGAACCCTGAATAAGGGAGATATTTTGCTGGTTGGTAAAGAATATGGTCGTGTTCGCGCCATGTTTGATGAGAATGGTCAGTCGGTGGATCAGGCAGGTCCGTCGATTCCTGTTCAGGTGCTGGGTCTGTCTGGTACGCCTGATGCGGGTGATGCTGCAACGGTTGTTGCTGATGAGCGTAAGGCGCGTGAGATTGCTCTGTTCCGTCAGGGCAAGTTCCGTGACGTTAAGCTGGCCAAGCAACAGGCCGCCAAGCTTGAAAATGTTTTCTCGCAAATGACGGAAGGTGAAATTGGCACGGTCAATTTATTGGTTAAGGCTGATGTGCAGGGTAGTGCCGAGGCATTGCAAACATCACTGACCAAGCTTTCTACTGATGAAGTTAGGGTCAAGATTATTGCCAGTGGTGTCGGTGGTATTACTGAGTCTGATATTAATCTGGCATTGGCTTCACAGGCGATTGTGATTGGCTTTAATGTCCGTGCTGATGGCTCTGCCAAACGCACTGCTCAGGATAATGAAGTCGATCTGCGTTATTACAGCGTAATCTACGACATTATTGATGACGTTAAACATGCCATGTCTGGTCTGCTATCTCCAGAAGTTCGTGAAGAAATCATCGGTATGGCTGAAGTTAAGGATGTCTTTCGTTCGCAGAAATTGGGTGCTATCGCTGGTTGCCTGGTTGTTGATGGTACGGTTAAGCGTAGCAACCCTATTCGTGTGCTGCGTGACAACGTGGTTATTTATGAAGGTGAACTTGAGTCTCTGCGTCGTCACAAAGATGATGTCAATGAAGTCAAATCTGGTACCGAATGTGGTATCGGGGTTAAAGACTATAATGACATTCAAGCAGGTGACCAGATTGAAGTTTATGAGCGTTTCGAAGTAGCGAAAACCATTGACTAGTCTCTACGAGCCGGAAAGTAATGCCAAAAGAATTTAGTCGTACCAAACGGGTCGCTGCGCAAGTTCAACGTGAACTGGCGCAGTTGATCCAGTTTGAGGTCAAAGATCCGCGTGTTGGTATGGTTACTATTTCTGCTGTTGAGTTATCGCGTGATCTCTCTTATGCCAAAGTTTACGTAACAGTTCTTTCTGTTGACAATGATATTGCTAAAGCGCTTGAAGGGCTTAACAAAGCAGCTGGGTTTCTGCGTCGTGAACTTGGCAAGCGCCTAAGCATTCGTGTAACACCACAGTTGACGTTCCTATATGATGCCTCGGTTGAAAATGGCGCGAACCTAAGTGCCTTGATCGAAAAAGCTGTTTCTGGTTCCGGCAATAAAGAATAATTATTTCAGTCTTGTGTTGAGGTTGTTTTAAGTTGGCTCGCAATCGGGTAAAAAAGGGTCGGGATGTTAACGGTATCTTGTTGCTGGACAAGCCGGCGGGTATGACCTCCAATGCTGTTTTACAACGGGTAAAACGACTTTTTTTTGCTAAAAAGGCTGGTCATACCGGTAGCCTTGATCCTATTGCAACCGGCCTATTACCGATTTGTCTGGGTGAAGCAACCAAGGTTTCTGCCTATCAACTGGATGCCGATAAGGGCTATCAGGTCACCATTAAACTTGGCCAGACCACCACTACAGGCGATATTGAGGGTGATGTCACTCAAACCAGGTCGGTGCCTGTGTTGACTCAGGAGCAACTTGGTCCCGTTTTGGCCAGCTTTGAGGGTGACATCGAGCAAGTCCCGCCAATGTACTCTGCCCTCAAGAAGGATGGTCAGCCTCTCTATAAACTGGCCCGTAAGGGTATTGAGGTTGAACGCAAGCCGCGCCCGGTAACAATATATTCCATTAAGCTGCTTGAACTCAGGGACGATGAAATTGACCTTGAGGTGATTTGCTCGAAAGGTACCTATATTCGCACCCTGTCGGAAGATATTGGCGAAAAACTGGGCTGTGGAGGCCACGTAAAGGTGTTGCGCCGAATTCTGAGTGGAAAATTTGATCTCAATAATTCGGTGACCTTGGCGCAATTAGAAGATATTCGTGATCATGCTCCAGCTGATGCCCTTGATGAACTCTTGTTACCAATGGATTCTGCCATGCAAGATTTCGCTGAAATACGCTTGAACCTGGAGATGGCGCGTTATATTCGTCAGGGGCAGGCGGTATTGGTACCGAAGGCGCCAACTGAAGGGCTGGTTAGGTTGTATGCTGCTGAAAATGAATTTTTGGGTATTGGTCACATCCTTGAGGATGGCCGAGTAGCTCCAAAACGTCTGATAAATCAAGCAGAATGAGCCAAATCCCTGTTTTTATGGGGATTGGGGTGATTCCGAGCTTGTTTCAGTGCCTTTGCGGTTGTAAAATACGCCGCTTTAAGTTGTTAGTAATTTTGTAAAATCTTGGGAGAGATAAATGTCATTAAATGCAGAAGCCAAACAGAAGGTTGTTTCTGATTACCAACGTGCTGAAGGAGACACCGGTTCTCCAGAAGTTCAAGTTGCACTTTTGAGCGCCCGTATTGACCAATTGTCAGGTCACTTCAAAGAACATGCTCATGACCACCATTCACGTCAGGGACTGCTGCGCATGGTTAGCCAACGCCGTAAACTGCTTGATTACCTGAAAAAGAAAGATTTGAATCGCTACCGTGATCTGATTTCACGTCTGGGTCTGCGTCGCTAACAGCGCTTGTAGTTCAAACGACGAATTATTCAACGATTTCGACTTCATTAAACATCAGCCAAAATCTTAAGGATTATTGATGACATCCATTAAAAAGGTCTTTCAATACGGTGACCAAACAGTCACTCTGGAAACCGGTGAAATTGCCCGTCAGGCTTCTGGTGCCGTTATGTGTAGTGTCGGTGACACTTCTGTGCTGGTTACTTGTGTAGCCAAAAAAGAAGCAGAGGCAGGCCGTGACTTCTTCCCGCTGACTGTTAACTACCAGGAGCGTACTTACTCTGCAGGTAAGATTCCAGGTGGTTTCTTCAAGCGTGAAGGTCGTCCATCTGAGAAAGAAACCCTGACATGTCGTCTGATCGATCGCCCGATCCGTCCTCTGTTTCCTAAGGGATTTGTTAACGAAGTTCAAATCATCGCTACCGTTGTTTCACTTGACGTAGATATCGATCCTGATATTCCTGCTTTGATCGGTGCCTCTGCGGCAGTGATGCTGGCTGGTGTGCCATTCCAGGGGCCAATCGGTGCCGCACGGGTTGGTTATAAAGATGGTCAGTTCTTGCTGAACCCCGGTATCTCCCAACTGGGTGATTCACAGCTTGATCTGGTCGTTGCGGGTACCGCTGATGCTGTGTTGATGGTTGAGTCAGAAGCAAAAGAATTGTCAGAGCAGGTGATGCTGGACTCAGTCATGTTTGGCCATGAGCAGTTGCAGACTGTTATCAATGCGATCACTGAATTCGCTGCTGAAGCCAATGTTGAAGCATGGGATTGGCAGCCAGAAGAGAAGGACCAGGCCCTTGCCGCTGCAGTTAGTGATAAGGCTCAGGCTCAAATTGATGCAGCCTATCAGGTCAAAGAGAAGCAAAGTCGTTACAGTCAGCTGTCGGATATTCGTGGTCAGGTTGTTGATGCATTGTCTGCTGGTGATGATGCCCTGTGGAGCGATGCTGATGTTAGTGCTGCTGTAGGCAGTCTGGAAAAGAGTGTTGTGCGTAACCGCATTATCGAAGGTCAGCCTCGTATCGATGGTCGTGACAACAGCACTGTTCGTCCAATCAGCATTCGTGTTGGCGTGTTGCCACGTACGCATGGTTCAGCCCTGTTTACCCGTGGTGAGACTCAAGCCCTGGTAGTGACTACTTTGGGCACTGGTAAAGATGCTCAGCTGATCGATGCTGTTGAAGGTAGTCGTAAAGATCCTTTCATGCTGCATTATAATTTTCCTCCATTCTGTGTCGGTGAGACCGGTTTTG
>Ga0316207_10002051_pt1 | contig 21943 bp, 15 predicted proteins | sample 6weekpyrite_MG_FD_204943 | JGI IMG/M metagenome (GOLD analysis project Ga0316207, IMG submission 204943) | Microbial mat bacterial communities from mineral coupon in-situ incubated in ocean water Damariscotta River, Maine, United States -... | ecosystem: Environmental > Aquatic > Marine >...
GTCATGTAGAAAGCTAAAACTGTAAGGAATAAAAATGCCCCTAAGTGTAGTCATCCTCGCCGCCGGTAAAGGCACCCGTATGAAATCCAGTACCCCAAAAGTACTGCATAAACTCGCAAACAAACCATTAGTAGAGCATGTTTACGATACGGCAAAAGACTTAGGCGCAGAAGAAGTCGTAGTAATTTATGGGCACGGTGGAGAACAGGTAAAAGAAACCTGCAAGCACTTCGATGCTAAATGGGTGGAACAAGAAGAACAATTAGGTACTGGTCATGCGGTGATGCAGGCATTTGATTCGATTAATCTTAATAATAATGTCCTGATCCTGTATGGAGATGTTCCATTAACGAGAAAAGAAACCTTGCTGGACCTACTGGAAGATTCTGAAGGTAAAGTGGCCCTGTTATCCGTTAACCTTAATGAGCCGTTAGGTTATGGGCGTATTTTAAGAAATAATGATAATCAGGTAATGGGTATAGTTGAACAAAAAGACGCCTCAGATGAACAGCAACAGATAAAGGAAGTTAACACAGGGATTCTGGCCTGTAATGGTGAAACTTTAAAACAACTTCTAAATAATATTGATAATAAGAATAGTCAGGGCGAGTATTATTTAACAGATATATTTGAATTAGCAGCTAAGGATAAAATCGAAATAAAAACTGCACAGGCTGATTCAAGTTATGAAGTAGAAGGTGTTAATAATCAAATACAGCTAGCAACTTTAGAACGTATTTTTCAGAAAAATATAGCAAATGAATTAATGACTAATGGAGTGGCATTAGCTGATCCTGCGCGCATCGATATACGAGGTAATGCGAAAATTAGTAATGATGTTTACATAGATATAAATGCAGTCATTGAAGGTGATGTAGAAATAGGTAGTGGTACAAATATTGGTCCAAATTGTGTCATTATAAACTCAATAATTGGTGAAAATGTAAAGATAAAAGCAAATTGTGTATTGGAAAATGCAGTCGTAGAAAATAATTGTGAAGTAGGTCCATATGCTCGCTTAAGACCAGAAGCACATTTAAGTGTAAATGCTAAAGTTGGTAATTTCGTTGAAATAAAGAAAGCCAATATAGGTGAAGGCAGTAAAGTTAATCATTTATCCTATATCGGAGATACTGAAATGGGTAAAAATGTTAACGTAGGCGCTGGCACAATTACCTGTAACTACGATGGAGCATATAAACATAAAACTATAATAGGTGATGGTGTATTTGTTGGTTCAGATACCCAGTTAGTTGCCCCTGTTACTATTTTTGATAACGTAACAATAGGCGCAGGTACAACCATAACAAAAAATGTAGAAGAAAATATGTTGGCTATAAGCCGCTCACCTCAAAAAAACATAACAGGTTGGGAGCGACCTAAGAAGAAAAAATAATAATTTTTATTAATATACTATGAATTGTAATTAAAAATGTCAGGTCTGGTTAAACAAGCAGAAGAGTTTGCGACTAAAGAGCATCAGAGAATTAATCACGTTCGTAAGTATTCTAATTTACCTTATCAAACACACCTTCAGGCAGTGTCTAAATTAGTTGCAACAGTAACTGAAGATGAAAAAATGATAGCGGCAGCATGGTTGCATGATACAGTAGAAGATACACCAGCAACATTAGGCGGTATTGGAAATGCTTTTGGAGAACAAATTGCTGAACTTGTTGAAGAATTAACAGATATCAGTAAGCCATCTGATGGTAATAGAGCAGCTCGAAAAGAAATTGATCGACAACATCTCGCAACTGCTTCACATCGTGCTAAAAAATTACTTGATAAAAGTAGAGAAAAATCAGCTATAGATCCATTAGCACAAAGACATATTGAGCCTGTAAATAACAGAATAATTAATTTACCCGGTTTTTCAGATACCAATTTTAAGAATAAATACTTCCAACTATTTACTGCAAGAGATATAGCAGAAAGCCTGCTATCATTTGACAGTGATACACAAATTAAGAAGGTAGATAAAGTATTTAATTATCATAGACAGAGTGTTGCAAGTATAAGAATAAATGGCAGGGTACAGGGATTTGTAAAACAAGAAAACTTAAAAGGAAAAATCTGCGGTGAAAGTATGCGGCATTTTACCCAGGATCAGGTGCTTAGAGGTACATCTAGTTCAAGTGATGTAATACATGTACTAACCAGGCATGAATATTGTTTTGTAAATATTTTTGGTGATGTATCTGGAGTTGTAAGCCGAGAAGACATAAATAAACCCCAGGTAAGGATGTGGCTTTTTGGATTGATAGCTATGATTAAGACGGCGTTAACACAGTTAATTGAAAAAGTTTATCCTGAAGAAATATGGAAAAGCGTAATGTCAAAAGGGCGTCTTGAAAAAACAGAAAATATATGGCACGAAAGAAAAAGAAGGAATTTACATTGTAAGCTAATCAAATGTTTACAGTTTTCAGATAAAGCAGGTATTTTGATATCAGATAAAAAAATATTAACGCAAATGGGATTTGAAGCGGGGAAACAGGCAAAAAAAGTAATCAAAGAATTAGAATCATTAAGAAATCATTTGGCTCATTCCCAGGATATTGAGTCACATGACTGGGTACCTATAGCACGGTTTGTAAATAGATTAAGTGAAAACATAATATAAATAATGTTCCAAGAAGATGAAAAACATTATGATGCCATTATTATCGGAGCAGGTGCTGCTGGATTATTCTGTGCATTTAATGTGGCCATAAAAGATAAGAAACGAGTGTTAGTACTTGACCATGCAAATAAAGTAGGCAAAAAAATATTAATGTCTGGGGGTGGCCGTTGTAATTTTACTAATTTAAATACAACACATGAAAATTTTTACTCTGAAAATCCCCACTTTGTTAAATCTGCTTTAAATCAATATACTGCGTATGATTTTTTAGCATTAGTAGAAAAACATAAGATTGATTATGTCGAAAAATCACCTGGGCAATTATTCTGTAAAAATAGTTCCAAAGATATGCTGAAGCTTTTACTAGATGAGTGTTCAAGTTCAGGTGTTAAAATATATAAAAAATGCAGTATACATAAAATTAATAAGAAAAAATTGTTTGAAGTTGAAACTTCATTAGGAAATTTTACGAGTAAAGTGTTAGTTATTGCGACTGGAGGGTTATCAATTCCAACACTGGGTGCAACGGGTTACGGTTATGAAGTTGCAAAACACTTTGGGCATAATGTTGTAAAAACATCAGCTTCACTAGTTCCATTTACTTTATCTAAAAAAATAATGGAAAAACTTAAGCCCCTGGCAGGAGTTGCTCAGCTTGTCAAAGTTAGAAATAAATCAAATTTAATTGAAGATGATCTACTGTTTACACACAGGGGATTAAGTGGGCCTGCCATACTTAAGTTATCTGCTTATTGGCAATATGGGGAAAAAATAGAAATAAATCTAATCCCGACTAACAATATAGTAGATTATCTAAAATCAGAGAGACTTAAGCATTCTGATAAATTACTACATAATTGTCTGAGTAATTTGATGCCTAAAAGGCTAGCAACTTTTATATGCAGTGACAATTTAAAAGAGCTAAAATTAAAACAACTCAATAAACAGATATTAGATGAGCTTGAAAACAAAATTCACCGTTGGATTATTACCCCAACAGGTACTGAAGGGTATAAAACAGCAGAAGTAACTTCAGGTGGTATTAGCACTGAACAGGTCTCGTCTAAGACACTAGAATCCAGTTTAATTAAAAATTTATATTTCATAGGGGAAGTCCTCGATGTTACAGGGCAATTAGGTGGCTATAATTTTCAATGGGCCTGGTCTTCTGCCTGGTGTGCTTCACAGGCAATTAATTCAACTTATAGTAAAGATAAAGAGATTAACTGATCTAATTACTATGACCTTTGGTTTCACCGTTCATCTAGAATATAAGTTTGAATAACTAAAAATAATTGATTAAGCCAGGATATAAAGTAGCATTATTGAAATAGGTTTTATATCTATTCTCTTTATATTCTCTGTTCTTGAGAAAATGATCTAGTAAATTGATAATCAGATAAGTATTTTTACATAAGAATGTGTGAAGTTATTTTTACTTTAAATTGATCCCTGGAATATAGTCAGTTTGAGTTTTGAATATTGGTTTAATTATGTCAACAAAATCACTCGAATTTATCGACAGGCTTTTCACAGCTATATCAGAAGATTCAGAAATTCCTAATGCAATTAAGCCATATTTAATTGGTTTACAGACTCCAGTAATAAAGGCATCTTCTGATCAACAGCTTTTTACAGACAAAAATCATCCGGTAAGAATGACTTTGCTTTTGCTTAAGAATATTTGTAGCTCAGGTAAGAATGTCAGGGAGTTATCAATAAACATAAGTAAAATAACTGATAGGTTGATACACGCGAGTGAAATATCTACGAATGATTTTATAATTGCTAACAGGTCATTATTAGAATTAATTAATGATGAAAGCAAAAGCCAAGATATTAAAAATTATGAGGCTATTGATAAACAGCGTGAAGAAAAAGATAAAAAAGAAGAAACTAAACAAATAGTAATAACTAAATTACAGGAGATTATATCTGATCATAAAATACCTGTTTTGGCACATGAATTAACGCTCAAGATCTGGCCTCAATATATGTATAAACAATGTGCCAGATATGGAGCCACAAGTAAACAATGGGAAGAAGGTATTAATACGTTTGAAAAAATAATCAATTATTTGCAGCCTTTAAGTAATGATAATAGTTGGCATGAAATAAACAATAGTTATAAACAGTTTGTGCAATCAGTAAATGTTCTGTTAAATAATTCAGATATTAGAAAACAAAGAATAAAAATTACGACAGATGCATTAAATAAAGCAATAAGTATAAATTTACAAAAATATAAAAGTGTAAGTAAAGCTGCCATTAATGATACTAAAACAGAAAATAAATCAGCTGTTCTTCCTAAATCTGTAAAAGTTGGTGAGTGGTATGATTTATTTACAGCAGAAAATTGCGCTGCAAATAGATTGAAGCTTTCACTCATTATAGAAGACCAGGGTGTGTTAGTTTTCGTTGATCATCGTGGAATAAAAGGAATGGTAAAGGAGGTGGATGTTTTCGCAGAGGAATTATCTAGATTTTTATCACGACCAGTACAGGCCAGTAAACCAAAGTTAGTAGATACCTTGAATGATTTAGTCTCTAAATTTTCTAAATTTAAATGATAAATAAAAATAAAGAAGCTTACTCACAGAGAGGGGGTAGTTATCACCTCTCTGTTGAGATACTAGATTAACGTTATTAACATAGCTAAAATCCCAATAATTTATGTATTACAAAAAACAAAGTTAATCGGGTTTTAGAGATGTTTTAATAATTAATTATTATTAGGCAGGGTTACATTCAATTCTAGAATTGAACAACCATCATTATTGTCAAGGGTAACAGACACCTGGTCATTATCAATGGGAATGTATTTCTTAATAACTTCAATTATTTCCTGCTGCATTTTTGGTAAATAATTTGGCTGATTACGCATGCCCCGTTCATGTGCCACGATAACCTGCAGGCGTTCCATGGCTAATGAAGCAGAGTTTGCTTTATTAGTTTTAAAATAATCAAATATACTCACTATTTGGCTCCTAATAGCCTTTTTAAAAGCCCTTTCTTCTCAACTTCTAAAAAACGGAATTCAATCTTTTCACCGAGCAAACGAGAAACAGCATCCTGATATGCATGACCAGCATCAGCGGTTTCATCGAATATTACTGGTATGCCCTGATTGGAAGCTTTAAGTACAGCTTCTGATTCTGGAATAACGCCGAGTAAGGGAATTGCCAGTATTTCTTCGACATCAGTCACACTTAACATTTCTCCTTCAGTAACACGCATTGGATTATAACGAGTGAGTAACAGGTGTTCTTTAACTGGATCTTCACCCGTTTCAGCCCGTAAAGATTTACTTTGTAATATACCAAGTATACGATCTGAATCTCGTACAGATGAAACTTCTGGATTGGTAACAACAATGGCCTGATCAGCATAATACAACGCCATTTGCGCACCTTTTTCTATGCCCGCAGGTGAGTCACAAATAATAAAATCGAATGTCTCAGCAAGTTCGTTTAGTATCGTTTGTACACCATCTAGAGTTAATGCATCTTTATCACGGGTTTGTGAAGCAGGTAAGATAAACAGGTTTTCATTACGTTTATCTTTAATCAGCGCCTGGTTTAAATTGGCTTCATTATTTAAGACGTTAACAAAATCATATACAACACGACGCTCACAACCCATAATCAGGTCGAGATTTCGTAAGCCAACATCAAAATCGATTATCACGGTCTTATGTCCGCGGATTGCAAGGCCGCTACCAATTGCTGCACTAGTGGTTGTTTTGCCAACACCACCTTTCCCAGAAGTAACTACAATAATTTCTGCCAATGCATAGCTCCTTTTAAATTTTCTTAAATATGTGCGAAGTATTAATTAAACTGGCTCTACTTGCAAGATCTGTTCGTCGAGGTAAACCTGGGCGGATTGCTTCCATACCTTTTCACGTAAAGAATCACTAAGCATAAAATTTCCTGCTATGGAGATGAGCTCAGCTTCCATTTTTGTACAGAACACACGTGCATCTGTATTGCCTTTAACGCCGGCTAATGCACGACCCCGTAGTGCTCCATAAATATGTATATTTCCGTCGGCGAGAACCTCTGCGCCCTCACTCACCTGGGATAATATAATTAAATCTCCCCCTGCAGCATAAATTTGCTGACCGGAACGAACAGGCCTGGAGATTAGCTTACTGGTATGATATGCCGTATTATTTTTAATATCTGTCTTATCAATTTTGTTGTCAGATATTTCAGAGGTAGCTGAAGCTTTAGTGCCAGCACGGGATGCATTATCAGATAAAAGTGTCAAACCTGTGGCTTTAATAGAGTTTAGAAAACGATTATGTGAACATTTGAATGCCATTGGTTGCAGATTAAACTTGCGACAGGTAAGGAGTAATTCATTTAAATTTAATTCTGTAATATTTTCATCGATCTTATCAAGGCTGATAATTACTGGTGATTGCTTAAAAAACATCGGTGCCTGATTTATCTTTTCCTCAAGTTGTAAAGTAAATTCATCTAATGAAAAATGAAGCAGTTCTAATATAAAAGTGGTAACTACACTGCCTTTTAACTGGAAACAGGTGTCGGACATAGGGAATTTGCCTTTAAGGTACTAAAACGTATTGCTCTAAATGCAATATTTTAGCATTATAAAGGAGTATTGTTTATCTAAGGTTTAATCCAGCCACCGGTTACCTGTATTGGCTGTAAATTATCGTCAGAGTTTATCCAGATGGCTAGTGCATAGCGTTCAGCACTAAACCTACTACTGGTTTTAACAGATAAATTCCATTGGCCATCTTTGGAGTAGACGGTTTGTTTGTTTACTACGATAAAATTTTCAATAAATGTTCGGCCCGCATTTTCACCGTGTTGTACATTTGTTTTAATACCAAATCCAAGTAAGGCAACATTAAGGTTTAAAGGCGTTTTTTGGCTATAATTAACCTGTAAATTTGAATCATTTAAAACAGCAGTTAAAACACCCGGGTTAAGGTCAGACCCAGGTAGTGAATTTCCACGATACCAGCCGCGCCATTCTTTACCATTAACCAGCATACCCGGTGTATAAACTGAACTAAAGCCGCCCTGAGAATGATAAGTTCTTTGTCGTTGTGAGTATTGTTTTAAAGAGAAAGGATCTTTCCAGCCTAAATAGTTCCAGTAATCAACATGAAATACAACAGGGATAAAATCCTGCCATAAGCCCGGGTTATCGAGTTGTTTAGAGACCCAGTGCTCTGCGGGTGGGCAACTGCTACAGCCCTGAGATGAATACAGTTCAAGAAGCTGGGTTATGTTTTTCGTGCTTTTAAATGTCTGTGCATTACTACTGCTTGAAAAGCCGGTTATTATACCGAGTGTAAGGCATAGCCCTGTTACATAATGGTTCATAATCTCTCTCCGTTTATTGTAGAGTAAGTAAAAAACAGTGAGTTCGATGATGTTAATGTTTTGTGATATTTGAGTAGAAATCAGCTGCGAAAGATAAACTTAAATATTAAGAGCTTTCTCCATTAAGACATTGCTCAATAGCATATTCTGGTGTGTCATGCAGGAATGCGCCATGTAATGGATAAAGTTCATTGAGCCTGTCTACATATTGAACCTCATCTTTCATTACAAAAACAATGGTTTTAGTAGCAGGTGAATATTTAGGTAGAGCTGATAATAGAACGTCCAGATTACTCACATTCACACCTGCATAGTTATTTCCATAACCATAGAAGAACTCAGCAACTATAAAATCGGGTTTGTGAGTTTTTAAAGCTTTAATTGCATTGCGACTGGAATTGACCTTTATTTCACGTGCGCCCATCTGCGAAAATAAACTCGACAGCTTTGGGTGGGTTGGTGACTCAATTACAGAAAGTATTGTCAGGCTCATGCTAATTCTATATTACGAAAAATACAATAATACTATCAGGCTCTGATAAAATACATGACAAATAAACAGCACGAAGCTCAATAGCAATTATGGCACTATTAACTTTACGAAATATTAACCTGGGCTTCGGTGGTCCGAACTTATTTGATTCACTTAATCTACAAATAGAACCCAGGGAGCGCCTGTGTTTGCTGGGGCGAAATGGTGAAGGGAAATCTACCCTGATGAAGCTAATCGGTGGCATGGTTAAGGCTGATGAGGGCAGTATTGAGCAACAGCAAAATCTTAAAATAGCCTATCTCACCCAGGATATACCCGATGATGTTGAGGGTAGTATTTATGATGTAGTTTCCTCAGGCCTGGAAGGTGTGGGTGAAATACTTAAAAATTATCATCATTGTAGCCTGGAGCTAGCTGAAGACTACACTGACCAGAAGATGGAAGAGCTGTCACGAATTCAGCATGAATTAGAAGCGGTTGATGGCTGGAGCCTGTCGCAACAGGTTGAAACGACAATTTCACAATTAGAATTACCTGCTGATGATGAATTCAGTTCATTATCAGGTGGATTGAAACGCCGGGTATTACTGGGAAAAGCGCTTGTTACTGAGCCTGACTTACTATTACTTGATGAACCCACTAATCATTTAGATGTTGAGGCCATTCAGTGGATTGAAGAATTTCTGCTTAACTGGAGTGGCAGTGTGTTATTTGTAACACATGACCGGTCGTTCTTAAAAAGGCTGGCGACACGAATTATTGAACTTGATCGTGGAAAATTAACGTCATGGCCAGGTAATTATGAGACCTACCTCTTGCGCAAACAGGAAGCATTAGATAATGAAGAAAAAGAAAATGCCCTGTTTGATAAACGACTGGCGCAGGAAGAAGTGTGGATTCGACAGGGTATTAAAGCCAGGCGCACCAGGAATGAGGGGCGTGTGCGCGCCCTGAAAGCCATGCGAAATGAACGCATGCAAAGACGCGAGCAAAAAGGTCAGGTCAATATGCAGGTTTCAGCTCAGGATCGTTCTGGTAAAAGGGTGGTTGAAGCGGAGAATATTAGTTATAGCTATGCAGATCTGCCAATTGTGAAGAATTTCAGCACACTAATAACTCGAGGTGACCGAATAGGCATAATAGGTCCAAATGGTGTGGGCAAATCTACCCTGGTTAAACTGATGTTAGGCGAAATTGTACCTGACGAAGGTAAGATCGAGCTGGGTACAAAACTTGAAATTGCCTATTTTGATCAGTTACGATCAGAATTAGATTTAAAGAAAAGTGTCAGGGATAATCTGGCTCCAGGTACAGATAAAATAGAAGTTGCCGGCAGGGAAAAACATGTTATGAGCTACTTAAGTGATTTCCTGTTTTCTCCACAGCGTGCAAATTCTCCAGTGAGTACATTGTCAGGTGGAGAGCGTAATCGATTAATGCTCGCTAAATTGTTTGCAAAACCATTTAATCTTCTGGTGATGGATGAGCCTACAAATGATCTGGATGTAGAAACCCTGGAATTGCTAGAGGATTTATTAATGCAATACGAAGGTACGTTAATATTGATAAGTCATGATCGTGCGTTTCTGGATAATGTAGTAACCAGTACACTTGTATTTGAAGGTGATGCACAGGTCAATGAATATGTTGGCGGTTATGAAGACTGGTTAAGACAATCTCAACATCAAAAAATAAACGAGAAAAAGGTCAGGATAACAAAGAAAGAAACGAAGCAATCTAGTCAGGAAAAAACGACTAGAAAACTCACCTTTAAAGAACAAAAAGAATTAGAACAGCTACCAGCACTGATAGAAATCTTAGATGCAGAGCAAGAAGAGATAACAGAGAAAATGGCGGATACTGCATTTTATCAGCAGGATAAAGAAACCATAGCAACAACAACACTACGTCTTGCAGAAATTGAGCGGGAATTAAAGGAGGCATATATACGTTGGGAGCAACTGGAAGAAATGCAATGACAGGAATTCCATTCAAATTGTGCCTGGCTATCCTGGTAAGCCTGTTTTTAAATGCCTGTGGAGGTGAAAAAGAGGGCATAACCAAACACCAGGCAGATATAGAATATGATATTTTGATGCGGGGTGGTGATAAAGATATTTCATATATAAATCAGGCACGACCGATTTTAGAAAAACGTTGTATAGTCTGTCACGGTTGTTATGACGCACCCTGCCAGTTAAAACTGACTTCAATAGAGGGTATTAAGCGCGGTGCAAATCCAGAAAAAATATATGACTCTGAACGAATATTATCAACAGAGCCCAAGCGCCTTTACATTGACGCAAATTCTGAAAAAGAATGGCGCGAAAAAGGTTTTCACTCAATATTAAATGAACAACAAGATAATGCAATTAATAACCTACGCCATTCTGTTTTGTATAGAATACTGCGTCTAAAGCAGCTAAATCCCCAGCCTCGCGTTGGTATGATTGATGAGAGTATTGATTTAGGGCTAAATAGAGAGCAGGTCTGCCCAGTAAATGAAGAGTTTGAAGAATATGCAGAAAATTATCCGGCTCAGGGTATGCCATTTGCAACACCTAACTTATCGGATGATGATTATCATGTCCTGGTAAAGTGGATATCACAGGGTATGCCCGATGATAGTCAGTTAACTTTTTCTGAATTTACAAAAAAACAGATTGAAAAATGGGAGAAATTTTTCAATAGATCCGATTTAAAGAGCCGTCTTGTAAGTCGGTATATATATGAACATTTGTTTTTAGCACATATACACTTTAAGCAGGATAACAATAGAGAATTTTTTCGATTAGTTCGCTCATATACACCACCTGGACAACCAGTTAAAGAAATTGCAACTGTCAGGCCATATAATGATCCTCAAGTAGTAGACTTTTATTATCGATTACGCTATGAAAAATCCTCAGTAGTTGATAAGTCACATGTGGTTTATGAGCTTTCCGACCAGAGACTGAGGCGCTACCAGGCGTTATTTTTTAATAATGACTATTCGGTTGAAGGTTTACCAGCTTATGAAGTAAAACTTGCTTCAAATCCAATTAAAACATTTTCCGACATTCCAGTAATGTCACGTTATAAATTTCTGTTAGATGATGCAAAATTTTTTATCGAAGGATTTATAAAAGGTCCTGTATGTCGTGGTCAGGTAGCACTAAATGTTATTGAAGATAATTTCTGGGTGTTTTTCTCTTCACCTGACCGCTTTCGTGTAAATAGAGATACTGATTATCTAAACACAATGGTTGACGAATTCAATTTACCTGCTGAACAGGAAAATTCGTTAAATATTTTTAGTGCCTGGACAAACTACTGGGATTTACAGCATAGTTATATGCTGAAGCGGCAGGAAACGTTTATAAATTTGCCTCAAATGAATTTGGATTCAGCGTTATCAAATATCTGGAATGGCAGCGATAGCATTAATAAAAATAACGCTGCTTTAAGTGTATTTCGACATTTTGATAGTGCAACGGTAAAACAGGGTTTGATTGGTAACTACCCAGAAACAGCCTGGGTAGTTGACTATCCAATGTTTGAAAGACTTCATTATCTACTGGTAGCTGGATATGATGTACACGGAAGTATTGGGCATCAGTTTAATACACGTATCTATATGGATTTTCTAAGAATGGAAGCTGAGAATACATTTTTAGCCTTTCTACCCATCGAACAGAGGAGGGCGATTCGCCAGACCTGGTATAAAGGTATTCGCCAAAATTTAGAAAAATATTTTAAGGAACCGGATAAATGGTTGAATGTACAAATTGTAAATGGATTTAAAACAGATGCCCCTAAGAGAGAACTATATTATATGCTTGAGCAAAGAGTAAAAAACTCTGTGACTGTGACCGACCCCATTAATCGTTGTAATGGGGTTAAGTGTGAGAATGATAAAATGTTATCCGAAATTGATAAACAGATGCAGCGGATTGCAAAGATTAAAGGTGAAAAATTAATAGTATTTCCGGATATAACTTTTCTAAAAGTGACAGGCACAAAAAAAGATCAGGTTTATACATTAATAAATAATAAAGGTTATAAAAATATTACATCTTTGATAAGTGAAACGAATAATAGAGACAGGGCTGATGATACTATGACAATATACAAAGGTATATTGGGCTCATATCCAAACTTCTTTTTTGTTGTAGATGAAAGTGAATTAAGCCGCTTTACAGATAAAATTACAAGTATAAAAAATAGAGATGACTATGAGCAATTTGTTGGTATCTATGGTGTGCGCAGAACATCAACAAATTTCTGGAAAACAGCTGACTGGTTTAATGAGCAATATGCGAAGCAGGATCCGGTTGATTACGGAATTTTTGATTTGTATCGATATAATAATCGTTAAAAACTCAATATATATAATCAGGAAGACTGGTAGAAAATAGTCTATTAATGCAATAATGAATCTTAACCTGCATTACAGATTATTGATCAGCCTGCTAGTCCTGTTACTAGCGGGCTTTTTACTATTGGGTGTGGTATTACTGGGAGATGCTAAAAATCAGATTGAGGAATTTCGTCAAACCCAGGCGATATATCAGGCCAGAACTCTTGCAGAAGCGAGTTTAGATGGTCTGGTTTCAAAAGATTATGAATTACTTGAACGTTGGGTGCAGTCATCCATACCCTCTGCAGATTACGCATACGCAGCCCTGATTCGTCCAGATGGTTTGGTCCTTATCCACACCGATTTAAACCATACAGGTAAATTCTGGCCAACAATCCAAGGCTCAGAACGTGAAACCGTACGCAAGTATAGCTTTAATGAGCGTCCGGTTGTAGAAGTAATATACCCCGCGGTTATTAGCAGTAAAGTTTTAGCAAATGCTCATGTTGCTTATTATCTTGATACTGATTATGTATTGCAAAAGCAAACGATTACTCGAATTATTGGGGTGTTACTGGTTATCTTTATATTGATAATTATTGCATCTCATTTTGTAACCCGAAGCATCGTTACACCAATTGAGTTATTAAAAAAATCTATCGGCAACGCATCACTTGATAAGGCGCCCACCTTCAGTTCTAAACTCGAGGATAGAACAGATGAGGTCGGTGAGTTGACACGCACCTTTAAAGACATGTCAGAAAGATTAACAGAATCCCATAAGAACCTGACTGCAAGTTTGATCTGTAATAAGGCCATTGTTGATAGTGCTATTGATGGTGTAATAGTAATTGATTCACATGGAAAGATTGAGTCTGTCAATCCGGCAGCGCAAAAACTATTTGGATATAGTACCGTAGAATTAATCAATAATAATATCAAGATGCTCATGCCGACAAAATTTTATAGTAAACATAATGAGTATATAAGGAATTATAAGAGTAGCAGACATCAAAAAGTTATAGGCACCCGTAGAGAAATAGAAGGGCAATGTAAAGATGGTTCAAGGTTTCCAGTAGAAATAGCAATTGGTGAAATAAATGTTAATAGTGAGCTGAAGTTTGTGGGAACTGTGCGAGACATCAGATTAAGATTAGAACATGAAAAAGCAATAATTTTAGCAAAAGAAGCGGCAGAGGAGGGTGACCGGGTAAAATCTGAGTTTCTAGCTAACATTAGCCATGAATTACGTACACCAATGAACGCTGTAATGGGTTACTTGGATTTATTGTTAATGAAGGATGAATTGTCTCCCACTCAGGAAAAATATCTTAATAACGCGTCTCGTTCAGCCAGGGATTTACTGGATATTATTAATAATATTCTTGAATTTACAAATATGGATAAGGGTAGCCTGGAACTTGATATTTGCGATTTTAGTATCCATGAAATAGTGAAAACAATAAGCAGAAAATGTGCAAAAGAAAATGCTGGAAAACCGATTGAACTTGTTAGTGAGATTGATCCGGAAATTCCACACCTGCTGTCAGGTGATTCTGCTCGTATATATAACATTCTTAATCATTTTATAAACAACGCTTATAAATTTACCAACGAAGGGGAGATTAAACTTTCTGTCAAGCTTGAAAAAACAAAAGATAAAATAGTCGATGTTCGTTTTGCAGTTTCAGATACGGGGATTGGCATTAAAGAAAATGATACAAAGCATATATTTAAGCTCTTTACCCAGGTAGATGGTTCGTATACCCGATCCTATGGTGGTACGGGTATCGGATTAGCTTTATGCAACAGACTGGTTGAAGTTATGCAGGGTAAAATTGGTGTTAATTCAATATCAGGTGAAGGCAGTTCATTCTGGTTTAGTGTTCCACTGACTATAATACCCAAGGGGTCTATAACTGAGGATTTGCCTGAGAAAATTTATTCAGAAAAAAGATCCGTAGAAAAAAAAGCAGACGGGGAAAAAATATGTATTCTGGTTGTAGAAGATAATCCCATTAATCAGAAGATGATAGTTGAAATGCTGGGGCTCCTGGGATATGAAGTTAATGTGGTAGATAACGGTTTACTGGGCGTAGAAGCGATTAAAAAGGGGGATTATGATTTAGTCTTTATGGATTGCCAGATGCCAGTTATGGATGGTTATGAAGCAACACAAAATATACGTAAATTCGAAATAGAACATATTCCGATTATTGCGGTAACAGCCCACGCGCTTGAAGGAGATCGTGAAAAATGTATTGATTCGGGAATGGATGATTATATGATCAAACCATTCAGTAAAAAAGATCTGGAAAAAATGATCTCTAACTGGATAGCATAATTGAAACAGCAGTTCTCCATTTTACTTATCAGGCAGGGTGTTGATCCTGGTCCTCATCACAAATCAGCGTATCCGGTACTAAAATACAATCGGAATCATTTATAGAAACACAGCTGATATTAAGTATAAAGATAAATGTCTTATGGTTTACAACGTATAAAAGAGATACATCGCCCTATAACACGACCCTTGAAGGGGTCGTGTTAATCAATAATATTTGCATGATGACAATTATGTAAATTTTACTGTGACAAATCTTTACTACAGCCAGTTATCTTTCTTGTTAAAGGCCTTTGTAGATTTGATTTTCCATCATCCATACAATGCTGTTTGCAGGTTTCTATACACCTTGGTATGTCTTTCTGGCAGTTATATGGCCGAGACCAGTTTGAACAACCCCCTTCGTTTTCCACAGACAGGCTGGGTGATGAAGGTAGAACAATAGCTCTGTCTCTTGTGTCCAGCGCCATAACTGGAGAACTGTTCAAAAATATAAGCATCAACAAGCTAAATAGTGATTTAATCATGATAACTCCCTTACAACTTTTCCGACAAATAAAAAACACGCCGAATTAAAACACACTAAATTGATGTTTATAATTCCGCATCCCCACCAAGAACAGTAATAGTTAGACTCCAATTAAACCATTTATTTTCATTACATGGATAGGTCATCAGTAAACTTGAAAGTATAATAAGTTTCTGGGGGAAGAGTTCAGGTTTTTTTAAAAGTATGAAATCATAAATTCAATCGACTATTCGTACATTATAAAAACAAATAATACCCAGTACGCATATACTAATTTTATTTGTACTAATATTATCAATAACAATTTTATCTTTCTTTGTTTTGAATCATATAAAAGTACGCCCAAAGGTTTCTCACCTATGGAAAAAATAAAAGAGTTAAGCACATGATGAAGTTTAAATAATCAGACGGCTAACTTAGAATACCAGGCATGTATGAGAAGACTCTGAAAAAATAATACAGGTTTATCAAAACCGCCAGAAATAATGATTGATTCAATTTCCTGTGCAGGTATCACTGCAACATCTCGACCTAATTTACTGGCTTCCTCAACAGGAATTTCAGCAAACTTCAAAGTTCGTAGCCAAACATCAAAAAGTTTACTGTATGTTGGAGATGATATATCTGAAGCCAGGTCAGCATTAATTAATAATCCATCTGGTGTTAGTCGCGAAGCAATTTGTTTAAAAAAATTGCTTCTTTCATTTGACTGCATGAAGAACTGAGAAACTAAAATGCTGGTAGCCGCATCAAAAGCACTGCACTCGGGAAGTGAGTCAAGGTAGGCATCGTGAAATGTACAACGTGAAATAATACCCGTTTCCTCAGCTCGTTGACGACAGACCTCAAGCATAGGTGCGGCAGGTTCCACAACAGTGAACTGCATTTGAGGAAAGGCCTGGGCAAGATAAATTAATTCTGGACCTGTACCAGCTCCAACGCAAAGAATTGAAGCCTTAGCGGGAAGTTCTGAAAGGACCATACGAATGAATAAATGAAGTGCTTCGCGCATGGGTGCTAATTTAATTAAGCGATTGTCCTGAGTTGAAGCTCGCTTAGTATCAAAAACAACGGATGATTTTTTTTCAGAGGTATTCATAAATTATTCCATAATATTTATACGCGAAGACTAATAGTTTGTGAATGATTCTGGAGCTTTGCCTGGAAATGATGAAGTATAATAAATCATTTGGTTATACATGGCTTTAACATGTTTCTGCTTTTTAGCGTGACAGCAGAGTGGAAAACAAAAATATTGAGGCATGAGCCAGTGTAATTGTATTTTGATAAAGGTAGACTTCAGGAATATACATATTTATCCTCTATACTTTAGCCTTAACTAATTAAAAACAGGTAAATATAATTTGTTATATAGCATATGTTAGTATATTATAATATGCTTATTAATATGTATGAAAACTTTCAGATTATGCTAAGTTATTGAAAGTTATGATAATAATTACTAAATTTGCCCCTGTTACATCAGTTGCAAAGTTATAAAAGCAATTTTATAAGCATTCAATTTTTAACAAAAGAGATGTCTTCTATGCATAAATTCGTTCATTACAAGTTCAAATCTCCCCTGTTTTATTTAATATCGCTGGTATCTTTTTGGGCAATAAACGCCAGTGTATTTGCTCAAGAACAAATTAATCCGTCAGAATTAAAATTAGCCCAGGTACAGTACCTGGAAGTAGAGGAGGAGCGAGTACTGGACGCATTAGTTGAAGCGGTCCATAAAGCGACTGTTTCTGCCCAGACCTCTGGGCGAGTGAGTAAGATTTATTCCGATGTAAATGATTATGTAAAAAAAGGTGCTGTATTGTTACGTATGCGTGACAAAGATCAGCAGGCGAAGTTGAATGCAGCACAGGCAGATTTTCAACAGGCAGAAACTGAATACACCCGTGTTCAGGAGCTGTATTTAAAAAAGTTAATGGCAAAATCACGGGTAGACAAGGCTGAGTCACAATTGAAGTCGGCTCGTGCAAGATTTGATCAGGCACAGGAAAACCTGGAGCGTACTGTTATACGAGCACCCTATAGCGGCATAGTAGTTAAACGTCATATAGAAGTAGGTGAAACAGCACGCCCGGGTGTACCTTTATTTACCGGCCTGTCATTAGAAACCCTGAGAGTCGTGGTGAACTTACCACAGGATATTATTAATGTGGTTCGACAGCAAAAGCATGCGCGTGTCTTATTACTGAACGATAATGATAAAAGTATAAGCGCAAGCTCTATGACGATTAGCCCCTATGCAGATGAGCATAGTCACACATTTCAGGTGAGGGTTAATTTACCGGCGGGAGATCATGGGCTGTACCCAGGCATGGCTGTTAAAGTGGCTTTTGCTATTGGCAAAACCCATAAACTCCAGGTTCCGTCTTCTGCTGTGGCCCATCGGAGTGAGGTGACTGCGGTATATGTAATGGATGAAAAAAATATTTCAATGCGCCAGATACGTGCAGGTCATTCTCTTGATAATGGAATGATAGAAGTGCTTTCCGGCTTGCAGGAAAATGAACAGGTTGTCATTGATCCTGTTTTAGCAGCGGGTTATCTTAAAGAACAAAACCAGAAAAATATTAAATAGAATTAAAACAAAGAAATTTCAGCTGGATCAAGATCAGTTGTGTACCCCTGTTTAAGAACTACTCTAATAAGAAAGTTTTAAAAGAGAATAAAAATTATGAAACCGGTTTTAGGTATTTCAGGTAAGACTGCAAAATATTTTCTGGATACAGAAATTACTCCATTACTGGCAATTCTTGGTTTTTTACTGGGGGTGTTTGCTGTAATCGTAACCCCACGTGAAGAAGAGCCTCAAATAAACGTCACCTTTGCGAATGTGTTTATAGCATTTCCTGGTGCTTCTGCCAGTGATGTGGAACAGCTGGTCAGTATTCCGGCCGAGCAAATTCTATCTGAAATAGAAGGTATCAAACATATCTATTCTGTTTCAAAACCAGGTATGTCTGTATTAACTGTACAGTTTAATGTCGGTGAAGATCGAACCCAGGCAATCGTACGTTTGTATAATACGGTGTATTCAAATCAGGGCTGGCTACCAGCAGGCTTAGGTGTTGCGCAGCCAATTATAAAACCGAAAGGTATAGATGATGTACCGATTATTAGCCTTACTCTCTGGTCGCAAAATCAGGAATATGGGCGACATGAGTTAACCCAGGTTGCACATGCAATTGAAGCAGAACTTAAACGAGTTCCTGGCACACGGGACATATATACCCTGGGGTCAGCAAATGATGTTGTGCAGGTCTTACTAAATGCTTCGGCTCTGGCAGCCTATAATTTATCGGTGGACGATTTACGTAATGCCTTACTTGTGAGTAATGTTTCGCAAAAAGCGGGCCATATGGTACGAGACAATCAGCAAGTAGAAGTGCAAAGTGGTGAGTTTTTTAGCACGGTTGATGAAGTGCATGATTTAGTTGTAGGGGTGCAAAATAGTAAGCCAGTTTATTTACGTGATGTAGCTGAAATTAAACGGGGAGCTGACCAGCCAGAGTTATACAGTAATTTTGGAATAGGAGCGGGAACACAACTGGAAGCAAATATTCGTGGTGAGTATCCCTCTGTAACCGTAGCAATTGCCAAGCAACCTGGCACAAATGCAGTGGAAATTGCTGAACAGATTATTGAGCGGATCGACCAGTTAAAAGGAATTTTTATTCCCGTAGATGTTGAGGTTACGATTACACGTGACTATGGAAAAACAGCCAATGCAAAATCACAACAGTTAATTGGTAAGCTTGTTTTTGCTACTGCATTTGTTGTGTTACTGGTTTTATTTGCACTGGGTTTGCGTGAAGCTATTATCGTTGGCCTGGCCGTGGTAATCACCCTTGCTATTACTTTATTTGCATCCTGGGCCTGGGGCTTTACCTTAAATCGTGTGTCTTTGTTTGCGTTGATATTTTCCATTGGTATTTTGGTTGATGACGCTATTGTAGTGGTAGAAAATATTCATCGTCATTTACAACTGGGGGGTAAATCTTTTAAAGAAGCAATACCACTAGCAGTGGATGAGGTAGGCGGGCCTACCATTTTAGCCACCTTTACCGTTATTGCGGCTCTACTACCTATGGCATTTGTAACAGGTCTGATGGGGCCTTATATGAGTCCCATTCCAATTAATGCCAGCATCGGTATGTTAATATCATTATTAGTAGCCTTTGTGGTTACACCCTGGTTGGCTTATCGAATTCTTTCACAGACACATACTACAGAAACAGATGAACTGGCTGCAAACCAGGGGCTCTATAATTTTTTCAATAAATACCTGACACCTTTTCTGGGTGGAGATTCGGGGAAGGGTAATCGCAGAATGCTGTTAATAGCAATCCTGGGTTTACTATTACTTTCAGTATCTCTTGCCGGTATAAAACTGGTGGTGTTAAAAATGTTACCGTTTGATAATAAATCTGAATTTCAGGTAATAGTCGATATGCCTGAAGGAACTACGGTAGAACAAACTGCTCGGGTGCTCGGTGAATTAGGTCGGTATATTGCTGAGGTTCCTGAAGTTACTGACTATCAAATATATGCAGGTACGGCAGCACCGATCAATTTTAACGGACTGGTACGTCAATATTATTTACGTCAACAGGCACACGAAGGTGATATACAGGTTAATTTGCAGGATAAATCTGCACGGGATAGAAAGAGTCATGAGATAGCCAGTGCCCTGCGTTTACCATTGCAGGAAATTGGTAAAAAATTTAATGCCAATGTAAAAATTGTTGAAGTGCCTCCGGGGCCTCCGGTTCAGTCGCCCCTGGTTGCAGAAATTTATGGAATAAATTATACCGGGCAGATGGGTGTGGCTCGTAATGTGCGCAAGGTTTTTGAGAGCACCCAGGATGTTGTCGATGTCGATGATTCTATTGAAGCAGATGCAGAAAAATTAATAATTAAAATTGATCAACAGAAAGCTGCAATACATGGTGTTGACCAAAAACAGATAGTAAATGTAATAACAACCGCATTAAATGGTGAAGATATAACTTATTTGCATGCGGGAAATATGAAATACCCCTTGCCGTTACGTTTGCAATTTTCGGTGGCGGACAAGGCACGTGAACAAAGTTTATTATCATTGAGGGTGCGTAGTAATAACGGAGGTTTAGTGCCGTTAGCCGATGTGATTCAGCTTGAAAACTCAAAACGTGAACACGCTATTTATCATAAGGATCTCCTGCCCCTGGTGATGGTAACAGGCGATATGGCTGGCGATCTGGACAGTCCCTTATATGGCATGTTTGATATTTTTAGCGAATTAAGTAATACACAGCAGCCAATGGAACAGTATTTAATTAACCAGCCAGATAACCCATATAAATACAGTTTGAAATGGGATGGTGAATGGCAGATAACCTATGAAACATTTCGAGATATGGGCATCGCTTATTCGGTGGGTTTAATCCTGATATATTTTTTAGTGGTTGCACAGTTTCGCTCTTATCTTGTGCCGTTGATTATTATGGCACCCATTCCTCTCACCATTATTGGGGTCATGCCAGGTCATGCATTATTGGGTGCCCAGTATACGGCTACCTCGATGATAGGGATGATTGCTTTAGCAGGAATCATTGTGCGAAATTCAATTTTACTGGTTGATTTTATTAATCAGCAGGTAGAAGAAGGCATCGACTTTGAAGAGGCGGTAATAAGAGCGGGTGCGGTTAGAGCTAAGCCCATTGTACTGACGGGTATGGCAGCCATGCTGGGTGCATTTTTTATTGTGGGTGATCCTATTTTCAGTGGCCTGGCCATCTCCCTGATATTTGGGATACTGGTGTCAACTATACTGACCCTGGTGGTGATACCGGTTATGTATTATGCCTTTATGCGTAAAAGAATGGCTATTTAGCCATTCTTTTATTTTTACAGATTTTCCAGGTCGATACGATAAGTTTCATGGCAGGTTACACAGTTATGCATTAAGGCTGATAGCTGGTTTAAGGTATGTTTAGCATCACCCAGATCCTCTACATCCATTGCCAGCTGATCAAATTTCGAATGGGTAGCAAAACCTAATTGCTTAAATAGCAGAGGTAGTTTTCCAATGAGGCTGCCCGGAACTTCACCCTGTGCTGCTTTGCCAACTTTACGGGCTGCTTCTGCGGCAAGTTGCATATTGTCCTCAGCAATAGCGGTGTTTATTTTTTGGACACTGATTAAAAATAACCTCATTTCTGCTAAAACCAGGTCTCTTTCATCAGCACT
>Ga0316207_10002052_pt1 | contig 21933 bp, 25 predicted proteins | sample 6weekpyrite_MG_FD_204943 | JGI IMG/M metagenome (GOLD analysis project Ga0316207, IMG submission 204943) | Microbial mat bacterial communities from mineral coupon in-situ incubated in ocean water Damariscotta River, Maine, United States -... | ecosystem: Environmental > Aquatic > Marine >...
CCTTTGTCAGCAACGAAGTTTTTGACTTCGTCCTGGTTGACTTTCATATCATCACGCCATGTACCAATCACAGCCATATCAGCACGCTGGATTGAGTTCATGCAGTCATTCGGACAACCCGAAATCTTGAACTTGAACTTGTAAGGCAGGGCAGGACGGTGCATGTCATCGATGAAGTTATTCACGAGCATACGGTGAAGCTTCATTTCGTTGGCACATGACTGTTCACAACGTGCAGCACCGATACAGGACATACCTGTACGAACACAAGGACCGGCACCACCAAGGTCCCAACCGTATGCGTTGATTTCATCAAAGAAATGCTGTGTGTTGTCTGTGTCAGTACCGATGAACATGATGTTACCGGTCTGGCCGTGGAAGGCTACCAGGCCTGAACCCCACTTGTTCCATGAGTCAGACAGCTGACGCAGCATGTCTGTGGAGTAGTGGTTACCAGCAGGTGGCTGAACACGGATTGTGTGGAATTCTTTTGACTCAGGGAACATAGGTGTTCCGTCAGCACCCATCAGCTCGGTGAAGCGAGGAATGATACCGCCGCCGTAACCGAATACAGAAACGGTACCACCTTTCCAGTAACCGAGACGTGTATTGTATGAGTGTTCGAGTTGACCAAGAAGGTCGACAACCATGTTACCGAACTTTTCTTCCATAGCCAGGCGCTTCAGGCCTGTTACGAAGCTCGGCCATGGACCGCTTTCAAGTTCGTCAAGATTTGGTGTGTTATGGAAAGGCTTGCTGGACTTCTTCTCAGCAGGCATGAACGTATGATGACGTTCAGGGTTCTTCGGTGTATCAGCCATTTTTCGATATCCTCCTGTTAAGCTACTCCGGGTAGCCACAGTTAAATCAAAATAAAAGTAAAAAAACCTTTTTGTACAGCGGGCTGTCGACTGCCACTTTTCATGCCGGGTCAAACTCAACCCGATCTCGGGGCAAATCGACATCCCCGTATTCGATGCTGTGCAAGTGTACGGAAGTCTCGCAACAACAAAACCCGTCTTTGGGGGTGTATAAAAAACTTTTACCCCTCCCAAAAGGGATATAGATAAGACGGCGGATTCTATACGCGCTTTAACGTCCGGGCAAATAAAAACCTTTAATCCGGAATATGAAGCTTATATATAGCAGTTCTATGTACCCACCACTTTCTCTATGCGGCCAGCACCCCTTACGGGAGGCTATCCTGGCGAGGGATAATACACTAAAGTTCGCCTAAGCCAAATGACTGAGCAAATTGCTCGGTATTCTATCCCTGATATTGTGGTTACTCTATATATATGAAGGACTGATCGGAGCAATATGAGTGATGCAACGTTTTAAAGACAACCCGTTCAGCATTGACAATGTCAGTGCGTATGAGGCCTGGCGTGAGCATAAACTGTCATCTTATCCCGCTGGTGCGTCAGAGCTGCTGGTCGATGTCGATGATCCACGGCAGCTTAAAGACAACGAAAAAGAGTCCATATTAAATCTATTAAGTCGATGTAATATGTTGATTTATAATAGTAAACTTGGTGACACAGAAGACAAGGAGATCCCTCGAAAACTTGGCCAGCAGCTTGGCCTGGCCAACCTTGATCCGAATATGCTTGCCGACGATGATGGGATTACTTCGCTGAGTGTTGTACCGGGAAAATTGAAACGGGGCTACATCCCTTATTCGAACCATCGCCTGCTTTGGCATACTGATGGTTATTACAACCCAGCTGACAAACAGATTCGCGCCTTTATCCTGCATTGTGTCCGACCCGCGACTGAGGGCGGTGAAAATTCGCTGGTTGATCCAGAGATGATCTATATCCAGTTACGTGACGAGAACCCTCTTTATATACAGTCGCTTATGCATGAGATGGCTATGACCATCCCTGCCAATACTGAATCCGGTAAAGTGACCCGGCCTGCACAAAGTGGTCCGGTTTTCTCCCTTGATTCTGCGACTAACTGCCTCCATATGCGGTATACAGCACGAACTCGTAGTATTGAATGGCGGGATGATACGTTGACAGGTGAAGCGGTGGATTATCTTTCTCACCTGCTGTCTGATGAAAACCCGTATGTTTTCAGTCATGTACTATCATCAGGACAGGGACTTATCTGTAATAATGTTCTGCATAGCCGTACCGCATTCACCGATACGGATGAGGCTAAAGGACGTTTACTGTATCGCGCACGCTACTATGAACGTGTGTCAAACGATTTATAACCACTGAGGATGTATTCATGCTCTATTTGAGTGAAGTTTTGATGCAGAACCATGACCTGAACAGGTTTGAAGATCTGCTCAAGGTCATTGAAGAAAAGGCCAAAACCAGTGGCGAGATCCATTTCAAGATGGACGTCAAACCCACTTATCCTGATACCCCCGAGAACTGGGAAGACCGTCTCGAGGGTGCTTTTGCCGGTGTTTACTCGGTTACGCGGTAACATAATTCACATTAAGAGTTTAATATAAATATATGAAATATATAAAGACAGAAGAGATACGGGATGCCGAAGATGCAGATGATGCACAGCAGGCGACAGGTCTGCTTGAGGCCCGACTGCATGAGTTGCAGCAGCAGATCATTGAACTGCCGGCCGGGTTTGATCCAGTTGATAAGGCTGAGCTGCTGATACAGGCCTCAGCCATCCTCGTTGATCTTGAGCGCGGTGAAGAAGCATTTGATGTGGCGCGTGAGGCATTTGATATTTTCCATGCAGCCGAGGCGTGGGAAGGCCTGGCACAGGCCTGTAACAACATGTTCCTGGCCGATCAGCCTGAATCACTCGCTGCGCTTGGACAAGGGATCTGGGTGGGCGTGACTTTCCCGGACGTTGATCCTGAGCTGACAGTGGCTTTGTTACAGCATGTCGTGAATGAAACACCCAAGGATTCTGACGGTGGCGCACTTGCAGCGGCGGTGGCACATTATATCGCGGATATGCGCACAGAAGGTCGTAAGCGTGAAGATCTGACATTTTTTACCAATTCATTACTGGGTACCGTGGCGCGTCGTCACTCTGAAGTTGAGTCCCAGGAGCAGTTCGATGCCTGGTTTAAGCGCATGGAACTCGATGACCCTGAAAAATTCCTTGTCCGCATGCGTAACGTGATTGATGTACTGGTGCAGGAAGACTGGTGGATCGACCGTGATGCAATTTGGGCGAAGTTACCGGTGAACTAGTTATGTATTGGCAGGAAGACGACGATCAGACTAAACAGGTTTCGGATACCATCGTTGACGTGGTGTTCGGGCTGGATTGTCCCTGCTTGCCTGTTGATCACGCACATGCCCTCGGCGAGGCTGTACTGGAGCATTTGCCCTGGCTGGAACATGAGCAAGGTGCAGGCATTCACCCGATCAGTATCCCTGAGGCGGGCAATGGCTGGATGCGTCCCGAAGGTGGCGATGAGACGTTGCACCTTTCCAGACGTACCAAGCTCATTATGCGTGTACCGAAGGCCAGGCTTGAAGAAGCGGGTGGCCTGACAGGCAAAGAGCTGGAGGTAGCGGGGTACCGCATGGTTATACTGAAGATGCGTGAACGCCTGTTGCAGCCTATGGAGGCCGTATTTTCACGTTATAACGTGCTTGAGCCAGGTATGGACGAAGAGGCTTTCATGCGCAAGGTGATGAGTGACCTGCAGGCGATGGGTGTGCAACCCCGCAAAATGTTACCCGGTCGTGCGCACACACTACGTACCCCTTCAGGAGTACTGGATACGATTACACTCATGATTGCAGACTTGTCACACGAAGACTCGCTGATCATCCAGCAACAGGGCCTCGGTGAACACCAGCACATGGGCTGTGGATTATTTATCCCACAGAAGGGCATTTCAGAGATCCACGAATTGCACGAGTAATTTTTAGATAAATTGCGTTTATGTCTGGAGAATTCTGAATTTTCAGGTACAATTCACGCAATTTTTTTCATCATAAGTAAAACCTGATATAGAGGACCAAGCAACATGGCATACGAAATTGATGGCAAAACCGTTGAAACTGATGCAGACGGTTACCTGGCTGATGTGAATGATTGGAGTGAAGAGCTGATCGCGGTGATTGCAGCCGCAGACGGTGTTGAACTGACAGACAAACATGTCGATACAGTCAAGTACCTGCGTGATGAGCACGTCAACAATGGTGGTAACGAGCCAAATGAACGTACCATTCTCAAGGCAATGGGCAAGGTATGGGGTGAGAAGGTCTCATCTAAAGACATGTACCTGCTATTCCCGGGCACACCTTCAAAGCAAGGTCGTAAGTGGGCCGGTCTGCCAAAGAGTACGCGTAAAGGCGGTTACTAAACAACACTTCTGATTACATTATGTAATCATGTTGTTTTCTGAAAAGGCTGTCTTGTGACAGCCTTTTCTGTCTTAAACACACCTGGAGTATAAAATTTATCCCGTCACACCGGCGAATGCCGGTGTCCATAGTTGAACTACTGGATTCCGGCGCCCATAGATAGCCTGACCCGGCAAAACCGGGTAGGTTATGCATGATGAACCCACAGGGTTCTATGCGCTAACTTACAGGTTTCTCCCTAGAATCTCCCCGAGATTCATCAGGGATACCCAGAACCTGCTGAGCAGGTTCTGGTAATTATGGATACCTTAACCATCTCCAATGGTTCAATGCATACGCCGGAATGACAGGTTTAAATACTAATGTACGTTATGAGTGATACGCCTTACATCTTACGTGAACTTAAACCGCATACGTTTATCTACGAGGTGGAAAATGCTTTACCCGAAGAACTTTGTGATGAAATGGTGGCGCGTTTTGAAGCCAACCCTGAACAACATCATGACGGGCGTATTGGTCAGGGTAAAGATGTTGAACAGTCGATCAAGCGTTCAACTGATCTCCGCATCAGTGGCCGTGATAACTGGAAAGATATCGACAGTAAATTATTCGAATCAGTCAGCAAGGCGTTGAGCCAGATTTCGGCCGAGTTTCCCTTCTTTGCCGTGAACCGTTTTCGTGACATGGGTTACCAGTTGCAACGCACCAACCCGGGCGAGTTTTATCATTGGCACATTGATGGTGGCCCAGGTGAATTCAGTCAGCGTCAGCTCGTCGCAATCTGGTACCTGAATGATGTTGATGGGCCGGGCGGAACAACAGATTTCGCCTTGCAGGATATCAGCGTTAAACCACAGCGCGGCAAGCTCGTACTGTTCCCACCATTCTGGACGCATATTCACCGTAATGCCAAGTTAGAACAGGGTGTGAAATATATCGCCACGACATGGATCTGCTTCGCCTGATAAAGGCGGAAGCAATTTTTAATGAGCCTGGCACTGATTCTCCTGTTAACGCTCGTCTGCGTATTTACGTATGCGTTTGAGATCACGTTTGGTCTGGCCGGTACGATCATGATGCTTGCTGTTATGTCGTATTTTATCGATGCGAAGATGCTGGTGGTTTACTCAATCTTGCCGCAGATACTTGTGGCGACGATTGGTTTGTCGCGTTCGCCTAAAACTGTCCGCAGGGAAGTGCTTGCAGGCATGGTTGCAGTGGCAGTACTTGGATCGCTGGTCGGGTTTTACATCTTTAACCAGGTGCCGATAGATGTTTTTCGGATGTTACTGGCGGGTGTGATTACCCTGTCAGGATTGTACCTGGTTCTTGCACCTGGCAAGCTGAAAATTAACGGCCCAGTAGCAAGGCTGCTTGATTTCATTGCAGGTATTTCACAGGCGCTGTTCGGCATAAGTGGTCCGATCGCGATGACGCGTATCCTTGCGACACACACAGATAAACTGGTTATCCGCAATTATGCGCTGGCATTTTTCCTGTCTCTGAATGTATTTCGTGGTGTTGGTTATGCGTTAAACGGTTCGATGACAGATGCAATTATCGAGATGATGCTTATCTCGGCGCCTTTTTTAATTATCAGTTTATGGTATTCAAACCATTTGCACTTTAAAGTGCGCGATGAACATTTTAAACGCGTTGTGGCATGGATTATCCTTTTGGGTGGTGTGTCATTATTCTTCGCCCAATCTGTTTAATATTAGGCGGGTGAAGGCGATATTTTCGCGTATAATCAGGTCATTGAATCATTACAGGGTAGAACATGACTGACTCATATCTTTTTGCGGCAAAGCTGGCTGACGTAGCGCCAGGCACAATGTTTCGTGTTGAGCTGGATGGAAAACGCATCCTGCTGGTCAATGCGGAAGGCACCATACATGCTTGCGACGAGATGTGTACACATGAAGAGGTGTCGCTTGCGTTAGGGGCCCTGAAGGGTAACTGTATCAAGTGCTCGTTACATGGTAGTCGTTTTGATTTGCTGACAGGCAAGCCGCTGGATGAGCCGGCTGATGAAGACCTGCGAATTTATCCAGTCAGGATCGAGGGTGATTCGATCCTGGTTGATGTTAAGTAAAGAATTGAACGGAGAGTATTTATGACTGATGCAGCCGAAGCAAAGGCATTAATGCATTCTATTATCCAGCGTGTGGCGACTGGCCCTGAGCTGAGTAAAGACATTTCACAAGATGAAGCGCGCGGTGGTATGCGAGCCATCCTCGATGGTCATATAGATCCAGTACAGGCTGCAATCTACCTGATTGGCCTGCGTATGAAACGTGAAACACCCGATGAAAACCGCGGTATCCTTGATGGCATTATTGATAAAACAGAACGTGTCGAAGCAGATGTTGAAGAGCTCGTCGATATTGGCGATCCCTATGACGGTTATAACCGTACGCTACCGGCTTCACCGTTCCTGCCTGCACTGATTGCGGCCTGTGGCGTTCCGGCAGTCTCCCACGGTATGGAGACGGTGAGTCCCAAATTTGGCGTCACGCACCGCCAGATTATGCGTGCGGCCGGTAAAAATGATTCCTTAACGCCACAGCAGGCCGCAGAACAAATTGAGAACAAGGATATTGGCTGGGCCTACGTTGACCAGAGCCAGTTCTGCCCGGCACTGAATGACCTGATGGATTTCCGTACACTCGTGATTAAACGTCCTCCAATCACGACAGTTGAAACAGAAACAATGCCAATCCGTGCGAAAGGCAAGGGCAAGACACACCACGTTTGTGGTTACGTACACAAGCCATATCCGCCCGTATACGCGATGCTTGCAGCACACTCGGGTTTTGATACGGCCTTGCTTGTACGTGGTATTGAAGGCGGTGTCATTCCATCATTACGCCAGCCAGGCAAGTTGTTCAGTTACAAGGGTGAGACTGTAGTACGTGAAGCAGACCCGGTGCCTCAGGAGCTGGGTTTTGATCATGACCTGCGTGCTGTGCCTGTTCCTGATTCCTGTAAGCAGGAAAGCGGCACAAAAGACGAAGTAACGGGTGACTATAACCGTGAGGCATTTGCCAAAGCGGCTGTTGATGCGGGGCTTGCCGCACTCGGTGGTGAAAAGGGAATGACCTATGACGCACTGGTTTACGGCGGTGCAAACATTTTCTGGCACCTGGGTAAGTATGACAGCATTTCTGAAGCAGCAGACTTCGTTCGGGGTGTGCTTGATTCAGGTGAGGCCTTGACGCGTTTCAACGCGGCAAGTTAAATATTGAGAATTAACACTCAGCCGGGAGAGTGCGTACATGTTGCTGGAAATACCCAATATCCTGAATGCCAAGGAACTTGAAGTTGTTCGTAGTGCACTCGATAACGCGCCATTTGTAGACGGTAAGCTGTCTGCAGGCATGGCCGCGCAGCGTGTAAAAAACAACGAAGAGGTTGATGTGCGTTCACAGGATGTGCAACAACTGAATAACCTTGTGATGACCCGGCTCGTGCAGCACCCGACATACCGGGCAGCAGCCTTGCCGATGAAAGTTGCCTCTCCATTTTATGCCCGCTACAGCAAAGGGATGTCATACGGTGATCATGTTGACGATCCGATCATGCAGGCGGATACGCCTTACCGTTCTGATATCTCGATCACGATCTTTCTCAGTGATGCGAGTGAATATGAAGGTGGTGAGCTTGTTATCAATACACAGTATGGTGAACACCGGGTGAAGCTATCAGCCGGTGATGCTGTCATGTACCCTTCATCGAGTGTGCATCACGTCAATGAAGTCACTAGTGGCTCACGCATGGTTGCGGTGACCTGGTTGCAAAGCCTTGTCCGTGAACCTGCAAAGCGGGAATTGCTTTACGATATGTATCAGGTTAAAGAGCAGCTACTTAAAGATGTGCCAGATGATGAAAACACGAAACGTCTCGACCGCAGTTACGTCAACCTGATACGTATGTGGGGCGACGTATAGAAGGTGAATAATTTACTTTCTGTTCGTTTCTAACGCTGAGCCTTTCCGGCCAAAGATAGCACCTTTCATAAGAAATCGTTTCAGGAAAATATAAAATTTTTCACATGTGGTTTTTGGGCAGGCATATATCTGTTCCATATAGCCTGTCACTTGTTCGGATACTTGCTGTTTTCCAAATACATTCCTGATTTCTTTTTCAAGAAGAACTTTTCTTTGTTGTTCGGAAAGGGGGTTCCAGTCAGTGTGTGTATTGTGCGAGTGGTAACACTTTAAATATACAGCGTCTGGCACTTCAAGCAGGAAAGCAGACAATGCCATACTGAACACCCATAACTTGTCAGCAAACTGATCTTCCGGAGTAGGGGGTATTTTTCTTAATATCTCCCGTCTTATAATACCTCGGAAGGGAATTCCCATATTCCAGTACCGCTCAAGAAGAACAGCTTCTGCCCATGGTGTACTTGAGCCAGGTTTGAAAGGTGGCGACGCTAGTTTTTCATGGCGATTTGATTTTCTGACGGCCAGTAGACTGCCGAAGGCAAGCCCGGCACCCGGGTTTTCATCAAGTCCGATAATGAGTTTTTCGTAGTAGCCCGCTTCAATTCGGTCATCTTGTGGTAGCAGGCTGAAGAATTCTGATTCGTTTTCATTAATAAGCGCATTACAATGTTCTCGCCAGCCAGTTTTTCCATCACGGGTACGAATCATAATACGGGGATCGTTGACAAGGTATTCACCAATTCGAATGGCAGTGTCGTCGCTACTGACTTCGTCACTTAAAACAATTCGCGCATCAGCAGGGATAAGTTGAATATTGTGTAGAACAGTCTGTTCCCAATCAGCTCCATTGAATAGAGGTATGGCGACAGTGAGGCGTGCTGGATTAAGCCGCTGTTTTTCCAATTGACAGCTCCTTAAGGATAAGCTGGACTGTTGTGTGTGCGTGGAGAGGGGCGAGAGTCAGCTTTCCCGTATCAACTGACCACCACCCATTTCCTCCACTTGGGCCAGAAATCGCACGTTGATGTAATTTGCTTCCAGGATCGTCAACATCGCTGGAGCCTTCTGCGACAATTATACCCGGTTTGCAAGATACTATTTCTGCATTTTCCAGATCAGGAAACATCTCCGACATTTTATTGAGAGTCCTTGATGCAATTTCACCCAGCGTTCTTGTGTCGTCCAACTCGGAAGTGGGAGGCGATTGATTAAAATAGGTTCTGCATTCAGGGTACCAGCTCAAAAAAACAGTTCCATCCTTAAATGGTGTTACGTCGCCATATGGGCCCTGAACCATCGTGACCGGGCGCAAAGAATGAGATGTGCGAGGTCGAACAATCACCCCGTGCTTGATGCGGTATGATAAGCAGGAATCTTGTTGTGTTTCTCCTGACACGAGCCTGTCCAGGCGGGCACGATCCATCCATGCACAATTAATAACAATGTCTGCGTCAATTGTGTTCATTTTACAGCAGCTTTCCAGATCCAAGGTGAAGGTATTGCCTGAGCGCTTAGCTGTGTTTACCCGGCTATTCGTACATAAGGCGATATGGGGGCTATCGTTAACCTTTTTCAGCAGTGCATCAGAAAACATCCTGACATCAATAGAAATTTCTTCTGTATCAAAACAGGGAGCAAAATGACCATTAACAAATGGTGAACCTGTGTGGGTGCGAGCTCGTTCCCACATCCAGCTTATATCCTGGCCAAAATAGGAGGGCCTGACGGGTAGTGATTCGAGAGACTCAGGTATACGAATCCTGAGTTGTTCGTAATAATTTTCCAACTCGTCAGGACTTGCAAGACTGCCTGGCATTACAGCGTAACGAAACCCGGATGATCGCCATTCATGCCAGGGCAGCGGGCCGCACCAGCTATCGAGTAAGGGCGCAAAACTGTGCGCGCCCCTTAGCATTTCCTGGCCAGTTTGGTAACTCTGATCAAGAGCATAGACAAACCCGAGGTGAATTTTTCCTTCATTTCCGAAACTGGCACCGCGCATCGCGTTGGGTTGTGATTCCAGAATTGTTGAATCAATGCCCCGTGCTGCCAATGCAAGAGCAACGCTTAAACCTTGTATGCCAGCACCAATAATAATGATTTTCGGCATGCAGCTTGTTTGGCCAATAGACATACCCAGACCTCGGTAATTATGTGCTCTGATATCTAGAAAATAGAATACCAATTCTCACAGTGAAGTTGACATTATATTTTAGTGGATATGATTTATCACGCCTGTGGGAGGCCTGCATTGTTAATAAAAGGATAATTACTGCTTATCTGGACGGTACATCTACAAGTTGATGTGACGCTGGCTGCGTAGATTGCTGAGGGGGGCTTTGGGATGCGGGCAATCCATTTTCAAAGCTTGACTGGTAGATATGTAAGAAGCGGAACGATGATTCAAGGTTTAATCATCATTCCGTATTCACTCTCACGGGTTACTGCATGGTTTCTGACTTCTTGTACCATTCCTGAGCCTTGTCGGCGTCCTTTTCAACACCCTGACCCTGTTCGTACATCATGCCGAGCGTCATTGCAGCACCGGCGAGTCCCTGGTTAGCCGCTTTTTCGAACCATTTGGCGGCTTCTGCCTCGTCCTTTTCGACACATTCACCTGTCATATACATAAAGCCAAGACCATGCTCGGCGTAGGCGTAACCCTGTTCAGCTGCGGCACGCATCCACTTGATGGCTGTTGCATCATCTTTTACCAGTCCAAGTCCGTTCTGGTACATGATGGCCATGCGGTGTTGCGCTTCAGCATTACCTTGCTCGGCAAAAGGCGCAAGGAACTGCTTGGCGCGGGTAAATTCTTTTGCTTCGAATGCTGCCATACCACTGGCAAGATCCATATCCAGACCACTTTCTTCCGACATCATGTTCTCCAGCTAAATCTGTATCAAAATGGTTGGCTATTCTGCCAGAGCCGGGCAATTACGACCAGCAAAAAATCGATTAAAACCCTTGAAGTGCTGTGTCTATAGGGGGGTGTTTCTGTTGCCGGGTTTGTTATATCCTGCGCCAGCATTTAACCAAGACCCGTTTCGGAGTAACTGAATGATTCTGACCGCCTACATTAACGAAACCGCCTACGAGTTTGATGTCCCGCAGGAGATGCTTGACGAGGGGGAATCCTTCTTTAGCAAGATTGATGCAGACCTGGATCAGGGTTACCAGATGAGTCGGGAGTATGTCGACAATCCCGGACGTAAGGAACGCTGCCAGATAGTTGCAGACCGTATTCTCGATGCGATGAGCGCGGGTAACAAGACGCTGGCACTGTTGTTATGCGCATACATTATTGACCGTATGCCGGGTGTGACCGTGGCTCATATTGATACCGAGGGCGATATACTAAATACGAATTTCGGCAATGCTGCGCAATACGAGCCAAAGCCGGCATTATCAGATGATGAGGCGCGCGCAAAAGTCAGTGAGGAGATCAGCGAGGTCTATAAGGTTGGTCGAGTACACCGGTTCTCGGTGCGTGATCCATTCTCAGGCAAATGGCAGGAGTCGCCGGCAGTAAAATCTGAGGAAGAAGCGAAGCAGCTACGTGCGGCAACGTTTGATAAGCGTTACAAGGAACTTAAAGGACGTCGTATTTCACTTGATGAAGATTAAAATCACACCTGGCTAGGTGGCATGAATGCGATCATGGTAATGCGCTTCAATATCACGGGCGGTGTTGTCGCAGTGGCCGGGTGAAAAATAGTCGAGTAGTCCGGTTGTTTCTTTCTGCCAGCGCGTAAAAGCATTGGCGCAAATGTCTTCAAGTGCCGTACGACTATTGTTGCTGACAAAATCGTTGTAGGCAGCCAGGGCCTGTGGGAATAATACTTTTCGCAGACCGGTGAAATTCGCAAAATAAAAATGTAGGGCAGGGCTGTTGTTAGCGTCTAGCAGCCAGGGCAATGTGGTGATTGAGTCTGCAAGATGATCACGTATTGCGCGGGCGATAAACTCGGCCTGTGAGCCCGCCAGCCCGGACAGCATCTCATCCCATTCAGCGGGTAATTGTCGTCCGGCCGAGACTTCTCCGAGTTCGTGCTGAAGCGCACTATCTGATTCAAGTGCCGTCATGGTATCCAGCAAGTACTCGAATTTGTCGGGCGTAATATCTGGTTCAGTTATGTCGAGGCCGTGTTCAACAGCTGCGCGAATGACCGGGGATTCATCGAGTTTACGCCAGCGATTTTCTTCGATCTTTTCCCAGATGAAGCGGCGTATTGATTGCTGTCGGATAAAGATCTGTCCGTTGCATAGCATGGCGGGTGGGGCGACGAGGTCACGTGCATATTCATCACCGCATATAAAGATGTCGATATCATCCTGACGTGCATGGTCGATAAGCTCACCAATAAAAAAATGTGGTTTTGAGAAAATGCCGCGTCCTGCACTGTAGACATACTGGTGTTTCTTGAGCTGAGTATTAATTGCGGGGGTATCAAATGCATCATGCTTGCTGGCTGCAAATGCTAGTCTCTTATATTTTTCAGCGAACAGGTCTTCCCAGTATTGTTCATGTTCTACCAGCCATTTGCCAACAGAATCTTTTCCCATGCTTGCTGAAAGGGGAATGCCTTGTTGCCATCGATAATACTCACGCATCTTGAGCAGGAAGGTACACATCGAATATTTACCGGCATGACGGGCGTCGGAAATATCACAATTATGCTGAATTGTGTCAATAATACCTTGCATCTCACGACTGTGATTTTGCCTATCCATACTTAGAGTCTAGCATCCCCCTGGAGTAAGAGTAGCAGTGATTAGCAAGGCCATATGTAGGGGTATTTGTCTTTACTTTATTGATGGGGAGAATACCGGTACGATCCTGTTATCTACAGCCAACGAGCACGAAAATGGCAATACGCATGAAAAGCAAATGGCACCGTTCCAAGCGGAGCCAACGCAATATGGAAGGTTCCCGGAAAGAGAAAACCATGACGGAACTGGCCGGCGTGATTTCCTTCAACGTCTGGAAGCTAACGCGCGAGATCTACACGCGCATGGAGAAGGAAGGCTTCCATTTTGGCGAGGATCAGCAGGTCATCGACATGTTTATCGAGCTCATCGCATTCATGATCCAGGTGGGTGACAGAACGGTATACGGAAAACTGACCGAGGAACAGCGCAATGAGTTTGTCACTGCCATGGCTCTGCAATTGACTGACATGATCGACACGAACATGCAGGAACTGCTGGGTGAGGGTGAGTATCGCGCAGGAATTATCGAGAAACTGAATTCCCGTTTCTCTGAATATGCCGAATGCCCCTACGATGATGAGCCGAGTTATGAATTCAAACGCCTGTTAGGACACTGCATTTCAAATGTGATGGCCGATACCGATAACCGCTGGGTGGTTGAACAGATCATGGATATCGAGTTACCCAAAACACTGAAAAACCTGCAGCGCTTGTTTAAGGATGTGTTGGGCTTAAGGAAAAAGTCCAATCCAGTTTCTTCCTAATACTGAAAGTATCTGCGCATAGAAGCCTTTCAGGCTTACACCATAGAACCTTACAGGTTCATTATGGATACCTTAACCATCTTCGATGGTTCAAGGCAATTATGCTGTCTCATAGAATAACCTTCGTACCGAAGGTTCAAGGCAAAGCAAAAGCCCCGCATTTGCGGGGCTTTTGAGTTTTTACATTGTCAGTGACGTGTTACCGTTCACCAGCAAAGGCAGTGAGCAGGTGTAACAGGCTCAGGAACAGGTTGTAGATGCTGACGTACAGTGACACGGTAGCCATGATGTAGTTGGTTTCACCACCATGGATGAGTGCGCTTGTGTCGTACAGGATCTTGCCGGCCATCAACATGATGAAGGCAGCTGATACAGCCAGTGACAGTCCCGGGATATTGAACAGCATTGCACCAATACCGCCGAGGAAGGCGACCAGGATACCAACCATGAGGAAGCCACCCATGAAGCTGAAGTCCTTGCGTGTTGTCAGCGCATAGCCGGACAGGCCGAGGAAGATAACGCCAGTACCACCCATGGCCATCATGACCAGTTCATGGCCATTAGAGAAGGCATTGACGTAGAGATTAACAATTGGCCCAACTGTGGCACCCATGAAACCGGTCAGGGCGAAGACAGACAGCAGACCCCATGCACTGTTACTTGTCGCATTGGTCAGGAACAACAGACCAAAGAAACCACCGATAGTCAGAAGCGGACCAAGTGGCGGCCAGTTTAGCTGGAATGCCACGGCGGCCATCAGGGCACTGAACAGTAGTGTCATGGACAGTAGGGTGTAAGTGTTACGAATAACCTTGTTCGTGGCGAGTACGGACTCACGTGAGCGGGTTATTGCAGGTTCGTTTGAATACATGTTGTCTCCTTGATTACTTAAGACAGTAGGTTTGTACTGATTATATGACCACAAAAGTCTGGAATTTCTCCACAGCTTACCGTTACAGGCCAAAATTACAAGCCTTGAAACAGGGTTTTGGCGCGAATTTAATATAAGTGTAAAAATATGGGCAATTTCTTTGCAATCAAGACTATGCAAGGCCTTATTGTCGTGTAAAATACGCCCCGCTGGAGAGGTGGCTGAGCGGTTGAAAGCTCTGGTCTTGAAAACCAGCGTACCTTCACGGGTACCGTGGGTTCGAATCCCACCCTCTCCGCCATATCAATAAAAAAGCCGTCCTTTTGGACGGCTTTTTTATTGATTAATGGCCGGGGGGGATAAGAACCCACGGTATTCATAAGCCGGTTCGTACCTTAGAAGCCCTTCGGGCATCATTAGGTATACCCTACGCTTCGCTTCGGTAACAAACCACCAGCGGTGGTTTGGGCGAAGACCTGCGTAGCAGGGCGCCGCCAATCCCACCAATAGAAAAGCCAATAGGGCGACCTTTTTTCATTCTGGAGAGGGTGGGATTCTACCTTTATAAGCGTTGTCGCTTTGCGCCAACGCGCTTGAGCAGGCGCTCTGCGCCCCTCTCCGCCATATAACCAAAAAAGCCACCCAATAGGGTGGCTTTTTTGGTTATGGAGAGTGTGTGCTTCGAATCCACGGTATTCATAAGCTGGTTCGTACCTTAGAAGCCCTTCGGGCATCATTAGGTATACCCTACGCTTCGCTTCGGTAACAAACCACCAGCGGTGGTTTGGGCGAAGACCTGCGTAGCAGGGCGCCGCCAATCCCACCTAAAAGCCGTCCTTTTGGACGGCTTTTTTATTGATTAATGGTTGGGCCAGGGGCGAGATTCCACATTCAGGGTTGCTTTAATAATCAAAATTGCAAAATGCACTGAATATTGCACAAAACGACTAGAATATAGCTACTTTGAGAGGTTACTTATTACGACTCTATACTTAAGTAGTATATTTTCAATTAAAATATAACCTATTGTATTATTAGGTTAATTCCTTTTATATGAGACAATACATATCAGGAATCACACTGATACTGACAATCATGTAAGAATATCCTTACGTTTGCCTACAATTAAGCTATATTGGTAACAGTTCAGATAAAAAATGTGACATAAAGCGTGCGTTAGTCACGCGCAGGGAGGGAGTCTGAATGACAATCAAGGTACTACTCGTTGATGATCACGAGTTGGTTCGGACAGGTATTCGTCGTTTGCTTGATGATTTCAGTGATATCGAGGTAATTGCCGAGGCTGATAGCGGTGAAGAGGCAATTAAACTTGTCAGGGACCATGCGCCCGAGATCGTCCTTATGGATGTGAATATGCCCGGGATAGGGGGGCTGGAAGCGACCCGAAAGTTGCAGCAGATTGATCCCGCTATCAAGGTTATTATCGTGACCATCCACGTTGACGAACCTTTTCCCACACGTTTGCTCAAGGCAGGTGCTGCAGGTTACCTGACCAAGGGTTGTGCCGTTGATGAGATTGTTGATGCCATCCGCGCGGTCAAGAATGGCAAGCGTTTTATTGGCACTGATGTGGCACAACAACTGGCCCTTTCGATGTTGCCCGGGAATGACAAGACGCCGTTTGATGCACTGTCACAACGTGAGTTGCAGGTGATGTTGATGGTGACCCAGGGGCAAAAAATACAGGAAATTGCCGATAAGCTTTGCCTGAGCCCGAAGACGGTCAGTACCTACCGTTACCGTTTGTTTGAAAAGCTGGATGTAAAAAGTGATGTCGAGCTTACCCACCTCGCCATGCGTCATAGCATGATCGATGAAAGTGGCTCGTTGCTGGATTCCTGAGACGTGCTAGTTCGCCGGAATACCTTTCCAGTCTTTTAAAAACTCTTTATAAATATCAGTGAGCGCGTCTCCAAATGCTGTCACAAGATCGTGTGGACTGGCAGAGGTTGCAGTACGTTCACTGTAGTAATCCTTAACAAGTACAATCTTGCCACGGTCATCATCAAGCCGCAGTTCCAGGTCGATGCTGACCTTGTTTTCCTTACCCCGTGATACCTGCTCGAACCGGCGGATTTTCCCACTGATGATATAACCGTCGCGGTGGGCCGGATCGTAGTTGCTGACAATGCCTGCGATTCCACTTTTACGTAAAGCGCTAATCAGGTGTTCCTGCAACATACGGGGTGGCGCATCGGTCCAAAAATGATAATGATATTGTTTCAGGCTAAGTGGCTTGTCGTGCCCACTGAACAGGAGTGGCCGCTCACTGTGGAGTCCATCTGTCTTGAAGCGTTTCACAGTAATATGACTGGTCAATACCTTATCTGCCTTGAGTGTTGCAGCAGGCAGTCGGTAGAAGTGATCTTCAGGTACAGGTGGCTGCAGGCTACAACCGGACATTGCTGTAACGGTGAGTATCAAGATTGCAAGGCTGCGCTGTAAGGTATTCATGATCATTTAGCCGTCTTTTGTGTTTTGTCTTGAGGGGGTGTGCTGCCCAGTAACAGTCCCGGGTTTTCACGTATCTGGCGACTGAATTCATTCAGGTTGCGACTCGTGCCGTCAAGGTTATGCGCAATCGTACTGGCATGGGTAGAAATAACCTCAAGGCTGGCACTCAGATGACGGATGGAACGCTGCAACTCACTACGATTATCCGTGACCAGCGTATTCGAGGTGTTAACAACAGCATCAATATCATTGAGCGTTTTATCAAGCCGCTTTGAAGCACGCGTAATATTCTCGATGATACGGCCTATGTTCTCCTGGTTACCCTGATTCATAATGCTTTCCAGGCCGGCAGCACTGTTATCCAGACGTGCCAACAGTTTGTGTACATCCTTGAATATGTCGGTTTCCTTGTTCAGCGTATTTACAAACTTGCGCACGCCACCAAATATCTTGGCCTCAGCATTCAGGGTGGAAACAAAGTCCCGCACATCGGCAATCAGCAATTTGATATCCCCGGCAGCACCGCCTACGGCAGAGAAAAGATCGGCACCCTGCAGACCTTTTAGTGTGCCGCCAACCTGTAGTGGGGTATCACTTTTACCTTCGCGAATATTGATCGCAATGGCGCCTAGCAGGCCGGAGGATACAATTTGTGCAATGCTATCCGAGGGTACTTTCCAGTCTTTCTGAATTGTGAATGTAACAAGGTAGCGGGTTTTGCCATCGCCCTGAACGGGCTCGACTGATTCAACCTGGCCAAGCTGGTAGCCTTCATAGGAAACAAGCGTGCCGTACTTGATGCCCGCGACATTGTTGTAATAAACCTGGTAGGTATCGGTATCGCCACCACGTCCGGTGAGGGTGATAACCATGACAATAAAGGCGGCCAGTACGGCGAGCACGAAGCTGCCGACGACCAGGTAATTGATGTTTTCGTGTTTCATATTTTTATGGTTACTCCTGTCCTGTCAGGCTGCGCAGGTAGGCATCTGCATCAATATCGACTTCGCGCGACTCACGATTTAGCAGGCTTTGTATGCGTGGGTTGTCCGAGTTGCGCACTTCTTCAACAGTGCCAATCATAATGATGTCACCCTGGTCGAGGACGGTAATGCGATCAGCAATGCGGAAGGTACTGTCGAGATCATGTGTAACAACAACGATGGTCGTATTCAGTGCATCACGGATACGCAGAATTAAATCATCGAGCTCGGCTGCCGCGACCGGATCGAGTCCTGCAGACGGTTCATCAAAGAACAACAGCTTCGGATCCATGACAATAGCGCGGGCAAGAGCTGCGCGCTTGATCATGCCGCCTGAAAGTTGCGCGGGCATGAGGTCTTCAAAACCGGCAAGGTTGACGACGGACAGTTTCATGCGGCTCATGATCTGGATCGTATTTTCATCGAGCTTTGTATGTTCACGCAGTGGCAGGCAGACGTTTTCACCAATCGTGAGTGAGTTGAACAGCGCGCCGCCCTGGAATGACACGCCCATACTTTTGCGCAGTTCATCAAGCTGTTTGGGCTTGAGTTGAGTGATGTCCTGGTCAAGCAGGCGAATATTGCCGCTGGTGGGTTGGTGCAGGCCAAGCATGTATCGCAGCAGGGTACTCTTGCCTGAGCCACTGCCGCCCATGATGACCATGATTTCGCCGGCATCAACCGTCATATCGACGTTGTTCAGGATGCGCCGCGTGCCATAGTGGGTGACGAGGTTTTCAACCTCGATCACTGCATCATTTTGTGTGGCGGCTATCGGCATGTTCAATGGCTCAGGAAGAAGGTAAATAGCATGTCGGCGATAATGATATAGGTAATAGACAATACGACTGAACGGGTAGTAGCCTTTCCAACGCCTTCAGAGCCGGCTGATACATTAAAACCATTTATAAAGCTTACCAGTGTAATGATGATGGCAAATACGAGGCTCTTCCAGATACCTTGCATGATGTCATCGACCTCTAGTACCTCAAGGGTTCTATCGGCGTAGGCGGGCAGGCTCATACCCAGGTCCAGGCCGCTATAGACAGCACCGCCGAGTAGCGCGACAAGATCAGCATAGAAGGTCAGTACCGGCAGCATCACCAGCATGGCAATCAACGACGGGGTCACCAGGTAGCGCACCGGGCTGATACCGATGACACGCAGTGCATCAATTTCCTGTGCGATCTGCATCGTACCGATCCGTGCAGCCAGTGCAGAGCCGGAACGGCCAGCCACCAGGATGCCGATAATCAGTGGTGAGAATTCGCGTGTTACGGACAAGGCAATGCCGAGTACAACCTGTGACTCGGCCCCAAAGGTACGCAGGGTTGCAATGCCCTGGATCGCGAGCATCATGCCAATCGTAAACGCAAGAATCGTGACAATAGGCAGCGCATGGATGCCGATTTGCATCATTTGCGAGAAAACAGCAGGGGGTTTGACGACCTGGTTGCGATGGTGACCAAAGATCAGCCAGTAAAGTGATTCGGCAAGCAGGGAAGAGGCGTAACCAAGTTCTTCTACTCCGCATACGGTTGTCTTACCCAGTTTTTCCGTCAAGGTCCGCAACACGATCAATCAGGGTGACTGCAGGCGCTCACTAAGCGAGTTATGAATCGGGAAGACCTTGTCCAGGTGGGCGAGCTTCAAAACGCTCAGTGCAGGTTTGCTGACATCAATGAGCCCGAACTCGAGCTGTTTGTTTTTAGCGAGCTGGTACCCTTCAACAAGGCTGGCAATTCCCGAACTGTCGATATAGGTAATGTCGGAAAGATTAATGAGCGTATTGCGATCCTGGTTAATGCAGTCGAGTATGACCTCACGGGCATGAGGTGAACCATGCAGGTCGATCTCGCCGACGAAGTGAATGACCAGGAAACCCTGTTCATCTTTGATTTCAAATTTTACCGCGCTGTCAGGTGGTGTCGTCATTGGATCATTATTCTCATTTCGAGCCTGTTACCAATACCGTCTTCCGGAACAGTATAGACCAGACTATCCATTAACTGCCGCATAAAATGGGTACCCAGCCCGCCGGGGCGGACATCATCCAATGAACGTGGGCTAATCGTACTGATATCAACAGGCGCGGCGTAATCCCGCAGTATTATCATTAACTCATTGTTATCCATGTGTAATTCAAGGTCAATCATGCCATCAGACCGATCAGCATAGGCGTGCTGGATAATATTGGCCGCAGCCTCGGAAATCGCAAGGGTAATGCTATTTGCCTGCTCATCCTGACAACCAGTATTAATCAGGCTGTTTTGCACGGCTTCTCGCATCTGCCTGAGTGCACTGGCATTGGCGTGAAAACGTTGCGAAAGCAGGGGGGCAGCCAGGTTTTCAATCACCATCATGGTGACATCGTCGTGTAACAGGCGGTCTTCGTCCTGTAAGATGGCAAAGATCGCATTGATGCGTTCAACAACAGGTTTAGACCGGTGTGCAGTGATTATTTCCTGCAGGCCCTGTTCACCGATCATTTCGCCATTTTGATGCGCTTCCGTGACGCCGTCGGTGTACAGGTAAAGCGTGTCTTGCCCCAGTTTGATGTGGGACTCAGGAAAGCTTACATCCGGCATGATGCCGAGGGGTGGTGATTCACCCTGAATTTCTTCAAACTCAGCATTTTGGTGCTGGATAAGTGGTGGGTGGTGGCCTGCATTGGCGAGGCAAACAGAATTATCGAGCGGATCAAAGATACCGCCCACCATGGTGACAAACATGCCTCGCGTGCTGTTTTCATACACCTCGTTATTCACCATGGCCATTAAACGGCCGGGTTCGGTGATGGTTTTTCCGAGACAATGGAACAGGCTACTGGTTTTTGCCATGAGCAGCGCGGCATTCATACCCTTGCCCGAGACATCGGCCAGGTTAAAACAGATTCGCCCGTCTGCAAGCTCGAAGAAATCGAAAAAGTCACCGGAAACTTCCAGCATCGGCAGGTTATAGCCATGCACCGGGAAGTTACCGCCACGTGGTTCGGGTAACAGGTTGCCCTGGATCTCACGGGCAAGTTCAAGCTCACGCTGGATGCGTTCCTGTTCAACCAGGGCTGCAGCCTGCGCAGCACTATGAATGGATAAGGCTGCCGATGAAGCCAGCGCTGTCAGGATATACTGGTCATTAACGGCAAACAGGCCATCATCTGTTTTCTTGTTAATCAGTTCGATGGCACCGATTTTGTGATCTTTGACGGTAAGTGGTGCACACAGGATCGAACGCGTTGTAAACCCGGTTTGTTTATCGACCTGCGCGGTGAAGTTCGGATCTTCGCTGACATCCCGCACCATCTGTGACTGGTTATCCTGCACAGTACGCCCGACGATACCCTGGTCAGCCTCAAGCCGCAGGCCGATGAGCTTAATTGGCCCGGCGCAGGCCCGGCAGACCAGCTCAGTATCATTGTTATCAAGCAGGAAGATGGATGCGGCTTCTGCATCCAGGTAATCCATCATCTGGACAATGGCATTATTGAGTGTGTCTTCGATATCGAGCGAGGTGGCAAACTCCTGACTCATGCGTGCCAGCAGGGCGAGATGGCGCTCGAGTTGGCCATTGTGGTGTTGGCTCAGGAGATCCTTGACGTCTTCATCGCTCATAAAAGCCATGATGCACGGGTTTTTTCAATGCGGCAAATCTTATCAAATACTCGATCTTGACGGATAAGGATTGTAGGATGTTAATCAAACAATACACGACATGGGAGTCAGGCATTGATTTGCTAGTGCCGATGTAATCGCAATGACTGCAGACAAGATACGCGCCCCTGAACTGCCGGAAAACCTGGAGTGGTTTAACACGCAAGGTGAGCCCGTTACGCTGGCTCAGCTGCGCGGTAAAGTCGTGCTGCTT
>Ga0316207_10002053_pt1 | contig 21927 bp, 21 predicted proteins | sample 6weekpyrite_MG_FD_204943 | JGI IMG/M metagenome (GOLD analysis project Ga0316207, IMG submission 204943) | Microbial mat bacterial communities from mineral coupon in-situ incubated in ocean water Damariscotta River, Maine, United States -... | ecosystem: Environmental > Aquatic > Marine >...
GTTCTATCTTTGTAATATTTTCAGGCGGTTGGGTGTACTCATTATTTAATGGTCAGGAACATCTGGAAGAAATTGTTGCCGAAAAAGAACAAGAAAAATTAATTAATAAATTAAAATATATCGTAGATCAAAGAACTTTATCAATCTTGCGTATGATGATATCGAATGACCCCTTTGAGATTGAAGAGGAATTCTCACACTTTTATTCAATGGCTTCAGAATTTGTCCGCACACGAGATACTCTAAGAAACAAATATTTTGATGAAATTGATAATGCCCAATGGAAAGAGATTGCTGAAAATATAAAACCGGCACAAATTAACCAAAGGATCCTTCGGGAAATGTTAACCCAAAACAAAGGTTCTCGAGAAGAAAGATATAAGTTATATAAGAATTATTCTAGATATCAAGAAGAAATTCGTAAAAGGTTAACACTAATAAGTAACAGTTCAAGTATTAAAGTAAGCAAAGAATTGCAACATGCGAGAGAGAACAATCTGCTTTTAACCTATGTCGCGATTATATTGAGTGTGCTTGTGATTGTAGGTGGCTACATCTTTTTGAGCTTGTTGTTTAACAAAATAAAACGCTCTGAAAATGCATTTCTTGATTATAGTGATAAGATACGAGATCTTCATGATGTATCATCACAGTCTGGCATTGACTACGATGATCAAATAATGAGTATGATTATCAAAGGTTGCCAGTTTGTTGATATGGAGCATGCTTTTATTGTTAAATCAAACCATGGTGCTAAAAATAGAAAGATACTCTATGAATTTTCAAGAATAAAAGATTTAAATAATAAACAAATAAATACTGTAATAGATAAATTATGCGATTTCAGTAATTATTCAAATAATATTATTACAATACCAGATATATCTAGTTCTGACTTTGTGAAAGATGATAGCTTCAGTGTCATCGGTATGAAGTCTTGTATAGCAACCCCTTTTAAAGTAGGTGGAGAATTTTATGGCGTACTACTTTTTATAAGCAAGAATTCTAAGAAAGGAGGGTTCTCCGCAGAAGAAGAAGATCTTGTAAACCTCATTTCAAGCTGGACAGGGTTTTCAATAGAACGTTTATTAGAAAGTAAAATGCAAGTTAGATTAAAAGAGCAGGCAGAGTCCTCTAATATTGCAAAGTCTGAATTTCTCGGGAATATGTCTCATGAACTACGAACGCCCATGCATGCAATTTTAAGTTACTCTGGTTTTGGAGTGAAGCGATTTAATAATGTAGATGATGATAAAAAGCTAAGTTACTTTGTTAAAATACAAAAAAGTGCAAACACTTTACTTGTTTTACTAAACGATATCCTTGATTTATCAAAATTGGAAGCAGGAAAAATGGACTTTGTTATGGAAGTTAATGATATAAATGAATTGATAATTGAAATTGTTGATGAGTTTAGTGCATTGGCTCAGAATGAAAATGTAATAATAGAGTGTAATTTATGTGCTGAGAATTCGGTGTTTAAATTTGATGTATTAAGAATTAAGCAGGTCATTCGTAATCTGGTGAGTAATGCAATCAAGTTTTCTGAATCAGGTTCTTTGGTTATAATAAAAACAACTGATAATGAAAACTATTTTACTTTTAGTGTGATAGATGAAGGAGTCGGTGTTCCTGATGACGAGCTTGTAGATATCTTTGATAAATTCAAGCAATCATCAAAGACCAGTACCGGTGCAGGTGGAACAGGATTAGGTTTGGCTATTTCACGTGAAATAATACATTCACATAATGGTCAGATATGGGCAGAGAATAATATTGAAAATGGTGCTAAATTTAATTTTAGCATTCCGAATAAAGTTGAGAACAGCGACTATAAACTTGTTAGTTAAACGAGTAATTTTTATATGGATAAAAAACTATTAATTGTTGAAGATAATCCGGTGAATCTGGATATCTTTAACGAAATATTTGAAGACGGTTTTAACATCAAAATGGTAATGGATGGTATTCAGGCTCTGGATATTGTTGAAAGCTATATGCCGGATATGATTATACTGGATGTTATGATGCCGAATATGGATGGCTACGAAGTTTGTAAAAAAATTCGTAGCAACCCAAAGTTAAGTAATATCAAGGTAATTATGGTAACTGCAAGAGCAATGGAAAGTGAGCGTCAAAAAGGTATGGATGCTGGTGCAGATGAATATATTACGAAACCATTTGATGAGGATGAATTACTTGAAAGGATTAACTCATACTTTAATTAGTTATTGATTTATAAAAATAATATCTCTACTGCTAGCGTCAATTTGAGAAACACCCGCATTATTAATTTTAAAATTATAAATCCCTTTAGCCGGAGCATAGACAATATATGCCAGGAGAGCGCGAATAACACCAGCATGTGCAACAATCAGTATATGCTGGTTTTCGTATTGTTTGATAACTTTTTCGTATGTTTGCGTAACACGATTAATAAAATTATCTAAAGGTTCGAAACTTTCTGGTCTGTTACTGACAGGATCGAGATAAAAATTGTTATATTCATCAATATTCTTTTGCTTAACCTGGTCGCGTGTTAAACCTTCCCATGCCCCGAAACCTACCTCCTTAAAATCATTTTCAATCTGTAGAGGAATATCGTGTTTATCAGAAAGCTGCTGAGCAAATTCCTCGCAGCGCAACATGGGTGAAGAGATTATTTGTTGCCAATGATTATTATCATTAACAGCATGCCACATTTGTTGCCAGCCTTTTTCGCTTAAAGGATCATCAATATTATGCCCACGGTACATACTGCCACCCTGAGGTTCACCGTGGCGAATAAGATCAACAATGGTGCTTTGCATTATTATTTTTTAGTCATGTTCTGCTTTACCGTGTGCATCAAGCAAGTTTTTAGTCATGATACGGTCGGTATAAGCCATTGCGACAGCTGAAACAATAAAAGTAAGGTGAATATAAACTTGCCATTCCATAGTTGTTTCTGTCATATGCTCTGCATTGATAAAAGTTTTTAATAAATGAATAGATGAAATACCTATTAAAGCCATTGAAAGTTTTATTTTCATGGTTGCGGCATTAACATGTGATAACCATTCCGGCTGGTCAGGGTGTTCTTTAAGGTTTAAACGAGAAACAAATGTTTCGTAGCCACCAATAATAACCATAATAAGTAAGTTGGCAATCATGACGACATCAATTAAACCTAATACAATTAACATGATTTCTACTTCACCAATGGTATTGGCTTTGCCAACCAAGTGGCTGAGTTCAATCATAAAGTGATAAACATAAACAGCCTGGGCAATGATTAAGCCAAGGTATAATGGTGCCTGTAACCAGCGACTCCAGAAAATAAGTTGAGCCATAATGGTTTGGGAAATATTTCGGGTTTGTCTATCGTTTGTATTCACTTTGAATCCTATATTAAACGTTTACTACTATTAAAATTTACTGGTTTCACTCAGATTTTTTTTGAGTAACTGCTATTTTAACAGTTTATTAATCAATTAATAAATCTGGCTGAGGAACTTTTTCTGTGGTTTGGGGCTTGATTTTTAGTTAGATAGAAGGGTTATTATTTAAGCAGTTTCTCTGTATATTCGAGCATTTCAGACAGTTGGAAAGGTTTTTTTAAAAATACATCAATTTCAACAGTCTCATTATTAAAGCTAAAAACATTTTCACCGTGTACGGCTTTTAGCTCTTTACCGCCACCACTCACTAACATTATCTTTATCTTTGGAAAATGAGCTTTGCATTTTAAAATTAACTCAAAGCCATTCATCTCAGGCATAAATAAGTCGGTTGCTAACAGGTCGTATGAATGAGTATGTAATAGATCCAACGCCTGATTACCATCTACTGCAGAGTCAACCTGATAACCTTCGTCTCTAAACAGCATTTCGTGCATGTCTCTTAACATTTCGTCGTCTTCAACAACCAGTATTCTGTAATCCGAATTTGACATTATTGAATAGATGGATTTTGCGGTTTATGTATAACGTATTGATTTTTATTGCATTAGAAACCATTCATACTACAGGGATATATAACTTGTTGTCCAGTATTAATATTTTGATAGTGTAATAGTGAGTTTTAAATTATGAAACATGGTCTTGAAGCAATTTTTCGGTGACAGATAATAACACATCCAGATCAAATGGTTTTTTGAGAAACATATCAACTTCGGCAACTTGTTCGTTTAATTTAACTTTTTGTTGTTTGTGTGTGGCTTCAAGTTCTCTTCCACCTCCGCTTATCATAATTATTTTTATTTCAGGAAAAGCCTGTTGAATTTTCAGGGTTAATTCAATACCGTTCATTTCTGGCATAAACAGATCAGTAGCAACGAGATCATAGTTGTTTGAATTGACTAAATCCCAGGCTTGTAAGCCATTCGCTGCTGAATCAACCTGGTATCCTTCATCTTCAAAGACCATGACATGCATATCTCTAAGCATGTCATCATCATCTACAATAAGTAATCTTTTCTGTGAATAGTCCATATGGATTGATTAATTTGTCGTTTTTCGAGTATGGATAAATGGTAGTTCCAGAACAAATCGTGTATTCGATGATTCTCTGTCCAGATAAAGCTGGCCACTGTGATTTGCGACAATATCACTCGATATGCTGAGGCCTAAACCGGTTCCTTTTCCTATATCCTTAGTAGTAAACATAGGGTCAAAAATTTTACTTTCAATATCACCTGGAATACCAGTACCGCTGTCCGTTACTGAGATTTTCAAATTGGCAGCTGCTTTTCTAATATCAATTCGAATCCACTTTTCTTCAAGATGTTTGATTGCGTCATAGGCATTGTTAACAAGATTAATTAATACCTGGCTAATTTGTAACTGCTGACATTGAATGAGCGCATTTTCAGAAATGTCATGATATTGAATGTCAAAATGAACATTGTTAACTTTAAAACGTTCCTCAGTCATATTGACTGTATCTTTGATTAGGTCGCCTACGCTTGTACTAATAAAATCATCATCAGTGGAATCACGTGAAACTTTTTTCAGGCTATCAATTATCTCTGAAATTTTTGAAACACTGGTTGTAATATTGTTCATCGAGTCATTGATATCATCTGGCGACATATTTTTTTTAAGTTGACGTTGTACCCGTTGTGCAATCAGATTAATAGTCTGGATGGGACTGTTAATTTCATGTGCCATTCCTGCAGCGAGCTCGCCGAGAGATGCCATTTTGTTTGCATGATGTATATGACCCTGGCTTACAAGGAGTTCCCGTTCTTTGTCTTTTAGTTGAAGGCTCATAGATGCAAAGGAACGGGCAAGATCACCAATTTCATCTTTTGTATTTACTGGTAAATTAGATACTTCGCGTCCTTTAGCAAGATCATCTGAGGCAATCGATATAAGCTGTAAAGGGTGCAATAATTTTGAAGCGAGTAAGCCGGCAATAATCAGGCTTATCACCACAAGTAAGATCATAATAAAATAGCTTTTATATTTTAATTGTTGCGAACCCGACTGAAGATTTTGATATGAAGTTGCCAACATCACGGCCAAAAATCGATTATCCTGTGTCGGGTCAAAGTGTGCTTTTACAATATGTATCACATCGCCGTTTGAGTGGGTTGTATATTCAAGATCTCGTAGATCACCATTTTTCTGTAAGTCCAGGTTTTTGTATACAGAATGGATTTTATTATTATTTTTAAGATCAAAACCATACGTCATACTATTATCTGGATGAGAGAGAAAATAACCATCTTCATTAGTGACATAAGGTGTAAATTCTCGGGGAGTGTTTTTGATCAGGTTTTTAAAAATATCACCGAAAGCCATGTTAATAACCAGAATGCCAAAAAGTTTGTCACCAACATAAACGGGAGAGGCAGCCCGAATAACAGGAGTATGAGGTTCAGATATTTTCCCAAATTCTCTGTTAAGTGTAATGTCTGAGAGGTATACTTCTCCTGGATTTATTTTTATCGCATTTTTGAAATAGCTTGTGTTGCCTTTCTCTTGTAAATTTTGGGCAGGAATTGTGCGTATTGCATTTCCTTGCCTATCAACACGAAGAAGTTCCTTGCCATTGTTCGCAACACCTATATATCGAATTTGAAGGTAGTTTGATTTTGCACGAATGAGTTCGGTAAATATTGTTGCAAGACGGTTTTGCCAGGTCTCCAGGCTTGACTGGTCCTTTGGATCAATACCATTGTTTTTGATAGCTCTTGGAATACCGGTAATGGGCGGAGTGCCTACAAGATATTGAGCATCTCCACTGAGGTTCTTGATGTCTGAAACTAGTTTTAAGGATTTATATTTTGTTTCATATTTAAGACGGTTTAGAGCATTCTGGTAGACGATATCGGTCGAGCCACTAACGATTAAGGAACCCACAATAAGTGAGGCAATGGCCGCAATACTTCCAGCGAGTATTGAAACTTTCATGACGATGCTTAAGTGAAATGAGGGGAGCTTTTGTGTCATGTAATTTACTGAAGTCTTGCATTATCTCATTGATTTAAAAAGATAAAAACAACCATATTTAATATAAGACTATTCTATTAAATTGTCCAATACAAGCTTATCGGTATTGTTGTATGTAACTTTAGTAGCATAGTTAAATACTGGGTTAATGCTGTGTAATAGTTTTATGTATCTATACACTTACATATTAGCTGGACTTAATATTAGTAATAGGTTATATTCTTATACAGGGTCACTCGGTTAGGTTGTCCAAGTGAGAAAATAGAAAAAATTTACAATATTTATATAAAATTTGGAGAACTTCAGTATGAAAACTACAACTTTATCAATCTTTGCATTATTCGCATTATCTTTTTCTGCAATGGCTGACTACTACGGTAACAACTGGAACAACAACGGTAACGGTAATGTTGCTGGCAATGGTAACTTCGGTTTCAGCATGAATGCTAACGCTCGTGGCAATGGTAACGGCTGGGGCAGCGCTAACGGTAACAACTGGAACAACAATGGCTATAATAACGGTTACAGTAATGGTAACGGTAATGGCAACTTCATGGGTGACGGTAACTTCGGTTTCAGCATGAATGCTAATGCTCGTGGCAACGGTAACGGTTATGCTAACTCAAACAACGGTTACAATAACTATCCTTACTACGGTAACGCACCAGTTATGACTAAAGACCAGATGGAAGCACAGCAAAAAGCACAAGCTGAATACTACAAGAAAATGGAAGAACAACGTAAAGCTTACTTTGAAGCTCAAAAGAAAGCTCAGCAAGAATACACAGCTATGATGGAAAAACGTTTTGGTAAGAAGTAATTTTTCTTAGCTAAAGGTAATAAAAAAGGCCTGCAATTGCAGGCCTTTTTTGTAATTGGTTAGATAAAAATTAGAATTATGTGTCTTCATCCGTTTCAGCTTCTCCACTCCAACCAGCTTCCTTTGCTTTTTTTATAGCTTCAGCGTATATCTCCTGGTGTCGTTTAGAAAGGTCTTCAGGTAGTCGGCTTACAAGACAACCGTACTTATCCCATTCTTGATTAACCTGGTCGTGTAGAACATCAAGTCTTGAGATGGCCCAGCCTTCACATGTTTCAGTTTCAGGTAATAGCCCAAATACCCAGGCATCTCGAATAATTTTACCGATACTTGTCATGCCGCCATGTATTTCATTGTTTAAGCCAACATAGGTATTGGGTTTCTTAACTGCCATAATTTGAGTCCGTTGATGATTACTTAAAATTTAACTGCCTGACCGAAGCAGTCAAGGCAAGATTAGATTTTACGGTGTTTAAGGAGACGTTTCTATATTGAAATGTCGCATATTAACAGTTTATTTACATAATTAGCGTTATATATGGGGTGACTACCTCTAAGAGTATGAATATTTGGTAATTTTAGCGATACACCAGATTATTGGTTATGTGCTAGAAACAGGGTGGATTATGGAGTGCCAGCTCGCAATATGAAATGACAGTATATCCTTTCTTATAATGGGTAAAATTAACATTGACGTATTAGTTTAATTTTGTAGGAACTTTCGCTACACTTACAAGTCTTAAGGCTACTTTATTCATAATATTTTACTTTAATGAAAAAACTTGTTTTACATATTCTTATTGTTTCTCTTACCTGGTTACCGGTTCAGGTAACATTTGCTGTGTCAGTTGTGAATCCTGAAAAGGATGTGATTTCTTTGTCGGCAGCAGCTGAGCAAACTAATCACTGTGACATGAGCTCATCTGCTCAGGAACTTACAGATAACTGTTGTGCTGATAATATGGATGGTGGGTGTAGCCACATGGAGCACGACTGTCACCAGAGCATTAGCTTTGTTGCAATGACACAAAATTACCTGTCAAATAATTTTCTTCTGAGTACAGTACAAAGAACAATCTTTAATCAAAATCTTAATAGTATTCCATCCTTATCTGCCTATCGCCCTCCTCAGATAGTCTAATTACAACTTAATGCGTATATCTTTACGCATGTTTTGTTAATTTAATTTCTAAATAATCAGCGAAGTTTAATTTTAATATTGTAGTTTTTGTATGCATTGGTGCGTTCAATGTATGCCGTGGTTTATACCCAACCAGGAGAAAGTTATGTGGGTAAAGATAAGAAAAAAATGTTTATATGCAATTGCAAGTTTCAGTTTGGTAGCAAATGTTCAGGCACAGACATTATCTTTTAGTGAAGCTGTCGATATTGCTTTGAAGAATGATCCAGTTACATCCGCCTTGCAAGATAAGGAGCAAGCCTTTAGAGAATCATCAGTAGCAGCCAATGCACTACCTGATCCTCAAATAAAATTAGGCTTTATGAATTATCCTACCGATACCTATAAAAGTAATCAGGAACCCATGACTCAAAAAGTATTGGGCGTGTCACAAATGTTTCCAGCTGGTGATAGTTTGGAAATAAAGTCTAAACGTCAACTCGATATGGCAAATGAGCAGAAGGCGAAAGTTGAAAACCAGAAGCGCATGGTTGTTCGGAAAACAACTAAAGCATGGTTAGAACTATATTACTGGTTGCATGCATTAAAGGTTGTTAATGAAAATCAAAGCTTGTTTAAAAATTTAGTCAATGTGACTGAATCAAATTATGCTGCAGGCCGTCAACATCAACAGGATGTTATTCGTGCGGAGTTAGAGCTTGAATTATTAGATGATAAAGAGGCCGATATTTTGTCAAGCATTAAAAAAGCAAAGGCTAAGCTGGCTAAATGGATTGGTGGGGAGAATGTGAACCGGCCACTCACTAAGACAATACACTATCTTCCTGATGAAAATGTTATTAATGATATTTCAAAACTTGATACCCATCCTATGTTGATGTCTAAAAAGGCCATGATAGCGGCGGGACAAAACGATGTGGAATTAGCAAAGCAGTCATATAGCCCAAACTGGATGATAGACTTAACTTATGGACAACGGGATGCAATGCCTAATGGGGTAGATAGAGCTGACTTTTTGTCTGCAATGGTGAAATTTTCACTGCCATTGTTTACAGGCAGTTCACAAGACAGAAAAGTTGCAGCAAGTAAACGACGTCACAATGCTGCAAAAAATGATTTTGAAGAGAAAAAGCGAGAGTTAGCGCAAATGTATCAAAGTGCATTATCTGACTACAATCAGTTCGCAAATCGTAGTGAACGTTATAAGAAAATACTTTTAGTGAAAGCAAAAGAAAATGCAGAGATGGCTTTAAGTCGCTATCAAAGCGACCGGGGGAAATTTACCGATTTAATACGTGCACGCATGACTGAATTAAACATGCAATTGAAAGCACTACGTTTAGAAATAAACCAGCATAAGTCGCACAGTGACTTAACTTATTTAGTTGGAGAGTCGTAATGTATTTATATAACAAGAAAAATTTTATAGCAAAAACAATAGGGTTAAGTTTGTTAGCTACATTAGTTATTGGTTGTAGCGATGATTCAGCAATGGACAAAAATGACATGTCTGCTGAATCCAAAAAGGAAACAGCAATTGAACATGCTGAAAAACATCTGGATCCAAACTACGTATGCCCAATGCACCCACAAATTGTTCGAGGTCAACCAGGGACATGTCCTATCTGTGGAATGGATTTAGTTGAAGTAGAACAGGAAGAAGAATCAAGCTCTAAAGAAAAGAAAGTTTTGTACTGGGTGGCACCGATGGATCCAAACTATAGACGCGATGAACCCGGAAAATCGCCAATGGGTATGGATCTGGTTCCTGTTTATGATGAAGGTGGCGGTTCAGATGTGAAAATTTCTGCTGTGGTAGAAAACAACCTGGGTGTACGTACAGCAAAAGTTGAACGCGACAAACTCTGGCGAAAGATTGATACTGTTGGTTATATCGATTTTGATGAAAATAAAATTACGCATATTCATCTAAGAACAAAGGGATGGATAGATAAGCTCTATGTTAAATCAGAAGGTGAGCGCGTTAAAAAGGGTCAGTTGCTTTTTGAAGTTTATTCACCAGAACTGGTTAATGCGCAGGAAGAATATGTGCAAGCATTGCGCAGTAGCAATAAACGCCTGATTAGAGCATCTAAAGAAAGATTAATCTCTCTGGGTGTGTCAGAAAAACAAATTAGCAAACTAAAACAAACACGTAAGGTCGGACGTTATGTGCAGGTTTATGCGGGTCAAAATGGCATCGTTTCTGAACTTAAGGTTCGTCAGGGCATGTTTGTTATGCCAAATAAAAAAGTGATGAGCCTGGCAGACTTATCAACAATCTGGGTATTGGCTGAAGTATTTGAAAGCCAGGCGGACTGGGTGAGTGTAGGGCAATCAGCCGATGTCAGCTTGCCATATAAACCTGGAGTAAGTTGGGAAGGAAGTGTTGAATATATTTACCCAAGTTTAAATCCCAAAACGCGCACGTTGCGGGTACGTTTACGCTTTGATAATCCAAAAGAAATTTTAAAACCAAATATGTTTTCTCATATCACTATTTATGGTGGAGCAAAGAAAAATGTATTAATTGTACCGCGTGAGGCTGTAATTCGAACTGGAGAAAATACCCGTGTCATTTTAGCCATGGGTGAAGGTAAGTATCGTGCTAAACCTGTCACCATGGGTATCGAATCAGGCGACTGGATTGAAATCAAAGATGGTTTATTAGAAGGCGACATGGTTGTGACGTCGGGGCAGTTCCTGATTGATTCTGAAGCTAGCCTTAAAGCCAGCATTGCCCGAATGCAGTCAGGTGGTAATGATAAGTCGAAAATGATGGACATGAAGAAATCTGAAATGATCATGGGCACTGGTGTGATTATGAAAGTGATGCCATCAGATAGTAAGGTCAATATGTCACACGATCCAATCGAACAACTCGGCTGGCCAGATATGACGATGGATTTTTATACCAAAAAGGGAGTCGACCTAAGCAAGTTTAAACCTAATGACGAGGTTGAGTTTGAATTGGAAAAAGGTGCCGATGGTTACGAAATTAAGTCGATGCGAAGCCGCTCTGATAATTCAATGAATATGCCAGCAAAAACGCAAGCAAAGTAGGAGACGAACAATGATTGCAGGAATAATTGATTGGTCGTTAAAAAATCGTTTTCTGGTTTTATTGATGACGGCTTTACTTGTCGGATGGGGAATCTTTTCAGTTAAAAATATTCCGCTTGATGCGATTCCCGATTTATCAGACGTACAGGTAATTATTAAAACAACTTATCCTGGACAGTCACCACGGGTGGTTGAAGATCAGGTAACTTACCCCTTAACCACTGCGATGTTATCGGTACCCGGTGCAGTGACCGTGCGCGGGTATTCTTTTTTTAATGATTCATATGTTTACGTTATTTTTGAAGATGGAACGGATATTTACTGGGCCCGTTCGCGGGTACTGGAATACTTAAGTCAGGTTGCTTCTCGATTGCCACCCGAAGCACGCCCGGCTCTCGGGCCTGATGCAACCGGAGTGGGATGGGTATATGAATACGCTCTGGTTGATCGAACAGGTAAACTCGATTTAGCACAGCTACGTAGTTTACAGGACTGGTTCTTAAAGTATGAACTACAGACTGTGCCGGGTGTATCGGAAGTTGCAACTGTTGGCGGAATGGTAAAGCAGTATCAGGTTGTGTTAAACCCGAACCGCTTGCGTGCTTATAATCTTCCTCTTCATAAAATACGCATGGCGATTAAAAATGCTAACCAAGAAGTGGGTGGTTCAGTTATAGAAATGGCTGAAGCTGAGTATATGGTGCGGGCAACCGGTTATATCAACGAGCTTGAAGACCTAAAACGTATTCCACTTGGTGTTAACAAACAAGGCACACCGATTTTATTAAAAGACGTGGCTGATATACGTCTCGGTCCACAAATGCGACGTGGTATTGCTGAACTGGATGGTGAAGGTGAGGTGACCGGCGGCATTATTGTTATGCGTTATGGCGAGAACGCACTAAAAACAATTGAGAATGTCAAAGAAAAACTCGAAGAGCTTAAAAAAGGACTTCCTGAAGGTGTTGAAATTGTTCCCACCTATGATCGTTCTGATTTAATTAACCGGGCAGTTGATACTTTAAACGGTAAACTGCTTGAAGAGTTTCTTGTTGTTGCATTAGTTTGTGCAGTATTTTTATTCCATATGCGTTCGGCCCTGGTTGCGATTATCAGTTTACCAATAGGTATCTTAACCGCCTTTATTATCATGTATCACCAGGGTATCAATGCAAACATTATGTCACTTGGAGGTATAGCGATTGCTATTGGTGCCATGGTCGATGCGGCAATAGTGATGATAGAAAACGTGCATAAACATATAGAGCGGGAGCCGCTTACCGATGAAAACCGTTGGCGAATTATACGCGAAGCCACTATGGAGGTCGGGCCACCGTTATTTTTCTCATTATTGATTATTACATTAAGCTTTTTGCCTGTGTTTACTTTAGAAGCACAGGAAGGTAGGTTATTTAGTCCGCTTGCGTTTACAAAAACATATGCGATGGCTGCTGCCGCAGGATTATCGATAACGTTAGTTCCGGTATTAATGGGTTATTTTATTCGTGGTCATATAAAACCTGAACATGAAAATCCAGTAAACAGACTTTTAACAAAAATTTATAAACCTTTTATTAATATCGCATTAGATAAACCTAAAGCAACCCTGGTTTTTGCATTAATAATGGTAGGCTTTGCCTATATCCCTATGACCAATATAGGTTCTGAATTTATGCCGGATCTGGACGAAGGTGACTTAATGTACATGCCAACGACATTCCCGGGTGTATCCATTGGCAAAGCGCAACAACTTTTGCAACAAACCGATAAATTGATTAAGTCTGTGCCTGAAGTGAAGCGAGTCTTTGGTAAGATTGGTCGCGCTGAAACGGCAACTGATCCTGCCCCATTAACGATGATTGAAACCACTATCCAGTTTAAACCTCGAAGTGAATGGCGTGAAGGGATGACGCCGGAAAAGTTACGTCAGGAGTTTCAGAAGTTAATCAAAATTCCCGGTTTAACTAACGCATGGGTAATGCCAATTAAAACGCGTATCGATATGCTTGCAACCGGCATAAAAACTCCAGTGGGTATAAAAGTGGCGGGGCCGGAGTTAAAAGTTCTACAAGACATTGGTAGGCAAATAGAAGAAGTTGTGCAGAAAGTACCGGGAACGGTATCAGCATTTTCTGAACGCGTTGCGGGTGGTCGATATGTTACGGTCGATGTTGATCGTATCGCAGCCTCTCGCTTGGGATTAAATATTTCAGATGTGCACGACGTGGTTCGTACTGCCGTTGGTGGTATGAAAGTCACTCAAAGTGTTGAAGGTCTAGAGCGTTATCCGGTTAATGTGCGTTATCCACGTGATGTGCGCGATTCGGTTGAGAAAATGAAACAACTCCCAATCGTTACAAAAGCTGGAGCACGCATACCTCTAGGTGAAGTTGCGGATATTCGAGTTGAAAGCGGCGCGGCCATGATCAAAAGCGAAAACGCAAGACCGAATGGCTGGACTTTTGTTGATATAAGCCCAGAAAGAGATGTGGGTTCGTATGTAGAAGAAGCAAAAGCTGTCGTTCAAAAAGAAGTGGATTTACCGCCGGGTTATTCCATTGCCTGGTCAGGTCAGTATGAGTACATGGTACGAGCTAAAGAACGTTTAAGTGTGGTCGCACCATTAACATTAATGATTATCGTTCTGCTGCTTTACCTTAACTTTAGAAACTTTATCGAAGTATTTATTATTATGGGTACTCTACCACTCGCATTAGTCGGTGGTTTCTGGCTCATGTACTTGCTTGACTATAATATGTCGGTGGCTACAGCAGTTGGCTTTATTGCGTTAGCCGGTGTGGCAGTAGAGATAGGTGTAGTGATGCTGGTTTATTTAAACCAAGCTTATAACAACCGCATACATAAACAGGAACGCGTACATAACTTAACAATTGCAGAGCTACGCGAAGCGGTAATAGAAGGTGCACTATTAAGGGTTCGCCCTATCATGATGACAGTGGCTGCTATTATTGCAGGTTTGTTACCAATAATGCTGGGTTCTGGTACCGGTTCAGAAGTGATGCGCCGAATTGCTGCACCGATGGTTGGCGGTATGGTTAGTGCAACATTGTTAACACTGGTCGTTATTCCAGCGGTATTCTATATCTGGAAAAAACGTTCAAGCTCTATGAATTGAAACAAAGACAGGTAAATTTCATGATGGAACAAGGACATTTATTAGGAGGTGGTTTGATGTGGATTTTCTGGATTGTAGTAGCTATTGTCGTTATTCTATTTATAACTTCGTTTAGCAAAAGTAAATCATCAGCTATTAGTAAGGATGATGAAGCATTAGAGATTCTTAAAAATCGATATGCAAGTGGAGATATTGATGAAGAAGAATATGAGATGAAAAGAAAAACTCTTAATAATAAAGACGAGTGATACGAATAGTTAGTTGAAAAAAGGTGAATTGAATGAATAAGAAATTATTGATTATTTTATTACTGAGCTTATCGGTTATTTCATGCAGTGATACAGAACAAAAAGAAAAAGCAGGGGAAGATAGTGTCTCTCAGAGCAAAATTTTAACTGTTCCGCAATCTCAGTCTGATTTTGATGCCGCTAAGGTTACACGTGGTGGGAAACTGTATCAGCAAAATTGTGCAAGTTGCCACGGTGAAAATGGTGAGGGCGATCCAAACTGGCGTAAACGTAAAGTTAATGGCAAATTACCGCCACCCCCATTAAATGGAACAGGGCATACATGGCATCACTCAAAAGCTTTATTAATGACTATTATTACCAATGGAACTATCGACCAGGGTGGAGAAATGCCTGCCTGGGGGGGGAAGTTATCCCAAAAGGATATTGACGCGATTCTCACATGGGTGCAATCTACGTGGACGGTGGAAATATATAAACACTGGCTTGAAATTAATGAACGCTAGTGCCATTAAGACAATTAACTTTTAGAATTTTCTGGTTAGGAGAAAATAATGTATGGATTTAGCACAACTTTTAATGGTAGTTTTGATGATGCCATTGCAAAAGTAACAGAAGAATTATCAAAAGAAGGTTTTGGGGTTTTAACTGAAATCAACGTTAAAGCTGTTATGAAGAAAAAGCTGGACGTCGATAAACGCCCTTATACTATTTTAGGTGCATGCAATCCGGTTCTGGCTAATCAGGCCATTACGGCAGAACCTGATATTGGCTTGTTGCTGCCATGTAATGTACTTGTACGAGAAGAAGAAAACGGTGACGTGACGGTTGCCTTTATGGATCCTGCGGCCGTACTGACTCTGGTTCAAAAAGACGGTATTGCAGAATTAGCCGGTGAAGTCAGAGCGCGTTTAGAACGTGTACGGGATGCGCTTTAATTAAATTTACATTAACAAGCTGTTTATAGTTAAGCAGCTTGTTTCGTATAAATAACGCTTAAGGTTTGGTGAAGTTTTTCATCAAGTTCTGACTGGATGTACTCGAGATCTTCTGTTGTGAGACCGAGTAACTTCAGTGTGCCGGGATGGATTATCTGATTGTCACCAATAATACTGGTTTCATCCTGACTATTTGATAATACATTGGCAACTTTCAAAATAGCGGTTTCCATAGGGAAACGCGTTGCAGCTTTATTAAATTGCTGGAGCTGGATGGGTTCAACAAAGGATTCAGGCAGGTTCCACTTGCGAATTAATGCTGCGCCGACTTCGCCCTGGCTAAAACCAAATACATTTTGTTGGAAGTCCTGACTGGGTCGATTTGAGTCACGGGCTAGTTCTAATACCTGGCGTGTTTCTTCGGGCGATGTTAAGGCAAGAATCAGCAGACCAAGGTCATGCAACATACCGCAGGTAAAGCATCGTTCAGAATTTGACAGGTTTACTCGCTTGGCAATCAGTTGAGCTGCGAGTGCAGTAGAAATGCTGTGGTACCAGAAGGTATCAGCATTAATAATATCTGAAGGAATTTGGCTGTATTTGTTAATAACACAAGTTGTAAAAGCAAGATCACGTAATTGACGAATGCCCAGTACCGTGATGGCCATTGGGATGGTTTCTATCGAAGCTGGGAAGCCATAAAAAGGGCTGTTTACTATTTTAAGTAAGCGCATGGTAAGACCAGTATCTTTGCTGATCAGTTCTCCTATTTCAGCAGCATTGCACATCGGGTCATTAACCATATCGTTAAGCTGGAAAACAATTTCAGGGAGCGAAACAAGTTCGAGGTTATTGCTTAATAATTGTTCTGGGGTCATACGTTCAGAGGTCATACTTCAAGGCTCCAATATCCTTATTACAATTGTTTGGTGCGTGAAACTTGCAGGAATTATGCCGTATCCTTGTTGTCTCAACATTGCTTTCAGATTAAGTGAATAAGTATAGTAATAAATAATTTGTTTTTTAAGGAATTAGGCTGGATTATTTATAAAAAGGTTAAAATAAAGGATAATTATTTCTCTACCCATTATTTTTTAAATTGGGTAGTCGATTAAATACGAGTACAGGCTAAATATGTCAGAGCAAACTATAAAATTGTCCGTAGCAAACATGAAGTGTAATGGTTGTGTTTTAGCCATCGAATCTGCACTAAAAGAAGTCAAAAATATCGATGATATTAGAGTGAGTCTCGATAAGCAGCAGGCTTCAGTTTCAACATCTCTGTCTTCGGAAGAAATTGCAAAAATTATTACCGATGCAGGTTTCCCTGCGACACCATTGTAGGAAAGTACCTACAAAGAGGCATAGATAAACAGATGACAATACAACGGTTTTCGATTGGCGGTATGAGCTGTGCGGGATGTGTTGCTAGCGTTGAAAAAGCACTTAAAGGTGTTTCCGGTATAAAAGCTTCAGCAGTTAATTTTGCGGAACATACGGCCGAGGTTGATGGTGACTTTTTAAGCAGTGAATTAATTAAAGCTATACAGGATGCTGGTTATGAAGCAGCATTGTTGGAGTCTGAAGAGGATGATGAGCAAAAAGAAGCGGCTGAGTTTGAATTTTACCGATCACTGGTAAAAAAATACCGTGTAGCGGCTTTAGTTGGGGTGCCATTGTTTGTTTTTGGCATGTCTGGCTTATTACCAACATTAACAAATTTTTCCGGCCAGCTAATCTGGTTTTTTATTGGTTTAGCGACTGCCGGTGTCATGTGGTATTCAGGTGGACATTTTTTTAGTGGTGCTCTCAAAGCATTAAAACACCACAGTGCCAACATGGATACGCTTATTGCTTTGGGTACCGGTACAGCATGGGTTTACTCGATGCTTCTGGTTTTTTTCCCCAATGTTGTACCTTCATTAGCGCAGCATGCTTATTTTGAAGCTGCAGCTATTATTATCGCACTAATTAATTTTGGCTCGGCTCTGGAGATGAAAGCACGAGGCAAAACATCCGAAGCAATTAAACGTTTAATTGGTTTGCAACCTAAAACAGCACGAGTTATTCGTAATGGTAGTGAGCAAGATATTGTGATCAGTGATGTTGGTCTGGAAGAAACCATCAGGGTACGTCCTGGGGAAAAAATTCCGTTGGACGGTATTGTCATAGAAGGGCATTCCACAGTTGATGAATCGATGTTAACCGGTGAACCGGTTCCGGTTACAAAACAGATGGGCGACGATATTATTGGTGGTACGTTAAATAAAACGGGATCATTTTTATTTCAAACTAAAAAGATTGGCAAAGATACAGCGTTGGCACAGATTATTGAAATGGTGCGTAAAGCGCAAAATTCAAAACCAGCGATAGGTCGTTTAGCAGATAAGATTTCAGCTGTGTTTGTACCGACTGTCATGATTATTTCAATTATTACTTTTTTAAGCTGGTATAACTTTTCAGAAATGGAATTAAGTTATGCTGTTGTCGCAATGATGACAGTTCTTATTATTGCCTGCCCTTGTGCGTTAGGATTAGCAACACCTATTTCGATTATGGTCGGTGTAGGCAAAGCGGCCGAGCATGGTATTTTAATTCGTAACGGTGATGCATTACAGCAGTCAGGAAAGGTTGACACGATAGTGCTTGATAAAACCGGTACAGTCACTTCAGGCAAGCCTGAACTACTGCAGATATTTAGTGCAGACGATCAAAATGAATCTGATTTGTTGCAGCTTTCTGCCAGTATTGAGCAAAGTTCTGAGCATCCGTTAGCGCAATCGGTACTTGAAAAAGCAGTTGAAAGAAAGATTGAAATGTTAGAGGTGGAAAATTTTACAGCGATTGAAGGTTATGGAGTTAAAGCAATTATTGATGGTTCTGATATTTTGCTTGGCAATGAAAAATTAATGCGCCGTGAAAATATCGATATAACAGACTGGCTAACTAATCTGGATACTTTAACGGAACAAGCGCAAACACCCGTGTTTGTTGTTAAGCAAAACAAGCTTGTAGGTCTGTTAGGTATTGCTGACCCCATTAAAGCAGATTCAAAACAAGCGGTGAAGTATTTTCATCAGGCTGGTTTAAACGTTGTTATGCTAACTGGTGACCACAAAAGAACAGCAGAAGCTATTGCAGGACAGGTTGGTATTGAAAAAGTGATTGCCGAAGTATTACCTGCTGACAAACAAAGTAAAATAGAGCATCTTCAACAACAGGGAAGAGTTGTTGCAATGGTAGGTGATGGAATAAATGATGCACCTGCTCTGGCTCAGGCAGATGTTGGTTTTGCCATTGGTACTGGAACTGATGTGGCAATCGAAAGCGCAGACATTGCTCTGATGAAAGGTTCTTTAATAAATGTTATGGATGCTATTCAAATATCAAAAGCAACAGTAAAAAACATTCGGCAGAATTTATTTGGCGCCTTTATCTATAATATTCTGGGTATTCCGGTAGCAGCAGGAGTTTTATTTCCTTTTGTTGGCGTATTACTTAATCCTATGATTGCCGGGGCGGCAATGGCTATGTCATCGGTTACTGTCGTAAGTAATGCAAATCGTTTACGTTTTCTGAAAGTGAGTCATCATTAAAATGATTGTAAATGTTATTGGCATAGTATTAATCTTTGTAATTATTTGGTGGTTCTGGTTATCGTCAAAAAAATAACCAAAGCAAATTTATATTCTTTATTTTGATGGAAAGGTATTAGTATGGCCTGGTGGGGAAAAATTCTTGGTGGTGGTTTTGGTTTCTTGATGGGTGGTCCATTAGGTGCTGTTATGGGTGCTGCTTTTGGGCATCAGTTTGACAAGGGGATGAACCAGGACTTTGACAGTTTGGGCTATGAGGCACAGGAAAGAACACAGCTTGCGTTTTTTAGTGCAGTGTTCTCGGTAATGGGGCATGTTGCCAAGGCCGATGGTCGTGTCACGCAAGATGAAATAGAAATGGCTAAAGCCATGATGCAACAAATGTCACTGGATGAGCAACAAAGAAAAGTTGCAATCGAATTATTTAATCAGGGCAAGCAAACTGATTTTGATCTTGATGGCGTGTTATTACAATTTAAACAGGAATGTCGACGTCATGTAACGTTAGTGCAAATGTTTATCGAAGTGTTACTGCATGCGGCTTATGCCGATGGCGTTATGCACCAGAAAGAAAAAGAAGTTTTAAAGCACATAACAATTACATTAGGCTTTTCATCAATTAAATTTCAGCAGCTTGATGATATGGTTCGTTCGCAAAAACATTTTCATGAAAGTGGTGGGCAGTCTTATACTGGGCAAACCCCATCGCGTGACATGCTGAAAGATGCTTATGCGATGTTAAATGTGGATGAATCATCATCCGATGTGGAGATTAAAAAATCTTATCGACGTTTAATGAATCAGCACCATCCTGATAAATTAGTTTCGAAAGGGATGCCTGAAGAAATGATAAAAATGGCAACGGAAAAAACACAGGAAATTAAAGCTGCCTATGAGCTGATAAAAAAATCACGCAAGTAATAAATATAATTAATTCAAACAGAATAAATATTCCCGGTTTATTTATTTTGGAAAAAATAAATCGCTAAATTAAGCATTTTACACTCAATCTTTTTTTTCTTTATCCGATATTAACTGTATTCCTAAATCTATAATATTGGAGACAATAATGAGTACGAAAGACGCTATTTCCAGGGGTATTGGCGCGCATGGAATGTGGAAACAACGTTTACTGGATGCGATAAAAACAGGAGAGAGTGAATGGAAACCAAGTGTGGTGTGTCAGGATAATCAATGTGAGTTTGGTAAATGGTTGTATTCTTGTTCAGCAGCAGAAAAATCTTCACCCTATTACGAAAATATCAGAGAGCTGCATGCCAAATTTCACAAATCGGCATCAGTTGTTTTAGAGCTTGCTTTAGCGGGTAAAACGTCAGAGGCTGAAGAAGCAGTATCAGTTAATAGCGAGTATGGTAAAACATCCAGTGCTTTAACAAGAGAAATGATGAAGTGGAAGGCTGACGAATCATAAAACGTTTATTTCGTTTTAAAGTAAAAAGGCAGCCCGATATTTTGAGCTGCCTTTTTTATGTCACGAATAATTGGTCCGTTTTGTTATAAGTAACGACCTGCTGATGCGGCAATCACAATAACCAATCCAATTATTAAATTAATCGCAATTAATATGCGAATTTGAGATAATTTTTTACCACCTTCAGGCCAGTTCTCGGCAGCCACAGCTTGTTTTAAACGTCGATAAGGCGCAAAGAAAACATGCATATAAATAAGAAGCATGATAATACCCAGTCCATTCATTATATGAATGTATTTGGGAGACTGTTCAAATCCCTGGTAAAACTGAAAGAGCATTATATAGCCGGTGACAAACAAAAGCACAACTGCTACCCAGACAAATGGAAAGAAACGACTGAAAACTTCACTCCACAATTTTAATCGAGCAGGTGGTTCAAGTTGTGTTGCTGCAGTAGGGCGCAAGACAACATAAGCGAAAAACATCCCGCCAACCCAGATAACAGCAGAGAGTAAGTGTAGAGCAATAAGTAAGTATGAAGGCATATTCTGTCCTTGGTTTTATTAAGATTTATTTTACGGTTTTTAAATTTTCTGACCAGGCGCATTTTTTTGCAGCCATAGACGAATATGTTTTATCAATAATGCACTGGTTGTTTGGTAGAAGTGGTCTGCACCTTTCAGCATTATCTGTTTGTAGTTTTTATTGGCTTTTTTGCCGGCAAGTTTGCGTTGCTTGGCATATTCTAAAACAGAATCGAGATCCTGATCACCGTAAATATCCAGCACGGGAATGGATTTAATCATGGATAATTTTTTAACATTATGAAGTTCATCATAGTCAGGGTTATTTGAGGAGCTAATAGAAACATAACCACGAACCATTGGGCTGGGTTTAGTTGTTAAGTAATGGTTTGACATAGTTGTTCCCAGGCTATGGGCGACAATAACAATATTTTGAATGTTTTTGCTTTTTAAGAACTTCACCGCAGCATCAAAACGACCATTTACTTCCTTGAAAAGTGGGACGTAGTCAACGCTGGTTTTTTCATTTTCAAGAATTGGCATCTGAATACTTAAAGTTGCCCAGCTATGTTCCGGGAACTCACTGCGGATC
>Ga0316207_10002054_pt1 | contig 21923 bp, 21 predicted proteins | sample 6weekpyrite_MG_FD_204943 | JGI IMG/M metagenome (GOLD analysis project Ga0316207, IMG submission 204943) | Microbial mat bacterial communities from mineral coupon in-situ incubated in ocean water Damariscotta River, Maine, United States -... | ecosystem: Environmental > Aquatic > Marine >...
TTGCTGATAGTCACTGGAATATTAATCTGTTATTCGCCTTGATAGTAACAGCACTGGCAAATACGGTTTATTTTCTCTCATTAAGAAAAGCCTACCATTTTGCGCCTGTAGCTTTAGTTTATCCTATCGCACGAAGTTCACCTATTTTGATCGCAATTTGGGCCTGGTTATTGTTTGGTCAAGAAATATCACTTGGAGGGATAATAGGAATCACTATTAGTGTTATCGGATTATGGATTCTTGCCGGCTCCCCTAGAAATGGAAATACAACAAGCGCGCTCGCCTGGGCGTTGCTAGCGGCTTTCGCTACCAGTATTTATTCGCTTAGCGATAAAATAGCTGTTGAGTTCCTTCCCACATTTGGTGCGCAGCTTGGCTTTATCACAGTGGGGTATCTTGTTTCTTTTATTGGGCTTTCATTATTTCAATATAGAGAGATTGGTAGTTTAATTCCCCGTTACAGACCCAAGTTATTATATATATTAGTCGGCGGACTTTTCATTGGTACGGCTTATGCCTTGGTGGTAAGGGCTATGCTGGAACTACCTGCCGCTTACGTCGTTACTTATACCAATGCAGGAATTGTCCTGGCAACCATTCTATCCATCTGGGTATTCAAGGAACGGGAAAACTGGAAACAGCAAATTTTTGCTTCAAGTGTGATTAGTATAGGATTGTTGACTCTAGGAATATATTCTGGCGAATAAATAACAATTCAACGAGCGACTTCTGATGCATACTTGTCTTTATTTTATTTACCCTTGAATGACGAGGATCGATCTCTCCTAACCATTTCAACTATATTATAAGGCCTGTAATTGGCTAATTCACGACCTAGCAATTGTCAGGATACATAGATACTAAAGTAAATTCTATCAGATCGAATCCAGATTTTTACAATATATGGCACTACGACAAATCAGGTTCACCACAATGACGTAATATAAATTGTCGACTTTGATCACGCAAATTAATCGCCTGACTCCACCTATCTTTATCCAATTCACTCTTAAACTTACTTGGATCAATAGCTTCACCTATCTCTAAATGGATTGATCCACGGTGTGGAAACCAAGAATCAGAACGCAAAATAGAACGGGTACCACGAATTGCTATGGGAATAATAGGAACACCTGATTCTACAGCTAAAGTAAACGCACCTAAATGAAATGGCATTAATCCTGGTATTCGTGAGAATGTGCCTTCTGCAAAAAACATCATCGATTCTCCTGACTTTAAAAGCTCAGCGAGAGGTTTAGTTTCTTCGACACTTTTGCCAATATCATATCGTTCAACAAATTCTGTATGGATGTTTTCTAGTGGTTTTCGGGTAATATAATTTTGTGCTAATTCCATTTTTGCAACAAAGCGGAAATGAACGGGTAACATAGCAACCAAGGCGTAAACATCAAGATAACTGGAATGATTTGCAACTAAAATACATGGACTACTATCAGTAGGTAAATGCTCTAATCCATTTAACGTTAAAGGTGTTCTTGTCAGCTTCGCTAAAATCCTTGCACAACCACACACAACTGACCAACGTATATTAAATCTTGGAAAAAATGTAGCCGTTAACCATACAATTGGCGCTAATATAAAAAAAACACTCCAACTATACGTCGCAAAAGCATACTCCTTAATGTATTGACTTGTTCTGCGTATCTGAGGGAATATACTGGAAATTGCTAAACGAAAAAATTGCCATGGGACACCGGTTTTTACCTTACCAATAGTTCCTGATTCATACAATTCTTTACTCGCCGCTCTCCGTATTTTTCCACTGGATGTTTTTAATACGGTATTTGGTGGTGCCAAGATGATTTCATCGGGAGGCGAGCCTGCCAAATCAGTTGTTAATGCGTTTATTGCACCTCGCAACTTCTCTAACACAGTTTCTTCAAGTTCACGTGTTTCAGCTAAGATAATTAGACGTTCCGTTTTTGATTTTTTATCTTCACTACCAAATACAGCTACTCGCCCTGCTCTAATACCTTCAATATTTCCAATAGTTTCTTCTAGTTCATGTGGATAAATATTTCTACCAGCACGAATAATAATATCTTTAATACGTCCAGTAACGTAAACTTCACCATTGGCTATATATCCCAAATCACCACTATCCAACCAATCTCCCGTAAATAATTCTTGGGTTTTTTCTGCATTTCGATAATAACCACTGGTAGAAGATGGTCCACAAAATTGAATAATTCCCTGCTGTCTTTCAGGTAGTTCATGACCAGCCTGATCGACAATTCTGACTTGATGGCCAGGAAGTGGTGGTCCACTGGAGGGAAATTTCAAAGCAAAAGTATCATCTAAACTTATGTTTTTAGCTTTTCCCGTTTTCATGAACAAATCACGATTTATATAGTCGATGTTTGCTCCACGATTAATTTTTGGAAAGGCTAAACCAACTGAAGATTCTGCTAATCCATATACAGGCATCATTGCACTCGCTTTAAAACCATAGTCTTTAAAACGTTTTGTAAATTGTTCCAGTGTTTCTGCACTAACCGCTTCTGCACCATTAAATGCGGCTCGCCAAGAGCTTAAATCAAGGCCTTGTAATTGGTCGTCATTTATCCTACGTAAACAATATTCGTAACCAAAATTTGGTGATGCAGATAAGGTTCCTCGATAACGATGTATTGCCCAAAGCCAACGCTCGGGATGTGCAAGAAAATTCAATGGAGGCATAACAACAAACAAAGCTGCATAATACAAACTGCCCAACCAAGCACCAATCAAACCCATGTCATGATACAAAGGTAACCAACTTACAAAAACATCATCAGAACTTGCCTCTACGACCTCCCCCATAGCGCGTATATTTGCTAACAAATTTGCATGGCTTAGTACAACACCTTTTGGTTGCCCAGTACTACCGGAAGTATATTGAATGAACGCTGTATCACTTGTATTGATCAGAGGAGGTATAAAGGAACTATTTGAATGTTGAAGTTCTTCAACTGTTAGAATTCGCTTTAAACTTGGGACTTGTGCTTTCAATAATTTTGCAACATGCTTTGCTTCTTTAACAGTAATTAGTAAACTGGCTCCACAATTCACAATAATTTGTGTATGCCTGCGCATGTGATCCTCAAGCTGACTGGGTCGAGCTGGTGGATAAATGGGAACAGGAATACCTCCCGCCATTAAGATCCCTAAAAAACTGTAGAAATACTCGATTCCTGTGGGTAACATAATGGCCACAGCTTCAGCACTTTGTAAGCCTTGAGCTTGAAGGCCAGAAGCAACTTTTACAGAAGCATCTTTAAGTTGCTTATAGGTAATACGATCGCCATCACCTTCATCCTCATATACCTGAATAAGTATTCTATCTTCATGTTGATTAACGTGCCAATCCAAAACATCAAGCAATGTTTTTGCATTAACAGGCAAGCCAACAACCTCTTCTAATTCTATGGGTTGAATTTCACTTAACGTTTGCCTAGAAATAGGGGATTCTACTTTTAAAACAGCGCGTAATAAATCCCGCGTTGTTTCTGCTTCTGCAAATGTTCTTTCTGGTAATGCTAGTTTGAATTTAGCCTCTACTCGAGCGATAAGTTGCACTCGTGTAAGACTATCTAAACCGAGATCTTTCTCAAATGTGCTATCGAGAGTGATAAGTTGCGAAGATGGAAAATTTGGACGTACTTCCTTAACCAGCGATTTTACCAATAGTATAAGATCGCTCGCTACTTTCGTTGAGTCTTGATTAACCGGTCTGTCATCCATGTATAGAACCTAGAAATAAGCATTCTGAATTTAACTAATTACAGTTTATCATTGATAATGAGTATACTGTAACTAAATGTGAATTTAGAAGATGTTTATCACTAATATAATTAAAACAAATTGCTCTTAAAAACTGAACTTATAACGATTAGAAATAGCTGAGTAGTACTCTCGGATATTAAATGAAATGTCACTAAATAACTCAAATACTCAACAAATTAGTAACAACTTGAAAGTGTCCGCCCTATTGCACGAAATGGCAAATTTATTGGAACAACAACATGCAAATCCATTTCGAGTAACAGCCTATCGACATGCCGCACAAACCATCATGCAACTCAGCGTTAGTGTGAATGACATTGTGGCAAATAAAGGTTTTGAAGGATTACTTGAATTACCTCACATAGGTGAAGGCATCGGACGGTCAATTTATGAATACGTGGCCACCGAACGTATCTCAAGATTAGAGGAATTGAGAGGTGCAAATGATCCTGAAGCCTTATTTCAAACCGTACCAGGTATTGGACCACGATTAGCTGAGCGAATACATCATGAACTTCACGTCAATACATTAGAAGCATTCGAACAAGCTGTTCATAGTGGGAAATTTGCTAACTTACCTGGCATTGGCCCAAGAAAAGCAGCAGCAATAGAAGCTTCACTAGAAAAGATCATCGGTAAACCAAAAAAACGCTCTTTTAGCCAAGGTAAATTACCCAGCATAGAACTAATATTAACTGTGGATACAGAATACAGAAACGCCGTAACACTCGATAAACTGCCAAAAATAAGTCCAAAACGCTTCAATCCGAAAAATGAAGCCTGGTTGCCCATAATGCATAGTACAAAATCTCATTGGCATTTTACTGTACTGTTTTCTAATACCGCTAGAGCACATGATTTAGAAAAAACTGATGATTGGGTAATCGTCTATTTTTATGATGAATTTCATAATGAAGGACAAAATACGGTAGTCACAGAAACCCACGGTCCGTTAATAAATAAACGTGTCGTTCGCGGGCGTGAAATGGAATGCCAGGCGTACTACCAACAAAAACAATCTGAATTTTAACTATTATATAATTTGATATCCAACGAGTTCCCATTGTGGCCGATTTAATCGTAATACTTCATTTCTCATTTATTGTATTCGTTATTATCGGCGGCTTGTTCGTGTATAACAAACCACGTCTGGCTTGGTTACATATTCCAATGGTTTTGTGGGCTTTTCTTGTCAATATTATGGAGTGGATATGCCCACTAACCCCACTGGAAAATCTATATCGTAAATCTGCAGGGGAAACAGGGTATGAATCTGGGTTTATTGATCAATATTTAACTCCATTGATCTACCCCGAAGCGATGAGTTATCAGATGGGTGTACTCTTAGGTATTTCGGTTTTTGTATGGAATTTTTTGGTTTATTATTTTGTGTTTTTTTTTAGAAAGAAAAGAAAAAACCTTAAGTAGAATTTAATACTTCTTAAGGTTTTTAGTAAATAGATTTTACTTTTTTATAATAGATGATCTAGCTTTCACAGAGATTCTATTCGATTTATCTGATTTGCCCTTACTAACGTATTTTTCGGCAATAATATCTGAAGGTATGAATGATCTATGTTGATTTATTTCATCAGATTTTTTATCCACTAAAAAGCTATAGTTAAATGTATTATTCATAATGATACCCTAAATAAATAGCAAATTATTGATGCTTTCTTTGCAAGCCCTAATTTAAAGGAAATACTACTCCTATTGGGTTAAATCCCACTTAAATTTAAGGTATTCTGTTAATAAAACGAGTAAATCGATGACTTATAAAATTATTGTTTCATAAATTTGATTTAGTTTAAGTCTATATTGAAATGTAACTATCTAAATATGAAAAGGATGACTTGAATGATTATATTAGCGATAAAATCTTTATAGATTAATTATCTAGTTCGATAAAATTAATTAAATAATTTCACTATTAAACCTAGACATCATGATTGCCAGTTTTAACAGCAATGATGTGTCAACATTCAATCCTACTTCAGTAAAACAAAACTTCCCTTACAAAAACAACTAAATTAACATTTGTACTTCACAAATGCTTCAGGCAATTTATCAAGATTCACATCCTCATCGATATTCTAGGATAATACTATTTATCATTTGAAGATTTTATTAAAGAAATCCTGCATATCCCGCCATGAACTTTCATCAGCGGCTTTATTGTAAGCAAGGGGAATACTGAACTTTTTCCCAAATACATCCGCTTCTGGGTTTGTAAAAGCATGTTTAGCACCGGGATAGGAAATAAATTGAAAATCCACCTTGGCGTTTTTCATTTCCTCTTTGAATTGTGAAATTTGCTCGGGTTTAACAAAAGGATCATCATCACCGTTTAAAACTAAAACCTTAGTATTGATTTCATTGGGTTTGGCTGGCGAACTAGTCGCCAAACTACCATGAAAACTCACTACACCGGCTAAAGACTCTCCTGATCGTGCTACTTCCAAAACAACACCACCACCAAAACAATAACCAATTGCAGCAATTTTAGTGGCGTCGGTTCGAGATTCTGCTTCTAGTATTTTTTTTGCTGCTTGAAAACGACTTATCATTTTTTTCTTATTGTTTCGAACCTCCCCAGCCATTTTGCCTGCATCCTTTGGATGAGAGGCCTGCTTGCCATCACCATACATATCTAGTGCAATGGCTGTGTAACCCAACTTGGCGAGCATTTTTGCCCGATTTCGAGCATAATCATTATGTCCCCACCATTCATGCACCACAATCACACCCGGTCTTTTTCCTTTAATGGAATCGTCATAAGCCATAAACCCATTCATCGTTACTCCATCGACATCATAGCTTAGATTTTTACCCACAATTTGAGCTTCCGACACCGATATTATGCTTAATAGCAGAATCAAACTGATAGATATATTTTTCATTTTATGAATCTCCGATAGAATTATGTTAATACTGAAAAAAAATATTAAAGCTAACAAACTTTCGACTAATCAATATAACCAGCCTCTTTATATTTTTCAAACCCACACTTTGTTAAAATCCCCAACTCTTCAAGTAAATCCTTCTCAGTCTTTTTAAAATTAAAGCAGGATTTTCCCTGCATTCTTTTCTTTAATTCGGGGGAAATGTCATTTAATAACTCAGGAAATACATAAACTGGCATGAGATGATAACTGACATAAGATTTACCTATTTTAACACCACCAAAATACAGAGGTTTTTTATTCTTCATAATATATTCGGTGTTTAGATATAAATTATTTACTTCGTCCTCAACCACCGTTAGTGATGGAGTATAAGGCATCATAATTTTCTTTAGATTTAAAAAAACCGTATTAAACTCAGCATTCATTATAGCAACCGTTATGTTTCTTCCACATTTCTGCATTATGACCCGCTGGAACATTATCACAAGGATCAGCTTCCCCATAATCACGAAGTTAATTCGTATTTCTTTACTTGATGCTCTGTAAATATTTTTAGTGTAGCTAAATACACTCTAAAATGAATAAAGCGTAGTGATGAACGCACATTAGCAATTGTCATTAACGGGAAAGTAATGAATAACAACGAAAAAAACAGCTTACCCCTGAGCAATCCCTTTATTCTTGCAATTAATTATTATGTGAGTCAAAAAGTTGCACTATTTGGCGCGCGTGGAAATGGAATCACATCACGCACATTTTCCATACCTGTCACATAATTTATAAATCGTTCAAAACCCAAACCAAAACCCGCATGAGGTACAGTGCCATACCGACGTAAATCCCGATACCACCAAAGCTCTTCCTTCAATTTATCATCGTGCATTTTTGCATCCAGTACATCTAGACGCTCTTCTCGCTGGCTTCCACCAATAATTTCACCAATGCCTGGCACGAGTATGTCCATGGCAGCGCAAGTTTTTTCATCATCATTTTGACGCATATAGAATGCTTTAATTTTCTCAGGATAATTCATCACCACCAATGGGCCGTTCACGTGTTTTTCACAGAGATATCGTTCATGCTCAGATTGCATGTCCAATCCCCACTGAACGGGAAACTCAAACTTTTGCTTAGACTTCCCTAACAAATCTATCGCTTCAGTATAATCCATGCGCACAAATTCTGATTCAGCGACTTTCGTTAGTCGATCAATTAAGCCCTTTGACACGTGTTGATTAAATAGCGCTAAATCTTCTTGGCATTCATCTAATAACATGCGAATAATGCTTTTTAAGAAGTCTTCTGCTAAATCAGCGTCATCATTTAAATTAGCAAAGGCAATTTCAGGCTCTACCATCCAGAACTCTGCCAAATGTCGGCTAGTATTTGAATTTTCCGCCCGGAATGTGGGACCAAAAGTATAAACCCGAGACATAGCCATACAATAAGCTTCAACATTTAGTTGCCCAGAAACGGTAAGGTAAGTTGGCGCGTTAAAAAAATCGTAAGAAAAATCTACTCGGTCTTTTTCTTTAGGCATGTTCATAAAGTCTAAAGTGCTGACCTTAAATAATTCCCCCGCCCCCTCGCAATCGCTCGCAGTAATGATTGGCGTATTCACCCAAAAAAATCCATTATTATTAAAATACTGATGCATGGCGAAAGCTGCTTTATTACGTATCCGAGTTAATGCGCCAAACACATTAGTTCGAGGTCGCAAATGCGCAACACTTCGCAGATATTCAAAACTGTGACGTTTTTTCGCGACAGGATATTGTTCAGGATTTTCCACCCATCCCAATACAGTCAGACTTTCCACCTGAACTTCTACTGTTTGTCCCTTACCTTCACTCTCGATTAATTTGCCGATAATAGCTACGCTACAGCCTGTAGAAAGGTTCAATACATCGGATTCATAATTCGCCAAAGATTTATCTGCAATGGCTTGGATTCCATTAAAACAAGAACCATCATGTATATCTAAAAACGAAAATCCTGCTTTTGAATCTCTTCTTGATCGTACCCAGCCCTTCAGACTAATGGTTTCATTGACTAAAGTGCTTTTTTTCAAAAAATCATTAATTTGCAATCGAGATTTCATGTTTACTCCGTTATTCATGGGGCTAGTGAAGCTACTACTAAAACTTTGGACGATGTCTAACCTTAAAAGTTGAAATTTCCTTTAATATATCCATCATCGGTATTTGACGATAGTCAGAATATTGCTTTTCTAAATCAATTACTAATTGGTGAACATCTTTTACTTTTGTAGACTCAGCGTCATTACTAGAAAGTAATTTTTGTAAGGAAAGTAAACCACCTGCTTGCATTTTTATTTGTTTGGCATAAGGCAGTTTTTCATTGTTATCTTTTATATGAAAAGTAAAACTGACGCTTTCTCTTAGAAAGTCTTTTAATCTGAGGCAGTTTTTATTCCGTAATCCAGCTTCGCAACGGATTCCTTCACGCTCAGCAAGATTAAAACGATGAGACTTGCTACAGTCACAATGTCTGGCTAATAAGCTACGCTCAAAAGAACATTCTTGTGTGACAATATTTGATATAGTCGATCGATAATAATCTTCGTCCATAATTAAGTGGATTCCCGTTCACTACCCACTTTGCCTTTAGGCCATTCATTGAAAGGAAATGGACGAACATCTGAATTGAATGTCACGTATCGAAATATCTGATATAGGAATTCTGTCAAATCCGCTCCAAAAACTAATACCTTTTCATTTTTCTCCTGGGTGAAAAGAATAAACATAAATTGTATAACCACTACGGCAATCAACGCCATTTTTGCGGCAGAGTAAATAAATGAAAACAATAAAATATATACACCTCGCATCCATATGTTTTCTGGTTTTTCACTAACGATGGTATTCATAACATTAAACTCCTTATTAATTAATAAATCTTTTTATTTAACTGCGGAATTACGGGCTTTATCCAAAAAATATGCTGCATTCTCCAATTTACGATAATGCAGACTATATTCAGCGGCTTCCAGATAAAGTATTTGTTTTATCGGACAAGTTTCTCCCCGATTTTTCAACAACGCTAGACCTTTACCAATGGCAATTTGCGAATCATATTGTTGATTTTTTTTTCGTTGATAATACCGATTCTCGGTATCCAGCAAAGCCAGCAATCCGATATTTAAATGAAGACATTCATATTCATTCAATGGTTCATTTGCTAATACAGCTTGTGCAGGTATTAACCACATCAAACAAGAAAAAAAGGCAAGATTGCGGTAAATTTTTAACATAAATTTATTATGCGCTCCAAACTAAAAGAGGTAATTTAGAATATATCGTAAATTCTAGCAATAAACCTTTTTTAATCAGATATTTAGACTATATTTAGGGCTAAATGCGTAATTAACCTTTCAAATATTCCTTAATAAGGTATAATCGCCGCCTATTTTTTATCCACCTCGGTTATTTCTTCCCGCGAGATGCATTCTAACCCATTGAAACAAGGCTTTATTTTATATGACTGATGCTACAATCAACTTTTCCGATTTGGCACTTGCCCCCCCTCTTATCAAAGTATTAAAGGAAATTGGTTATGAAAGCCCTTCTCCTATTCAAGCAGCCAGTATTCCACACCTGTTAGAGGGTGTAGATTTAATCGGCCAAGCGCAAACGGGTACCGGAAAAACCGCTGCTTTTGCGTTACCGCTACTGAGTCAAATAGATACCAAACTAAAGAAGCCACAGTTACTTGTTCTAGCACCAACCCGTGAACTAGCTATTCAGGTTTCGGAAGCGTTTCAAATATATGCACGTCATATGAAAGGTTTTCATGTACTGCCGATTTATGGTGGTCAAAGCATGGGATCCCAGTTGCGCCAATTAAGTCGAGGTGTACATGTTGTCGTCGGAACACCAGGTCGCGTTATGGATCATTTACGCCGGGGGACATTAAAACTCGATAACTTAACATCGCTAGTATTAGACGAAGCCGATGAAATGCTCAAAATGGGTTTTATTGATGACGTAGAATGGATTCTTGAACAAACACCCGAGACACGTCAAATTGCCCTGTTTTCAGCAACTATGCCGAAAGAAATTCGACGAATTGCACAAAAATATTTAAACAAGCCTACAGAAATTAAAATAAAATCAAAAACCAGTACGGTGGAAGCCATTGCCCAGGTTTATTGGCAAGTTACCGGTATGCATAAACTTGATGCGTTAACGCGTATTTTGGAAGTTGAAGAAATGGACGCCATGATTATTTTTGTGCGGACTAAAAATGCAACGGTTGAATTAGCAGAAAGGCTCGAAGCCCGCGGTTATTCTAGTGCAGCAATAAATGGTGACATGAACCAAGCTCAACGCGAAAAAGCCATTGATCGCTTAAAAAAGAATACTCTAGATATTTTAGTAGCCACAGATGTTGCGGCACGTGGATTAGATGTTCCTAGAATTAGTCATGTCGTTAACTATGACATTCCATATGACACAGAGAGTTATGTTCATCGAATTGGTCGTACAGGCCGTGCGGGTCGTACAGGCAAAGCGATTTTGTTTGTAGCACCACGTGAAAAACGCATGTTAGCTTCAATTGAGAAAGCAACAAAACAACCGATAAAACCATTACAGATGCCAACACGTGAAGATATTGTTGATAAGCGAGTAGAAGCATTTAAACAACAAATTACGGATACTATCGAAGCAGAAGATCTCGCATTTTTTGAAGAACTGATTGAATCTTATCAAAGCGAACATAACAACAGTATTGCAGAAATCGCGGCGTCTCTTGCGTTAATGGCACAAAAATCCCGCCCATTACATGTTAAAGAAATGAAGGTTAAACAAGAACGACATTCTGACAGAGGTGATCGAGGTAGTCGCGGTGATCGTCCACCAAGACGCCAATCCGCTCAAACAGCCGTTGAAGCTGGTATGGTCCGCTATAAGATTGAAGTGGGTCGTGATAATGATGTTAAACCGGGCAATATTGTTGGCGCCATCGCTAACGAAGCAGGAATGGATGCTAAACATATTGGACACATTAAAATATTCGATAAATTTAGCACAGTAGATCTACCGGACGACATGCCAAAGGAAATATTCAAGGACCTTAAAAACGCCTGGGTTTGTGGAAAAAAACTAAATATTGCTGTTGATGGACAAGATGCTGGTGATCGTAAACCAAAAAAATCAAGCGGCAAAAAATCTAAAGCGCCTAAGAAATCTAAAAGCTCAGGTGCTGGCAAAAAGAAAAAAGCACGTAAGAATCCTTAAATTTAAAGGATAAAAATGTAGTATACATTTCATATTAAAGTGGGAGAATTGCTAGGAATTGTAAGAATACCAAATTCCCAAGTATTCTCCTACGTTATTCCACCCTATTCTGTAACAGCATCCAAGAAGAAACGATTTAAATAAATCAGTCAACCGTACCGATAAACTCCATCAATTCGTACATCTAGAACAGTTGTAAACTGTCATCAAAATATGTTTTCATAATGTTATAATTAACATATGTATAAAATATTAAACTTTTTATTAGGCAACCTAAAATATAATAATAAAGAGACTAATAATGAAAAATAATTGTATCACTTGCGTTTTTGTATTCCTGATATTGAGCCTATGTCAAAATGGGCTTGCGTATGAAATTAACGAAGATTTGCTTTATGAAGAAGAGTCTCGGTTTTTATCTTCAAAATGGACTTTTAATTTTGATGCATCAGGTTTAAATAGTGATTCAAACGCTGCTGATACTAATAGACAATCACTAACCACTGATATTGGCGCCAACACGGTAGTTGAAAAAGCCAGAACCGGTTATTGGGCCAATGCTGATATTTACCTCGATTATACGCGTTCTGATAACCAGTCAATAGAAACCCAAACGACAAATATAAAAATCAAAAACTTCACAACCACCAGTGTTCAAGGCTTTAGAAATTTTGATTGGGCAGATGTCGGCTACAAATTGTATTTGTCGGAACAAAGTCCCTACTATGCATTTACACAAGGCCTAGCCTATTGGTATAAGACAGAAAGCGAGACTACCAATAAAAGTGATTCAACTTTATCAACTAAGACTGACAACGATGGCCTTGAAGCAACTATTGGTGTTGGTCTTGGCTACGGAAAAATTGTCGATTTAGGTTCTTATGAGCGCGTTCTAATTGTTCAAAATAAGCTAATGGCAGCCGGCTTGATCAATGCAAAGTTTTCAAGATCTGTAGTAAGAAAGTTACTGCCATTATTTAGAGAAAACATGGATGACAATATACAATTACTCAGTGTACAGTCTGTTCTTACTAACGCAAATTTAATTCAAGCTAAGGATTTGAGCCTAGATATTGCCAAAGATATATTGGATGCCATCGATGAATCATTTGAAAAAAGAGAATATGGTTTGGAACTTCGACTAGGGTATCTTCAAGAAGTTAAACACGAAGACTCAGAAGAAGATAAAGATGGCTATGTCTACGCCTATGTAAAATATGAAAAACCCATATCCAAAAACCGTCAGTTCACCAGTCAATTAAATTTGTTTTATCACGCGGTGACTGAGGAAAAGAACAAAGAGATTTCTGCCCATTGGTTAAATTACGTGACAAGGCAACATTCTAAAAAATTTACGTCAAAATACGGCTTAGAGATAGATTATAACAAAGTTGATGAGACGACTACTTGGGAAAAACTCTTTGGCGAATTAGATTATGAAATCACAGATGTTCTTACTTGGGAAAATGAATTAAGTTACATCATGACCCAATATGAAGCAGACACCTTAGATAACAAACGGGAATATTTAATAAAATCCACGCTTGTTTATACCATATGGTAATAGCGCTGATTTCATGGCTTGAAAAAATGTTTCTTGGTTTCTGTATTTCAATTTAAGTATTTCTAGATAAATACTCATACCGACAAGCTAAGCGTTTATTTATTTGTATTTATCCAAAATAAACATAATCGAATAGATTCACGATTGTAACATGCTGTCGGAATCAATCGAATGTAAGATATCGCTTACGTTTTACCAATTACACTTTTGTCAGTATTCAATGATTGCGGCATTCACAATTCTGAATAAGAAAAAATTCTATTTATCATAAACCACAAATCACCCAATGCATCCAATTTATCCATAGGTTGCTTGTTCATATTAAATTCAGCAGTAAAGGTATAGATTTAATATTACAAGTGAGTTATCAACTAAAATAATATTGCTATTAGCTGGTAGCGCTCGATAAAAATACTAATAATAATTTCTTAATGCACATTATTTATAGGGGAAAAATTTTGAGCAAACATACACAATCTGCGCAAAACCTTGCGCCATTGGCATTCGCTATTTTGACATTGTCTGCATGCGGAGAAGGAACGGTTGGCGGCCTGTCGCCAAGTACCATAACACTTGACACTCAGCTAACAAATCCACAACCGAATTCAAATGGTATCAGTACTACTGCGCCATTAAAAATTGTAATAAAAGAAGAGTTGGATTTCAGCAGTGTAAACGAGCTTAATGTACATCTAATGCCTGGCCAGGGACACAGTATGGATGCAGGTGATGACGATGCAGAAGAAGATGCAACGCTACTCAATAATGACCCGATTCCAGGTGTTGTATTTTACGACCCAGGAACAAAAACAATTTCCTTCACGCCTAAAATAGCAATGGATCAGGGCCGTTCATATCATATTCACGCATCAAATCTATTACTCAAAGGTGGTAAAAAAGTATCAACTGGAATAGATATCATTAAATTTAGTTTTACAACATCTCATGCACATGAATTCTATCGCAAAGAGCTTAATGATGTTGGCCAAATTAAAGAAGAACGTTATACCGATACAGAAAACAATGAACGAGTAATGCGTACACAATATGAATATAACGATAGCGGTGCTAAAGAACTTGACTACATAAGACATTACGGTCCAATGCACCAATTTTCTGGTAAGAGTGCATCAGATATCTCTGTCTATTGGCAACAAGATGGTGCTACTAACGGTATACAACGTTATGAAGTAAAACGTAAAGGTAGCGATGACATTGACTATAACGTCAGGGTAAGATTTAAAGAGCCTTATCCATCCACTACTGATATTGTAACCGATCCGGTGCATAACATCTGGACAGCGGATGAAAAACACGGTACAGCTCATCAGATTAGCTACCAATATGAGCCTGTTGCAGACAGAAACACAACACCAACCCCATGGCCCACTAGCGGTAACCCAAAGACTGCGGAAGAATTTCAATTAGATGATGCCCAGTTAATGCAAATGGATCACAGTGCAGCTGTTTCTAGTACAACGAACGTTAATGATCCCTTTCAACACAGACATATTTTCTATGGCGATCTCGGAGATAATAAGGAAATCGATTTTAACGATCAACATAATCCTGCACCCGTTGATGACGAAATCCGTGTTTACCATACGCGAGATATTGTCAATTATTTAAGGACACATGAATGGTCGTGGCTGGGTATATCACGAAAAGATAAAATCAATCGATTCGGTGTCGATGAAACTGCGTTTACCACCGACGATGTAGCTTCTCGATTACGCATCTACATTTTTGATGACAAAGGGCGACGAGCACAACGTGTTACTTTTGAAGTTCCACGCGAAAATACAACCCAGGCCCCTTATGGATTAACACGCACTGAGTGGACTCAGCTATTACAGCAAAATGGATATAAGGGGCATGAGCTTGCTTCTTACGGTGTCTCGACCGTTAATGGAGATCAACCAGCCTATGATCCCGGTTACGCTTTAACAGCATCAAATAACGTACCAGTTAAAGTTCATTCATATCGGATTTATGAGTATGAAGCTGATTCTACAACCCAAGATCCAACAACATCTGCAGTAACCGTTGTGCCAGGTGGATTGAATAAGGTAACCGTGTGGCACGAAAATAGCGATGATACAGCACTTGTTAAAGAAGAAATTCGTTATTACACAACCCAACCAACGGTTAGGGGTGAAGAATTAGCTACCCAACTAAATTTAGATTAGTTGGTAATAGCAAATTTAAAAATAAAAAACGGAGTTTAATACTCCGTTTTTTATTATTCAATATTTAATTAGAACGACTTAATGTATTTCCATCGGTGTGCTCAAAAGCCTTACCATAAATATCTAATGCCATGGTTTCAAAATAAGAGAGTTCATCACCATCGACAATAATGTTATGATTAAATGCATTCGTGCGTGCATTTTCTTGCATAAAAGGTGATTGTATAATTCCCCATTCTTTATCGCCGACGGCAGCTTGAACATCCAGCACAATTACAGCACCCTTTATACTCGCTTTACCACCAGCAAGAAGACAGACACCACGAGGGATAGTAAGAGATTGCATAACCGTATCGGTATTAGAATCCCACATCCAATATCCTGTTTCATTGTGAAAAACTTCGTTATTGAATTTTTTACTAACCACTTGGTGATATCGAAGGGCTGCAATTGTTTGAGATTCCGCGTTGGTCACATCACCAATCGCTTCAAATAATATAGTTTCATAATAATCTGTTTTTTCCTGACCATCTGGCTCTGGCGCAGTATCAGTGCCTTTATCACCTTTCCATGTTCCAACCAAAGCAGCCAAAGGACCATAATCCACACCATCAATAACATTACTCATTTTTCTGCTCCTAGCATTTTTATCTATTGCCTATCGTAAATTACAAAACTACAATCAAATGAATTTTTGTCATCTGCTTGATTTAATTGTCGACTAGTCTCTTGCCAATCTTTCATATCGAACTCTGGAAACCAGGTATCTGCCTTAAAGTTAGCTTCAACATAGGTTAAATATAATCTATCCGCTTTTGCTAAAGTTTGTTCATAAAAACTAGCACCACCAATAATCATGATTTCATCAGAATCACCGGCCTGCGTAATAGCTTCATCAATACTATGAACAATTACCGCACCTTCACTTTGATAGCTCATATCTTTGGTAATGACAATATTTTTACGACCGGGTAAAGGTTTACCACCAAAAGACTCATAAGTTTTTCGACCAACCAAAATGGGCTTACCCATAGTCGTTTGCCGGAAAAATTTCATATCAATAGGCAAATGCCATAGTAACTTATTATCTAAACCCAGTTCGCGGTTTCGACCCATGGCCGCAATGATAGAAATCACACCGCTACCGGCGCTTTAATCGCATCGTCACATTCATAATCGACAAGTTGAATATCATCAATAGTAAAATCAAATACTGATTTTATATCAGGGTTTAAAACAAGTTTTGGTAAGACTTTCGGGGTTCGACTTAGTTGCAAGTTGACTTGTTCAAGGTGATTAGTATAAATATGCGCATCACCCAAGGTATGAATAAAATCACCCACTTGTAAATTACATTCTTGAGCGATCATATGAGTCAACAAAGCATATGAAGCGATGTTAAATGGCACACCTAAAAATAAATCTGCACTACGTTGATAGAGCTGACAAGATAACTTACCGTTAGCCACATAAAATTGAAAAAACGCATGACAAGGAGGTAAAGCCATGTCTTCGATCTCACCAACGTTCCAAGCAGAGACAATCAATCGTCGCGAATCGGGATTATTTTTTATCTGATCAATTACTTCAGATATCTGATCGATATAACTCCCATCTGCTGCCGGCCAACTTCGCCATTGATAACCATATATTGGACCAAGATTCCCTTCTTCGTCCGCCCATTCGTCCCAAATACGCACATTATTATCTTTTAAATATTTTATATTGGTATCACCCTTCAAAAACCACAGCAACTCATGAATAATCGAACGTAGATGTAATTTTTTAGTGGTAACAACAGGGAATCCCTGACTTAAATCATAACGGGCTTGTGCGCCAAATAAACTAATCGTACCGGTACCGGTTCGATCTCCTTTCTTTTCGCCATCTTTTAAAACCTGCTGAAGTAAATCGAGATATTGCTTCATTAAATCACTCTCCTCAACAAAACTAATCAGTTCACTTTTGATTTAACCGATTACGAAAAACAAAACCTTCAAGTATCACGTAGCACATGGAATACATGTGTGACCGGCGTAAAAAGTGTTCATTCTCACTTGATCGCGCTTTTAAATCCCTACGTCCTGTTCATCGTAAACTACGCGCTTTTTCCTAGTATTCGAGTAAATCAAAAGTAAGCTGATCAGTTTCAAATAATTTTAATAACCACTCTATGTGGTTATCCCAAACCAATGATTATTTTTTACTGTTGGTAGTTGGTGTTGCGCGATAGGCAAAATATAATAGCGCGCCACCAATAAATACCAAAGGCACCGACAATATTTGCCCCATGGTTAACCAGTCAAATGCAATAAAACCTAAATGAGCATCCGGTTGTCGAAAAAACTCATTGATAAATCGGAAAAAGCCGGTGCCTACCAGATAAACTCCGGAGACCGCCATAGTGGGTCTTGGTTTACTGGAGTAAAACCAAATAATTATAAACAGCAGAATCCCTTCCAATAAACCTTGGTAAATCATTGAAGGATGGCGTGCTTCAGGGCCAACATGAGGGAAAACCATGCCCCAAGGTACATCAGTTACCCTGCCCCATAGTTCACCATTGATAAAGTTACCAACACGGCCTGCAAAGTAACCTAGGGGTACCAAGGGCGCGATGAAATCGATGGTTTGAAAAAATGTTTTGTTGTATCGTCGACCAAATAGATACATGGCGGTTAATACACCAATTAATCCACCATGGTAGGACATACCGCCTTCCCAGACTCTGAAAAGCATAATTGGATCACTGATAAAACTGGAGAAGTTATAGAATAAAATATAACCAACGCGACCACCCAAAACCACACCTAAGGCGCCATAGAAAATCATGTCGCTGACTTGCTCGTTGGTCCAACCAGAATTCGGTTTAGCTGCTCGAACTTTACCCAACCACCAGGCTAGTCCAAACGCAGTGAGATACATTAGTCCATACCAATGTATTTGAATAAAACCTAAATCGAGTGCAACGGGGTCTATTTTTGGATAGGTAAACATAGGCGCTGATTTTAGCACTTTTGTTTAACATGGTGGAGAGAAATAATCATCCATCAGCTTAAATATTTCTCTGCATCTCAGAGAAATATTATGTTTGCTTTTTAATCGTTGTTGTCGGTGAATTCTTCTACAATTCGTTGCTCGGGCGTACCTTTTTTAATAAATGCCGTTCGAATAGAATTAATCATATTTTCCGGACCGCACAAATACATATCCAATTCGGTTTCTACTGGCGAGCGCGAAATAATTTCTGTTATCGCTTTATTCAATCCATCATCATCGGGTGATAAGCACATGGGCTGGTACATAAATGTTTCCAAAGCATATTCCCAGGAGCGGCAAAAGTTATCGTGATAATGCTGATGATCTTCGGTAACCAACCAATAGAGATGTATAGCTTGTTGCAAATCCAGAGCAATCGCATGTTCAATAATACTTTTTAAAGAAGCAAAACCGGTGTTTACGGCAACCATAACGATAGGACGTTGAGATTCCTCATCAAGAATGAAATCACCTTCCGGACCTTCAATCAACAATGCCTGACCTGAGTTCATTTCATTAAACACATATTGTACAAATGGATGGGGGTTTTGTTTATAAAGATGAAGATGCAAAATCATGCCATTACATGGACAACTGGCAATACTTGCAGTAAATGTTGATATATCCTCTCCGCTAATTCGAATTTTCTGGCCTGCTAGAAAACGTAATACATTAGTTCTTGGTGTACGCAAGTGCAAAACCACATAATCATCAGCAACGAATTCAATTTTAGCGACTTTTACTTTTATCTGTTGCTTCGGAATATCTGCTGCACTTTTTGCTTCATTGGCTTCAATAGTGCAATCGCTAACTGCCTTGTAGCAACACATTAACACAGTATTTTGGAGTTTTTCAGCTTCAGACATAGTGAAATCATGGTGATTAATTCGTTCGACTTCACCACTCATAATTTTTGCTCTACATTCACCACAGCTACCATTTTGGCAACTATAAGCCAAGTTTATCCCAGAACGAAAAGCAGCATCCAGAATTGTCTCATTGCCAATGGTTTCAAAATGATGCCCACTAGGCTGTAGTTCGATTTTAAAGCTCATATCTATTTACAAATATCTTATGGTTTTTTATTCATTTCATGTAAAACCCATTCGCTAATTTCATCAATCACTTTTTTATCCGAAGCGTTTGATTCACTACGTATTACTGATATGTGATCTAACAAGTCTTGTAAGATTTTTAAATATTTCGCGGCTTTTTGTTGCTCTACCACCATTTTGACTTTCGCACGTTGAAGTTGGTTATTAAGATCCGTTTTATCTGGAATAACGGCATCCTGTACCCGATTGGAATAGGCGGCTTTCTTTATGAATTCAAGTTCAGATTCAAACACACTAGAAACAATAGCAGTGGATGGAAAACAGGCTTTTAATTCATCAACATCTACCTTGCCTTCGAATGTATGAAGATCACCCGACTTTATTAACTTTTGTAAATGAGAACGTTTTATCCCTAAAAGATGAATCGCCCTCGCAACTTCAATCTTTCTAGTCACGCATTACACCTCATCAGATGAATGTACATTACTATAGTTTAGCTCAAATACTTGCAGTCAATTGATACAAACCGACTATTCTCAATCCCGGGTGCAACTTACATTATCCGGGCTACTCACTGAATATTACAGGCTAGTTTACACGCACTGTGATAGTTTTCAAATATGCGCTTTCTTCTATCGCTGGATGAATGGGATGATCCGGGCCTTGATGTCCATAAGACAAAATTTGAATGGATCTTTTTAGTTTGCGACTCGATTTTAAAAGACTATTTTGTAGGTTAGCCTGACTCATATGATATGAACAGGAACTTGATATTAATAATCCACCGGGTTTTACTAAGTTCATGGCTAAACGATTAGCACGGTTATAGGCTTGCTGCCCTTCCTTGATATCCTTTTTACGTTTAATAAATGCCGGGGGATCAATAAAAACCACATCGAAAAATTGATTTTCATGAGACATGGCTTGCATGGCATTAAAGGCATCGTCACAAATGATGTTTACTTTGTCTTGTACATCATTCATTTCAGCATTTTTTACCAGCTTATCCAATGCAGCTTGTGAAACATCCACTGCGGTAACATTACTTGCTCCCGCACTAGCGGCACAAATACTCCAACTGCCTGTATAGGAAAAAACATCCAAAACTGATTTGCCCACAACTTGAGGCATCATATTTTGCCGACTAATACGTTGATCGTAGAACCAACCGGTTTTTTGCCCCTTTAATACATCAACCTGATATTTTACGCCATTTTCTTCTATGTAGATGTCTTCACTAATTTCACCTTTAATCAGGTCTACACTTTGCGCTAATGATTCTAATTTTCGGCTGGGACTATCATTTCGTAATACAATAATTTTAGGATTAAACAGTTTTTCCAATGCTGCTAACAAAGGCTCTTTCGCCATCTCTATGCCAGCTGTATTTATTTGCAATACAAAACAATCATTAAAACGATCGACAATTAAACCAGGGATACGATCGCCTTCAGAGAAACACAATCGATAATATGGCTTATCAAACATCATCTCACGCAAACTCAACGCTTGTGATAATCGTTTTTCAAACCAATCTTGGTTTAACTCACAATTCTTGCTCTCGTCATAAACTCTTGCAGCAATCAATGAGTGAGGATTTACATACGCTGAACCAAGATTTTTACCTTCCGCACTTAAAACATTAACGGCTTCTCCTGCCTCGAATGATTTCAATGGAGATTTCTTAGTATCGATTTCATTACTAAAAATCCACAGGTGACCGGCTCGTAGACGTTTGTCTTCACGACGCTTTAAATAAAGTGATTTAAATGTCATATTAAGTAACTGGCCAAGCGGAATTAAACAGTTCAAAAAAGTTCTTTGTGGTTTGCTCTGTCAATTCTTCTAAAGAAATCCCACGTAATTCAGCAACAAACTCTGCCACATTTTTCACATATGCGGGTTGGTTTTGTTTACCCCGATACGGCACTGGCGCAAGGTAAGGTGAATCTGTTTCAACTAATAAACGATCAATTGGGACTTTCTTAGCAACGTTTTGTAATTCTAACGCTGTTTTAAAAGTAACGATTCCAGAAAGTGAAATATAAAAGTCCATTTCCATGGCAGCCTGTGCCATCTCCCAAGTTTCAGTAAAACAATGCATCACACCACGTGCTTGTTTC
>Ga0316207_10002055_pt1 | contig 21916 bp, 22 predicted proteins | sample 6weekpyrite_MG_FD_204943 | JGI IMG/M metagenome (GOLD analysis project Ga0316207, IMG submission 204943) | Microbial mat bacterial communities from mineral coupon in-situ incubated in ocean water Damariscotta River, Maine, United States -... | ecosystem: Environmental > Aquatic > Marine >...
TTCTCAATCAACGCATAAGCCGAATGATTATGAATGGATTCGAAGTTTTCTGATTCCACTACATAGGCGCTGATGCGATCATCGGCATTCAGGCGTGCGGCGACATCGCGTACGGCGTCTTCGACAAACTTGGGATTATCATAGGCGCGTTCGGTGACCATTTTTTCATCCGGGCGTTTGAGCAGTCCATAGAGTTCGCAGGATGCTTCCTGCTCGATGAGTTCGATCAGTTCTTCCAGCCAGACGAAATCATTAACCTGCGCGGTGATGGTGACATGCGAGCGCTGGTTGTGCGCGCCGCGGTCTGATATTTTTTTAGAACAGGGGCAGAGGCTGGTGACGGGCGCTACCACCTTGATAGTCATTATATGCTTACCCTTGTGGATTTCGCCGATGAAGCTGACGTCGTAATCCATCAGACTTTGCACACCCGAAACCGGGGCAGCTTTGTTGATGAAGTAGGGGAAGGACATTTCAATATGGCCGGATTCGGCTTCCAGTCGTTCGACCATTTCACTCATCATTTCCTTGAAGGATGCCACCGAGATTTCCCGTTCGTGATTATTCAGGATCTCGACGAAGCGGGACATGTGGGTGCCCTTGAAGTTGTGCGGCAGGTTCACATACATGTTGAAGTTGGCGATGGTATGCTGTTCGCCGCCGCTGCGATCGAGAATCCGAACTGGATGGCGAATATCCTTGATGCCGACCTTGTTGATCGGGATGTGGCGCGTGTCCTTACGGTTCTGGACATCTTCAATCGGTTTTGTTGCCTGGCTCATGCCATTATTCCTCGGTATAGGTGACGCAGGCGCGCTCGGTTTCCCACAGGGTCACGCCGGCGACGCGAATTACGTCCGTGTTCAATTTTGCGGACAGCTCACGGTACAGCCAGGCTGCGATGTTTTCTGCTGTCGGGTTCTGCTGATCAAACGGTGGCAGTTCGTTCAGGTTCTGGTGATCCAGTCGCTCGACCAGTTTGCTGGTTGCCTGTTTGATCAGTTTGAAATCCAGCCCCATGCCAATCTTGTCCAGCCTGCTTGCGCTAACCTGTACTTCCACTTTCCAGTTATGACCGTGCACCCGACTGCAGGGGCCTTCGTAGCCGCGAAGATGATGGGCAGCGGCAAAATCCGTGAGGATTTTCATTTGGTAGCGAGCGGTCATGGTTATACTTGACTAAAAAACTAGGACTTTAAGCGACTGTGGAGTGTTTTGCAAGGGGATGAGCTTCAATGTAATTTTTGACGGCGCGGATTATACCATCACTGGAGAGATTTGCCTCAGCCAAAAGTTCTCCGCGGCTACCCTGTTCCATGAAAACATCAGGCAGGCCCATATTGAGTACGGCAACCGGATGCTGCCGGCTCATCAGGCATTCGTTCACTGCGCTGCCTGCACCGCCCATGATGGCGTTATCCTCGACAGTGACCAGCAGATCATGGCTGTCGGCCAGTTCCTGTACCAGTGAGGTATCCAGCGGCTTGATGAAGCGCATATTGGCGACGCTGGCGCCAAGCTGTTCGGCGGCCAGTAACGCATCGGCAAGCGGGGCGCCGAATACCAGCAGGGCAATGCGCCTGCCCTTGTGCACGATTTCTCCTTTGCCCAGCGGCAGGGTGGTCATTTTTTCTTCGATCTGGGTACCCGGTCCCTTACCCCGTGGGTAGCGTACAGCGGCGGGGCCGTCGAGTTGAAAACCGGTATAGAGCATCTGTCGACACTCGTTTTCATCCGCCGGAGCCATGATGGTCATATTGGGAATGGTGCGCAGATAGCTCAGGTCGAAACTGCCGGCATGGGTCGGGCCGTCGGGACCGACTACCCCGGCGCGGTCGATGGCAAACAGCACCGGCAGGTTCTGCAGCGCCACATCGTGGATCAGCTGGTCATAGGCGCGTTGCAGAAAAGTAGAATAAATGGCAACCACGGGCTTGAGTCCGTCACAGGCCATGCCTGCAGCCAGGGTGACCGCATGCTGTTCGGCAATGCCGACATCAAAGTAGCGACGTGGAAACTGTTTGGAGAAATCCACCAGCCCGGAGCCTTCGCGCATAGCCGGGGTGATACCTACCAGACGATCGTCCTGTCTGGCCATGTCGCAGAGCCAGTCGCTGAAAACCCGGGTATAGGTGGGCGAGCTGCCGGGTTTCTGTTCCAGGTCGCCGGAGTCCGGGTCAAACTGTCCCACGCCGTGGTAGGCGCAGGGATTGTCCTCGGCCGGCTGGTAGCCCTTGCCCTTGGTGGTGACCACATGCAGGAACTGCGGTCCCTTCAGATGTTTCAGGTTTTCAAGGGTTCTGACCAGGGTATCGAGATCATGGCCATCGATGGGGCCGATGTAGTTGAAGCCCAGTTCTTCGAACAGGGTGCCCGGTACGACCATACCTTTCATGTGTTCTTCGGCGCGGCGCGCCAGTTCCCAGACTGAGGGCATGACGCCCAGTACTTTCTTGCTGCCTTCGCGCATGGTGGAATACAGCCGCCCGGAGAGCATGCGCGCCAGGTGGTTGGACAGGCCCCCCACATTGGGCGAAATCGACATGTCATTGTCGTTCAGCACCACCAGCAGGTTGGCGTCCAGATCGCCGGCGTGATTCAGGGCTTCAAAGGCCATGCCGGCAGTCAGCGCGCCGTCGCCGATTACAGCAATAGCGTGGCGTTGACTGCCAGTTCTGGCGGCGGCCAGCGCCATACCTAATGCTGCGCTGATGGACGTGCTGGAGTGGCCCACGCCAAAGGCGTCGTATTTGCTTTCGCGGCGGTTGGGGAACCCGCACAGGCCATTTTTGACTCGCAGATCGGACATCCGCTCGCGGCGTCCGGTCAGTATTTTGTGCGGATAGCTTTGATGACCGACGTCCCAGACCAGCCGATCGTCGGGGGTGTTGTAGACATAGTGCAGGGCAATGGTCAGTTCCACCGTGCCCAGTCCCGCGGCCAGATGGCCGCCAGTCTCACTCACTGAATGGATCAGGAACTGGCGTAATTCAGCGCTCAGGGTTTTCAGCTCCGGCAGCCCCAGTTTGCGCAGGCTGGTTGGATCGTCAATTTGGTTCAGGAGCGGGAAGTCGGTGGGTTCGGGCATGGATTACGGGTATCAGTGACTACTTAAATAGATTCGGTCGATCTTCGTCTTATTGGGTCTAACTTGCAAGTGAATCAGTGATTTTCGTGCCAGAAAACGTAGATTCCGTTCCGGATTTTATCTTCCCGGGTACGCTGTTTTTCGATGTCCGCCAATTTTTATTGTGCAGGCAGGGCAGGATCATACTTGATCACAATTTGATCAAATACGCGTTGTTATAGAGGCATTTCCTACACTACCGTCATTGCGGCATGATTTTAGCCGGAATCCAGTGACTTTAAACTCTGGATTCCGGCTAAAATCATGCCGGAATGACGCTATTCTTTATTTGATGGGCTTACCAAAAAAGTATGCTCTTGCCCTGATTGTGCAGGCATAAATCACCTGCAGGGGTTTGACGGCTATGTTGTCCGATGTTACCTTGCCAACAGTTTTCAGGTATCCCCGGGATTTTTGTCCGGGGGATGAAACGGGAAGCCGGTGCGTGCACAAAAGTGTAAACAAACCCGGCGCTGCCCCCGCAACGGTAAACGAGTTAAGGTCTGCAAACTGCCACTGTGTGTTGACATGGGAAGGCGCAGATCAGGAAATTTTCCACTCGTGAGCCCGGAGACCGGCCTGGAAATATGTTTTGGCGTCTGCGGAGGGCGGTGCGCCAGAAGGAAAATTTTCAGTTTCCCTTCCTGATTTATCCTCCGCACATGTTTTAACAAACATTATTCAATCTGCCGAGGAGAATAAACATGAATTCATCTGCTATAGCCGCTAGCTGTGCTGCCCGTACATCCCGTCTGCCTGCTGCCGTCAGCGCCTTGCTGCTGGGACTGTTTATCCTGTTTGGCGTTGGTTTCGCCCAGGGTCAGGGCGATGTCTTTCATAACGCCGCCCACGATACCCGTCACACCATGGTCTTTCCCTGCCACTAATAATTGATGCTGGCAGGAGAAAGCAGCATGTTTCGTTCCCTTCTGATTACAGCATTGCTGGCTGGTGCGGTGGCGGGCTTGCTGCTTACCAGCATTCAGCAGTGGCAGGTCACGCCGATTATTCTTGCGGCGGAAAAATTTGAAACAGCGGCGGCTGAAGTCCCTGCGCATGAACATACCAGCCATTCTCATGAGCATGGCGATGCCGCATGGAGTCCCGCCGATGGGCTTGAACGGATGCTCTTTACATTGCTCTCCAATCTGCTTGCGGGTATCGGCTTTGCGCTGATTATAGCGGCTGGTATGGGCGTCCGCGGTCATAGCGGCTGGCTCAGGGGCCTGGGCTGGGGGCTGGCCGGTTACGCGGTTTTCTTTGTTGCGCCCTCGCTGGGTTTGCATCCGAAAGTTCCCGGTACAGCAGGTGTGGCGCTGGCGGAGCAACAGTTATGGTGGATATCCACGGTAGCGGCATCGGCGGCAGGGCTTGCGTTATTGGTGTTCGGTCGCAGCCTGTTACTCAGGGGCATTGCCATCATCCTGCTGGTTATGCCCCATATTTTCGGTGCGCCCCTCCCGGAACAGGCTGGCAGCCTTGTTCCTCAGCAGTTGAGTCATGATTTTATTCTGGCAACGATAATTGTAAACGGTATTTTCTGGCTGATCCTCGGTCTGTTAAGTGGTCGTTTTTTACAGCAGTTTTTGCAGCCACTGGATGAGGTTAGCCGTTAGTGAAACAAATATCAGATGCATCCTCGGCAGAGGCACAACATCTCAAACGCATGCAGCGTAAAAAAGAAGTGGTGGATGCGGGTATTGCCCGAGCGACCGAGGAGCGTGGTGTGATTGTTCTGCACACCGGCAACGGCAAGGGCAAGAGCAGCGCAGCCTTCGGCATGGTGGCGCGGGCTTTGGGTCATGAGCTGAAGGTCGCCGTGATTCAGTTCAGCAAGGCCGGTAACAGCACCGGAGAAGAAGCGTTTTTTCGCAGGCAGCCCGGGCTGGCCTATCATGTAATGGGTGAAGGCTTTACCTGGGAGACACAGGATCGCGAGCGGGATCGCCATGCGGCTGCCGCCGCCTGGGACAGGGCCTGCGAGTATCTGGCCGATCCTGCCTGTGATTTGATCGTGCTCGATGAACTCAATATCGTACTCAAACATCAGTACCTGCCGGTTGAATCTGTGATTGAAACACTTCAGCAACGGCCTCCCATGCAGCATGTCATTATTACCGGTCGCGCCGCCCGCCCGGAGTTGATTGAGTTAGCCGATACCGTGACGGACATGCACGAAGTCAAACATGCGTATAAAGCGGGTGTGCGTGCGCAAAAGGGCATCGAGTTATGAACCGCGTTCAGTGTCCGGCATTGCTGATCAGCGCGCCGGCCTCCGGTCAGGGCAAAACGACGATCACCGCTGCGCTGGCGCGTTTTTATCGGCAGCAGGGGAAAAATGTTCGGGTTTTCAAGACCGGGCCTGATTTTCTCGACCCCATGATTCTGGAACAGGCCTCGGGCCAGCCTGTCTATCAGCTTGATCTCTGGATGTGCGGTGAACAACACTGCCGGCAACTCTTATGTAAGGCCGCCTCCGAGTCCGATCTTGTTTTGATAGAAGGCGTCATGGGGCTGTTTGACGGCGCGCCTTCCAGTGCTGATCTGGCCGAGCTGTTTGGTATTCCGGTGCTGGCGGTTATCGATGCCACGGCAATGGCGCAGACCTTTGGCGCACTGGCTCACGGGCTGGCAACGTATCGAGCAGGGCTTCCGTTTGCCGGGGTGATCGCCAATCGCGTGGCCAGTCCGGGGCATGCCGACATGTTAAAAGAGAGTCTGCCGGAAAACGTCCCCTGTCTCGGGATACTGAATCGGGACAGCGATATTGAACTGCCTTCCCGTCATCTTGGTCTGGTTCTGGCCGAGGAAATTGCCGATCTTGACAGTCGAATTGAGCGAGTGAAACAGGCATTGGCGGACAATGGTTTCGATTACGAGCCTGGTCCGGTCAGTTTTGAGCAGCCGGAATCCAGTGTTACTGATATTGATCTCAACGGGATCAGGATTGCCGTGGCGCAGGATTCCGCCTTTGCTTTTGTCTATCGCGCCAACCTCGAACTGCTGCAGGAAATGGGCGCCGAGTTATCTTTTTTCTCGCCACTCAAAGACACGTTGTTACCACAGGCCGATAGTCTTTATCTGCCCGGTGGTTATCCCGAGCTTTATCTCCAGCAGCTGGCGCAAAACAACAGCATGCACAATGCCATTCGTGCGCATCATGCCGAGGGAAAACCGACAGTGGCGGAATGCGGCGGCATGTTGTACCTGCTTGAATCGTTGACCGATAAAGCGGGGCAACGCGCCGATATGGTAGGTCTGTTGCCGGGCCATGCGCAGATGCAGAAACACCTGGCCAATCTCGGTCTGCACAGTGTTGAATTACCCGAGGGGAGCCTGCGCGGCCATACCTTTCATCATTCAAAACTTGAAACCGAGCTTGAGCCTGTAGCCGTGTCCAGGAGTTCGCGCAAACGGGGGCGCGGCGAAGCTGTCTATCGTCAGCAGCGGTTACATGCTTCTTATTTGCATATGTATTTTCCTTCCAACCCTGAAGCTGCCGCGAGCCTGTTTCGGCCATGACTGAATCCAGTAACAAAGTCTGGTTCGTGGGCGCCGGTCCGGGCGATCCGGAATTAATGACAGTCAGGGGCCAGAAGTTAATCAGCCAGGCTGATGCGATTCTGTTTGCCGGTTCACTGGTGTCGGAGGCGGCGATGCGCTGGGCAAAACCGGGCTGTGAGATTCAGGATTCCAAAGGCATGGATCTGGATGCGATAAACCACTGGCTGATTGAACGCGCGCGCCAGTTTCCGATCGTGGTTAGATTACAGACGGGCGATCCGGGGCTTTACGGCGCGCTGATCGAAATGGTGCAGGCGATGGATAAAGAAAGTATCGAAATCGGCGTGGTGCCGGGGGTGTCTTCCGCCATGGCCTCAGCTGCCGCCGGAGTTGAAAGTCTGACCCTGCCGGAGATTACCCAGACGGTCATTCTTACACGCGTGGAAGGCCGCACGCCCATGCCCGAAGGGGAATCCCTGGCCGAACTGGCGCAACATCACTGCACTCTGTGTTTATTCCTCTCGATCACACTGCTGAAAAAAGTACAAAGCGAATTATATGTCGCAGGCTGGAATGAAGATGCGCCGGTGCTGGTGGTGCACAAGGCCAGCTGGCCGGGTGAGGAAAAAATCATTCGCGGCACGCTGGCGGATATTCGGGAAAAATGCAGAGCCGAAAAAATAAATGCGCAGGCCATGATCATCATCAGCCCGACGCTGGGTGCGCGGCAGTGGCCGGAACTCAAAAAATCAAAGCTTTATGACAAAACGTTCAGTCATCGTTTTCGTAAAGCGGTAACAGCAGATGAGGCTCTACCTTGAACAGTATTACTCTGGATAGCACGGTTTTGTTAGTCGGTCACGGTTCACGTAACAGTGAGGGCAATCGTGAAATTGAACGCTTTGCATCCAGCTGGCGTGAGCAGAACCCGAACTGGCATATTGAAACCTGTTTCATCGAATTTGCTGATGTGCTGCTGGATGCCGGTCTGGACAGAGCGGCGAAGCATGCCGCGAACAAAAGCAAAAAAGTCATAGTCGTGCCGCTGATTCTCAATGCCGCCGGCCATGTAAAAATAGAAATTCCGCAATTTATCGAGCAGGCGCGATTACGCCATCCCGGCATTCAGTTTAACTATGCCCGCCATCTTGGCGCCAATGACGCTATCCTGATGGTTCTTAAACGAGCGCTTGGCAAAGTCATGGCCGCACTGGATATGCCTGATCCGAAAACAACCGGGGTGATCATTCTGGGACGCGGATCCTCTGATCGAGTCGCCAATGGTGAAATCGCAAAAATGGCGCGCTGGCTCTATGAGGAAAGTGATCACGAGCACATCGATATTGCTTTTACCGGCATTACCTATCCGCGTCTGGAGCGGGTGCTGCAACAGCAGGTCGCCCTGGGTATCACTCAAATTGCTATCCTGCCTTATTACCTGTTTCCCGGTACACTGATCGAGCGCATCAAACGTCAGGTTGTACGACTTCAATCACAGTACCCTCAACTGGCGATTAAATGCGGCAGTTATTTCGGTTTCGAAAAAGAGATTTATGCCCTGCTCAATAGCCGTGCCCTGCAGGCTGCAGGTAAGACAGGCGAAGCCGAATCAAACATGATGGAATGTGACGGCTGCCGGTATAAAGAAGCAGGCATTCATGCCCATGCGCATGGGCATGAACACCACCATCACCATCACCATTTCCATACAGAAGAATCCGACAAGGTGACAGCATGAGTAACGTGATAACAGAGCAATTGACCCGGGCAGGCAAGAAAATCGAGCATGATTCTTTTGCCATTGTTGACAGGGAAGCCGGCGAGCATGATTACAGTGAAGCGCAATGGCAGATTGTTCGGCGCATGATTCACGCTACGGCGGATTTTGAGTTTAACGGTTTGACCCGTTTTCATCCGGAAGCCGTTAGTGCAGGCCTGAATGCAATTTGTCAGGGCGCCGATATTGTCGCTGATGTGGAAATGATCTGCGTCGGGCTTTCAAAACCACGCCTGAATCACTTTGGCGTCAGCACCCATCACTTCATTGCCGATGACGATGTGATTGAACAGGCAAAACGCGAGAACAGCACCCGTGCGGTTCAGGCTATGCGTAAAGCGCAGCGGCTGGGGTTACTTGAAGGCAGCATTGTCGCCGTAGGCAATGCGCCCACGGCCCTGCTTGAAGTAATACGTATGGTAAAAGAAGAAAATTTACGACCGGCACTGATTGTCGGCATGCCGGTGGGTTTTGTCTCCGCAGCGGAATCAAAGCAGGCGCTGGGCGAGCTGAATGACGTCCCCTGGATTATCAGCGATGGCCGCAAGGGTGGGTCGACGTTGGTGGTTGCGGCTATTCATGCGCTGCTGGCATTGACCGAAGCAGCGCATAAGTAGAACTCTTTAAAGGTTTTTATTAACGCAGAGAACGCAAAGGCGCTGAGACGCAGAGGTTATATGATATTTATTAATAATTTTTCCTTTGCGCCTCTGCGCCTCCGCGTTCTCTGCGTTTAACAGACAACATTGTGCATGAGGGCTTATAAATAATGGAAATCACTGAACAGGAACGCGATGCCGTTTACAAAACAATCTATAGTCGTCGCGATACTCGTGCAGAGTTTAAGCCCGATCCTGTCCCCGACGATGTTATGAACCGTATTCTCGATGCCGCTCACCATGCACCCAGCGTGGGTTTTATGCAGCCCTGGGATTTTATTGTTGTTCGGGACAGGAAAGTAAAACAATCGATCAAAGACGGTTTTGAGTTTGCCCATCGTGAAGCGGCGGAAATGTTTGAAGGCGAACGACAGGAAAAATATCGTTCCTTCAAACTCGAAGGCATTATGGAAGCACCGCTTGGGATCTGTGTTACCTGCGATCGCAGTCGAACCGGTGATGTGGTTATTGGTCGTACCGCTAACCCGGAAATGGACCTGTACAGCTCGGTTTGCGCGGTTCAGAACTTATGGCTGGCGGCGCGTGCGGAAAATCTCGGCCTCGGCTGGGTCAGTATTATTCATCATGATGCATTGAGAAAAATTCTGGGCATTCCGGAACATATCGTTCCGGTTGCCTATCTGTGTATCGGCTATGTCAGCCATTTCCACGAAAAGCCCGAGCTTGAAAAAGCAGGCTGGTTGCCGCGCATGTCGGTTGAGTCACTCATTCATTATGATCAGTGGTCCAAACCCTCTTCCGTATGAAGCCTGTTCGTAAAAAAAAGAAAAAAGGAACACGCAAGGGATTTACCACGGGCGCCTGTTCGGCGGCCGCCGCACGCGCGGCAACCCTGGGCCTGGTGCATGGGGTGGTGCCCGAAGAAGTGGAATGCATTCTTCCCAATGAGCAACAGGTGCGGTTTACGGTAACTGAACAATTTTGTGAGAATGGTCGTGCGCATGCGGTGGTGATCAAGGATGCCGGCGATGATCCCGACTGCACCGACAGGGCGCATTTAACCGCCGATGTGCGCGCCCTGCCTGAGCATCCTGATGAGGTTCGGATTCTGGGCGGCGCTGGCGTGGGCCGTGTCACTATGCAGGGGCTGGGACTGGGAGTCGGCGGTCCGGCGATTAATAAATCCCCGCGTAAAAATATAGAAAAAAATGTGCGTCAGGCGGCGGGCGGTTTACTCAAAACAGGCGGGCTTGAGATCATCATCTCGGTGCCGGGTGGTGAGAAAATGGCAAAGAAGACGCTCAACCCGCGCCTGGGCATACTCGACGGTATTTCCATCCTGGGCACCACCGGTATTGTCCATCCTTATTCTACCGCCGCATTTCGAGACAGTGTGATTCAGGGCATTCAGATTGCCGCAGCGCAGGGGCAGGATACCGTGGTGCTGACCACGGGCGGACGTACGGAAAAATTTGTCATGCGGGAACTGCCAAATCTGGCCCCCGCCTGTTTTGTACAAATGGGTGATTTCCTCAAGTATGCGATTGATACCGTTGTAAGCGAGGGGATTCAGCATATTATTTTTGGCGGCATGGTTGGCAAGTTGACCAAGATCGCACAGGGGGAAACCATCACCCACGCCAATCGCAATGCGGTGAATACGGATCTGCTGGCCGAACTCGTTGCCGGCGTTGGGGCGCCGGAGGAAGTCTGTGAGGATATTCGCGCCGGACAGACGGCTCGTTATGCCAGCGAACGCATGCAGGAGTCAGGGCTGTTGCAGGAATTCTATCAGGCGCTTGGCGAAAGGGTGATTGAAACGCTGGGCAGGCGTTATCCGGGTAAGTTCGACATCCGAATTTTGATCTGTGATTTTGAAGGCAACTGGCAGGCTGATATAAACGGGAGACAGCGGCATGCCTGAAGCCTGTCTGATAATAGGTGTGCTGGACGACGGCGAACAAAGTCTTGGCATCGCCGCTAGGGACAGCATTCGTCAGGCTGATGTTGTAATTGGCGGCCTGCGCACCCTGTCGTTATTTAAAAACGTATTTAATAAAAAAGCGGTAACGCATGATTTAACCGGCTCTTTGAGTAAAGTGCCGGAATGGATTAAAACGGCGCGGGAAAACGGGCGGGCGGTTGTGGTGCTGGCGACGGGTGATCCCCTTTGTCACGGCATTGGCCGTTATCTTGTTAAAAAACTGGGACAGGAATGTTGCACCATCATGCCTAATCTTTCCATGCTGCAACTGGCCTGTGCGCGTCTGGGCCTGGCCTGGCAGGAACTTGAAATTTGTTCCGTGCATAGTCGTGATACCGGTGAATGGGAAACGGGGGCGGGATCTGAGCATGGTTTTTATCCTTTATTACAGGCCGTGTGCAATCATGATTTGATCGCAGTATTTACCAGTCCGGAAAATACGCCGGATCGCATCGCCCGCATGTTGCTGAGCGAAGGCCTGGACGATGAGTTTGTCTTTTCCGTCGCGGAATGCCTGTTGCGTAAGAACGAGCGCATCATAAAGAATATTTCTGTCGCGGAGGCCGCTGAGCAAAGCTTCGTTGATCCCAATATGCTTATCCTGCAACGTAAGACGGCACAGGTAGAGAGCGTGTTATTTGGCCGGGCGGATAATGCTTTTTCTCAGCGCAAACCGGATAAGGGTTTGATCACCAAACTTGAAGTGCGTGCGGTATCACTGGCGCGTATGCAACTGCGTTGCGACAGCGTCGTCTGGGATATTGGCGCAGGGTCTGGTTCGATGGGGCTGGAAGCCGCGCGCCTGTGTTCACATGGTTATGTCTATGCGATAGAAAAAAATGCGCAGGACGTTGCGATTGTAAAGGAAAACAGGCAGCGTATGGCGATTTTCAACCATCGCATCGTGCATGACAAAGCACCGGCGCAACTCGATGACTGGCCCGACCCCGATGCGGTTTTTATCGGCGGTTCCGGCGGTGAACTGGCCGATTTGATTCAGTTATGTTTATCCCGGCTGCGATCATCAGGCTGGCTGGTGATGAATTTTGTCACCCTGGAAAATCTTGCCGAGGCAACCCGAATACTCAAACAAACGGCGGCCAGCTGGGATGTGACGCAACTGCAGGCCAGTCGCAGTCAGCCCATTTTGCATATGCAGCGTATGCAGGCGGAGAACCCGGTCTGGATCGTCTGTGCACAGAAAACAGATCAGGAGAATAAATATGAGTAACAGGCCGATCGGCATGTTATATGGCGTATCGCTGGGACCCGGTGATCCGGATTTGATTACCCGCCATGCCTGGTCGCTGCTACAGCGAAGTGATACGGTCTGGACGTATCCCGTGCGTAGTAAAAAAAGCGGCAGCTATGCGCTGGATATTGTTCTGCGCGCCGGCCTTTCTTTACCGGCGGCGCATCAGGCGCTGGTTTTTCCCATGACTCACGACCAGGAAAAACTGGCGAAGTACTGGTTGCAGGCAGCTGAAATTATTCTGGTCAGATTACAGGCCGGAGAGGATGTCCTGTTTCTGGTGGAAGGGGATGCGTCCACCTATTCGACCTTTGGCCATCTGGCGCGGACGCTGCTTTCTCTGGATGAGCGCATTCAGGTTGAAACGCTTGCCGGCGTCTGTTCATTTAATGCCGCCGCTGCGCGCCTGCAAACATCACTGGCTGACACCGATGACACCATTGCAATTATCCCGGCCAGCTATGGTGTGACGGTTATTGATGAATTGCTCAGACAGTTTGATACGCTGGTGTTGCTCAAGGTCAAGCCGCTGATGGATGAAATTATCGATTTGCTTTCGCAACGAAATCTCATTCAGCATAGTCAGTTCATCGAAAAAGCCGGGACCTCGGATGAACAGATTGTGAAGGATATCTCGACATTAAAGGGAACGACGGTCAACTACCTGTCCCTGTTGCTGGTAAAAAACCCACATCGCGAACGAGAGAAGCCTGTTCGTGGTTGTCGCAGGAAAGCCGAGCCTGAAAAGACAGGAATGCCGGCATGACAGAAAGAGTGCGTATCGCAATGCTGGCGATTACCAAACATGCCGCCGGACAGGTGAGGGAGGCCGGACTGAAAATGCCCGAAGCCGATATTATTGTGGCCGAAAAATTTGCGCATGTTATGCAGGGCCTGTCGAATAAAGTGATTGTCAGCAGCGGGCCGTTGCGGCCGCAGATAGGTGACATTTTTGCCCGTTATGATCAGCTTGCTTTTTTTGTTTCCATTGGCGCGGTAGTGCGCCTGATTGCGCCGCATCTCAGCTCCAAGGAAGAAGATCCTGGCGTGGTGGCAGTGGATGATATGGCGCGTTTTGTTATTCCGGTACTTTCCGGTCACCTGGGCGGCGCCAATGCCTTTGCCGAACAACTGGCGCAAATACTTGGGGCGACGGCGGTGCTGACCACGGCCTCAGATGTCGCTAACACGCTTGCAGTCGATATCCTGGGGCGTGAGCTGGGCTGGAAACTCGAAGCGCCGAAGATCAATATTACTCGGGTTTCAGCGGATGTTGTCAATGAGGAAGCCATTGCGCTGGTGCAGGAATGCGGCAGTAAAGACTGGTGGACACGAACAACGCCTGTCCCAAAAAATATACATTTGTTTGATGATTTCAAACAGGTTGATCTTGAGCGCTATAAATCCGTGTTGTGGATTACGCAGCGTGATGTCCCCGAGGAACTCTGGCAACAATTGCACGAGCGTTTGGTGGTATACCGCCCGCCGGAAGGACAGGCGAATGACCAGATCTGAAAGAATCATTCTTGGCGTCGGTTGTGATCGCAATACGGTTTTACAAACGCTGGAGACGGCGGTGGATCTGGCGCTGAAAGAAATACAGCAAACCCATGCTGCGGTCATGGCGATGGCGACCATCGACAAAAAAAATGATGAAGCCGCATTGCTGGAACTGTCCCGCAAGCGAAACTGGCCGTTACGGTTTTACACGGCCGAACAACTGGCGCAGGTCGAGGTGCCTAATCCGTCGGAAGTGGTGCGCAAATATATGGGCACACCGGCGGTGTCCGAGGCAGCGGCTATGCTTGCGGCCAACACGGGAGTTGATGACCTGGTGCTGGAAAAATTCAAATACCGAGGCGAAGACAATAAAAACGCCACGGTATCGATAGTGAGGTTACGATAATGAGAAAAGGAAAAATTTTTCTGGTCGGTTTCGGTCCGGGTTCTGAACTACATATGAGCGTACGCGCGCTGCAGGCCATTGAAGAATCGGATGTCGTGATTGGTTATTCGACCTACATCCGGCTGGTAAAGAACCTGCTTAATGGCAAACAGGTTGTGCGTAAGGGTATGACTGAAGAAATCGATCGTTGCATTCAGGCTTACGCGCATGCGCAGCAGGGAAAAACAGTTGCATTGATTTCATCAGGTGATATTGGTGTTTACGGCATGGCCGGGCCGACTTATGAGGTGCTGCTGCAATCCGGCTGGACGCCGGACAGTGATATCGAAGTGGAAATTGTTCCCGGTACAACAGCCCTGTCTGCTTCCGCCGCATTGGTCGGCGCGCCGCTGACCCATGATTTCTGTTCAATTTCACTGTCTGATCTGTTGACCCCCTGGCCGGTGATCGCCAAGCGCCTGGATGCGGCCGGGCGCAGTGATTTTGTCATCGCCCTGTATAACCCCAAAAGTGGCCGTCGTACCGGGCAAATTGCCGAGGCACAGCGGATACTGCTGCAGTATCGTAAAGCGGATACGCCGGTTGCCATTGTCAAATCGGCCTTTCGGGATTTACAGGACATCCAGATGGTGCGTCTGGATGAAATGAAGGACTGTAACATCGGTATGTTGACGACTGTGCTGATAGGCAACAGCAGCACCTTTATGCAGGAAGACCTGATGATCACCCCGCGCGGTTATCGTAACAAGTATGATGGCATCACGGGCGAGACGCTGGACGGTGAAAAACGCGGCCATTCTCTCGGTATGGGACTGGATGGCTGGAAGGCCTGTGTGCGCCAACACCTGCGCAACAACCCTGGAGACAGCCTGCAGACTGTTAGTCGTCATTTTGATACCGAGGTGGGCGAGATTCTGTCCGCTATTGCGGAGGCCGCTGATAACGATTATGCCGGTGATTTTTCCGCCCTGATGGCGGTGAATGAAAGTCTGACAGGCATCATGCAGGCGGTACAGCACTGGGGGATGTTGCGCGCGGTTGTGCGCAGTGAGGCGGGCGCAGTCAGTGAACTGTTCATGCATGCAGGTGATCTTGAACTGTCAGAGGAGAAGCTGAAAATAGAAAACGAATATTTTTATCTACATGTTGACTGCTCCCGTATAGCGAACGTCTGGCTGCTGCGCCGTGCTGAAAAAATGTGTGGGATCTATTTTACCGACAGCCTGAATCAAACCGTATTCAACCTGTCCCTGTTGCGCAGGGACGGTGTGTTTGATGCGCATGCACATGAACAGTTTGAGCGGTTATGGCGGGAATTAAGCTATAGCGAAGATGAAGACCTGGCGGTTAATGAATAATTCGAGATATAACAACCTGTACAGATTTATATGACAATACTGTTGCTTACACTTGTTGCCGCCCTGCTGCTGGATCGCCTGCTGGGGGAACCACGCCATGCGCATCCGCTGGTGGGTTTTGGTCGTCTGGCGACATGGCTTGAGAGTGGTCTTAACGCCCATTATGCAGGTTCGTCTTCAGGCGAACCTGTGCGGCTGAAGCCGCACCTACAGTCTAAACAACGGCTGTATGGTGCTCTCGGTGTTGTGCTATTGACACTGCCACCGATCAGTTTACTGCTGTTTATTCAACAATGGCATGAACTTACTTTATTTGTAAACGTCGTGATCCTGTATTTGGCCATCGGCGCACGCAGTCTCGTTGAACATGCGTATAAAGTGCGTGATGCGCTGCTGAAAAAAAACATGGACCTTGCCCGAACCCGCACCGGTTATCTGGTAAGCCGGGATACGGTGCACATGAAGCCTCAGGACATGGCCCGTGCGACTATTGAATCAACCCTTGAAAATGGCAGTGATGCGTTGTTTGCCCCGCTGTTCTGGTTTTTGATCGCAGGTGCGCCCGGTGTTTTATTTTACCGGCTGGTCAATACCCTGGATGCCATGTGGGGCTATAAAACTTCGCGTTATCGTCATTTCGGCTGGGCGGCGGCGCGGCTGGACGATGTGCTGAATTTTATCCCTGCCCGGCTGACCGCATTGAGTTATGCCTGTACAGGTAAGTTTGTCAGCGCCATACAGTGCTGGCTTAATCAGGCTGATAAATGCGCTAGCCCCAATGCCGGGCCGGTGATGGCGGCGGGTGCAGGCGCGCTGGCTTTACAACTGGGTGGCCCGGCTATTTATCATGGTCAACCTGAGGATCGTCCGCAACTGGGAACGGGCTCGCTTCCCGAAGTGAAAGATATCGATCAGGCCGTGAATCTGCTGCGGCGCAGTCTCTGGCTGTGGTTGGTGTTGCTGGCGCTCATCTGGGGAGGAATCCAGTTTGCTTGAACACGGTGGAAAGTTACGTCGTGCCGCACAGCGCTACGGCATCAGCCTGGAACGGTGGATCGATCTTTCTACAGGGTTGAATCCACAGGCCTGGCCGGTTGCCGATATCCCCGCAGGCGCCTGGCAACGTCTGCCTGAAGATGAAGACGGCCTGGTCGAAATCGCTCAGGAATATTATGCGGCTGCCAACTGCCTGCCCGTCGCCGGCTCACAGGCGGCTATCCAGGCGCTGCCGCAGTTGTACGCGATAAATAGAATTAAGCTTCGTGTTGGTATGCTTTCCCCCGCTTATGCCGAACATGAATATGCCTGGCGACGAGCCGGGTTTGACGTTATCCCGCTGGCTGCCAATGAAATTGAAGCGCAGGTACAGCGACTTGATCTGCTGCTGATTGTGAATCCCAATAATCCCACCGGACATATGTTTGAACCAGCGCAACTGCTGCGCTGGCATCAGCAACTGGCTCTACGAGGCGGCAGCCTGATTGTGGACGAAGCGTTTATGGATCCGACGCCGGAAAAATCCCTGCTGACGTACACTGATCAGAAAGGACTGGTTGTGCTGCGATCGCTGGGTAAATTTTTTGGTCTGGCCGGGGCAAGGGTCGGCTTTGTTTTTGCCGCCCCGGATTTTCTGCATCTTCTTGCGGAACTTCTCGGCCCATGGCCGATCAGCGGGCCTTCGCGCATTATCGCCGGTGCCGCCTTAGCGGATCGAGACTGGCAGGCACGCACTCGTAAGCGGCTGGAGCAACAGAGTCAGCGCCTTGCCCGTTTGCTGACAGATAAGGGATTGCCGGCAACGGCCGGAACGGCCTTGTTTCAATGGGTTGAAACAGCGCATGCTGCATCCCTTCATCAGCAACTTGCTCGACAGGCTGTTCTTACGCGCCTGTTTGCTCAACCTTCCAGCCTGCGCTTTGGTTTGCCTGCGAATGAACAACAGTGGCAGCGTCTTGAGATGGCGTTAAGCGAACTGAATTACATGAATGAAAATCCAGATGCCCTGTGCGAAGTGGTCGGCCGATGAGTATCCTGATGATCCAGGGCACGACTTCGGACGCGGGTAAAAGCATGCTGGTCACAGCGCTGTGCCGGAGTCTGGCGCGTCGGGGGATCAGCGTTGCGCCCTTCAAACCGCAGAACATGGCGCTTAATTCTGCCGTGACGATCGATGGTGGCGAAATTGGTCGCGCCCAGGCCCTGCAGGCGCAGGCAGCGGGTATCCAGCCGCATACGGATATGAACCCGGTGCTGCTTAAACCCAGTTCCGATACCGGTGCACAGATCATTATTCACGGTCATGCCGTTGGCAACATGGATGCACGCGCTTATCACCGCTACAAATCCAGCGCGCGCAGGGCGGTGATTGAATCCTGCCAGCGCCTGCAACAGCAGTATGATGTTGTGCTGGTGGAAGGTGCGGGCAGTCCGGCCGAGATCAACCTGCGCGAAAATGATATCGCCAATATGGGGTTTGCGCAGATGGTTAACTGCCCGGTGTTGCTGGTTGCGGACATCAATCGCGGCGGCGTGTTTGCACATTTAGTTGGAACCCTGGCCTTACTGAGTGAAGCGGAACAGGCGTGGGTGAAAGGTCTGGTGATTAATCGTTTCCGTGGTGATCTTGCGCTGCTGCAATCAGGCATTGACTGGCTGGAAGAGAAAACGGCCAAACCGGTAACCGGGGTTCTGCCTTTCCTGCCTGATCTGCATCTGGAAGGCGAGGATAGTCTCGCGCGCAGTGACGGCAAAGCGGTAGTGGATGAGCCGCTGAACGTGGTTGTCCCGGCCTTGCCGCGCCTGAGTAATCATACGGATTTTGATTCACTGCGCCTGCATCCCCAGGTCAATCTGCGTTTTATCAATCACGGTGAAGCGATCCCGGCGGCGGATCTCGTTATTCTACCGGGCAGTAAAAGTGTCTGCGCCGATCTGAACTGGTTGCGTGAACAGGGCTGGGAAAATTTTATTCAGCGGCATTTACGTTACGGCGGCAAACTTCTCGGTATTTGTGGTGGCTTCCAGATGCTGGGACAGTCGATAAAGGATCCCGAAGGGATTGAAGGCAGCGGCGATGACTGTCGGGCTTTGGGGCTTCTGGATATGACGACAACGCTGATTGCCGGCAAACAGTTGCGTAATGTGCAGGGACACCTGTCGCTGGATGGCTCGGCTGTTTACGGGTATGAAATACACAGCGGCATCAGTAGCGGTTCTGCGCTTGAAAATCCTGCGATTGATTTGAATGGAAAAACTGATGGTGCGTTGTCGGCGGACGGTCAGGTTATGGGGACTTATCTGCACGGTCTTTTTGAATCGACACCGGCCTGCAATGCCCTGCTTGGCTGGGCCGGGCTTAAAAACATCAAAACAGCGGATTATTCACAACGTTGCAAGAACGATATTGATCGTATTACAGATGCCGTTGAGCGGCATCTTGATATGGCGGCGATCGATTCATTGCTGGGTCTGGAGACATGTGTGGAGACAGGTACATGATGCAGGTATGGCCCACCATCATTGCTACGTGCAGCACGGATCTGTAGCTGGGGATGACATTTTGTTGGGCTTCGTGTCACTCAGCCCAACCTGCAGGGTAATTTATTTTTGAACAGGATGCCCGTGCCTGAAGCATAGGGAGCATAGTGTGGGTATGGCCCACCATCATTGCTACGTGCAGCACGGAGCCGTAGGTTGGGCAGAGCAAAGCGAAGCCCAACAGCTGGGGATGATATTTTGTTGGGCTTCGTGTCACTCAGCCCAACCTGCAGGGTAATTTATTTTTGAACAGGATGCCCGTGCCTGAAGCATAGGGAGCATAGTGTGGGTATGACCCACCATCATTGCTACGTGCAGCATGGAACCGTAGGTTGGGCAGAGCAAAGCGAAGCCCAACAGCTGGGGATGATATTTTGTTGGGCTTCATTTTATTCAGCCCAACGATTATGACGTAATTAGAAAAACCATTATGAAAGAACTTATTCTCGGTGGCGTACGTTCGGGCAAAAGCCGACTGGCCGAGCAGCATGCGCTTGCCTCAGGACTCGAGGTATTTTATATCGCCACGGCCACGGCGGGGGATGATGAAATGCGGCAACGCATTGTCCATCATCGTCAGCAGCGCCCATCAACATGGCAACTGGTTGAAGAACCGCGGAAGCTGACAACTGTTCTGCAACAACATGCCGCCGAGGATCGTTGTCTGCTGGTCGATTGCCTGACCCTGTGGTTGACCAATTTATTATTATCCGAAGAGGAGGACATGCTGGCACGTGAACGTGATGCCTTAATTGAACAACTGCCGAATTTACCCGGCCATATTATTCTGGTGAGTAATGAAACCGGCATGGGCATTGTTCCCGAAGCGGAACTTGCCCGCCGCTTCGGTGATGAAGCCGGGAGGTTGCATCAGGAACTGGCGCAAATTTGTGACCGCGTAATTTTAACCGTTGCCGGTCTTCCACATGTATTAAAAGGAAAACTATGATGAATGCTGAATGGCTCAACGTACCGAGCACCCCACTGAATAAACCGGCGGCCGCCGATGCCGAAGCGCGACAGATGCAGTTGACCAAGCCGCCGGGGGCTCTGGGTCAACTGGAAACCATTGCCATTCGTCTTGCCGCTATGCAGGGGACGGTAACGCCCTCTGTAGATAATATGCATATAACTGTTTTTGCGGGTGATCATGGTGTCGCGGCACGAGGTGTTTCGGCTTTTCCGCAGGCGGTGACGGTTGAAATGCTGCGCAATTTTTCCCGTGGCGGCGCGGCGATCAATGTGCTTGCCCGCAGTCTTGGCGCAACGCTGAATGTGATTAATCTGGGCACTGTCAGTGATCCCGGTTCACTGGACAATGTTACCGATCGCCATCTTGGCCACGGTACGGCTGATTTCGTTGAACAGGCCGCGATGAGTGAGCAACAGTTTTATGATGCCCTGAACACCGGTCGGCAGGCGGCCGAGCGCGCCGCTCTGGATGAAGGGCATTTGTTTATTGGCGGTGAGATGGGGATTGGCAATACTACCTCGGCGGCGGCGGTTGCCTGTGCCTTGCTGGGTAAAGACGCCGCTGAACTAAGCGGACCGGGCACCGGCCTGGACAATAAAGGTGTTTCACGTAAGGCGGAGATTATTGCCGCGGCGCTGGCTCAGCATCAATTAGCCGCTGACAGGCCACTGGATATTCTGCGTTGTCTGGGTGGTTTTGAAATCGTGGCGCTTACCGGTGCTTATATTTCCTGCGCACACACCGGCCTGCCGGTGCTGGTGGATGGTTTTATCAGCAGTGTCGCGGCGCTGGCGGCGGTGGCTATCAGTCCTGATACCGCCGACTGGTTTTTCTATTCCCATGCCTCGGCTGAGCCCGGCCATGCGCATGTAATGGCAGCGCTTGATGCGCGGCCGTTACTCGATCTGGGGATGCGACTGGGTGAAGGCAGTGGCGCGGCGGTGGCCGTGCCGCTGTTGCGTCTGGCCTGTGAGCTGCATAAAGGCATGGCGACCTTTGCCGAAGCGGGTGTCTCGGAAAAAAGTGACTAATGCGTTCCTTTATCATCGCTATTCAGTTTCTTACGCGTATTCCTGTTCCAACGCTTCGTGATGTTAGCGAAGCGGAGATGGGGCGTTCTCTGCTGTACTATCCGCTGGTTGGACTTGTCATTGGTTTACTCCTGACTGGTTTGAACTGGACGTTTGCATCTGCGCCGGATGGCTTGCAGGCGGCGTTACTGTTAGTCGCCTGGGTGCTGATTACCGGTGCGCTGCATCTGGATGGACTGGCCGACAGCGCCGATGCCTGGCTGGGTGGTCTGGGTGACAGGGAACGCACCTTGGCGATTATGAAAGATCCGCGCAGTGGTCCGGCAGCGGTTGTGGTGATTGTATTGTTGCTGTTGATCAAGTTTGCGGCACTGGAAGCGCTTGTCGCAGATGATCACTGGCCCGTTCTGACACTTGCGCCTCTGCTCGCGCGCACTTCACTGCCACTGCTGTTTCAGACCACGGCCTATGTACGCCCCGGTGGGCTGGCGACAGCAATTGCAGAACACGCATCCCTGGCCGGTGGCATTCTGCTTCCGGTATTTGTCGGCATTGGTGTGCTTGTCGTAATGGGCTGGAGTGCGGCCCTGCTGATCGTTGCCGTTATCTGCGCCTTTGTCCTGCTGCGAACGATGATGATCAAACGCCTTGGTGGCACAACCGGTGACACAGCCGGTGCGCTGGTTGAAGTGATTGAAGCTGTGGTGCTGGTGGTAGCCGTGCTGGTTTAAATAACCTCATACGGTCAGATACTCTACTACTCTACCAGACTACCCTGAATAAACGTTGCAAAAGGATATTCAGATATTATAAATCTGTAGGATGTGCTGAGTGAAACGAAGCGCAT